>Ga0208467_1000660_pt1 | contig 9447 bp, 7 predicted proteins | sample DeeseametaMP2098_FD_184176 | JGI IMG/M metagenome (GOLD analysis project Ga0208467, IMG submission 184176) | Marine microbial communities from the Deep Pacific Ocean - MP2098 (SPAdes) | ecosystem: Environmental > Aquatic > Marine > Oceanic | place: North Pacific Ocean | collected 2011-05-26 | reverse complement strand
TATTCTGCCCTAGTGCTTGCTACAAAAGATTATGTTCAGAAAAATAATTTTGAGAGTGTTGTTATCGGTCTTTCCGGCGGAATTGATTCTGCTCTGACTCTTTCTATAGCTGTCGATGCTATTGGGTCCGAGAATGTACATGCTGTTATGATGCCCTATAAATTTACCTCCAGCATCAGTCTTGAAGATTCTGAGTTGCAAGCAAATACTCAAGGAGTTAAATATTCGGTTATTGATATTGAGGAAATGGTTACTGCCTTTAATGTTTCGCTAAATGAACTGTTTTTTGGTACAACTAAAGACACTACTGAAGAAAATATTCAAGCAAGAATTAGAGGAATCTTGTTGATGGCAATTTCAAACAAACACCATAAAATGGTTTTAAGTACCGGTAATAAATCTGAAATGTCTGTTGGTTATGCCACCCTTTATGGTGACATGTGTGGTGGTTTTGCGCCACTTAAAGATATCTCCAAAACTATGGTTTATCGTCTTGCGAAGTACCGGAATACATTATCAATGGTTATTCCAGAAAGAGTTATTAGTAGACCTCCTTCTGCTGAACTGTCACCTAATCAAGTCGATCAAGATTCACTTCCGCCTTATGATGTGTTAGACGATATTTTAATGAGATTTGTAGAAATGAAGCAGTCTGTGGACAGTATTATTGAATCTGGACATGATGCTGATATAGTTAATAAAGTTACTAGAATGGTGCTTAGAAATGAATACAAGCGCCGCCAATCTGCTCCTGGACCAAAAATAAGTAGCAATGCTTTCGGTAAAGAGAGGCGCTACCCTATCACCTCAAGATTTCAACCTTGAAAAACCTTAACTAGTCCCGCTACCTTGTGTTTTGTTTCTGCTAATTCTCTTTCGGGTATTGAATCGTAAACAATTCCAGCACCGGCTCTAAAAGTTAAAACATTTTCTATATGGACGAAACTGCGTATTAGAATATTAAAATCCATTTTTCCGTTATTGCTTATATAACCGATAGAACCGGTATAAGCGCCCCTTGTCATTTGCTCTAGCTCGCTAATTATTTGCATACAGCGAATCTTTGGGCAGCCAGTAATGGTTCCACCTGGAAATAAAGCTTTAATTAGATCTTTTATAGTTATCTCTTTTCTTAATTTTCCTTTTATATTGGAAACAATATGGTGCACATAAGGGTATGTTTCTAGCGTCATAACTTCGTTAACAAATACGCTGCCGTATTTGCATATTCTACCCATATCGTTCCTTTCTAAATCGAGCAACATAACATGTTCCGCGATCTCTTTAGGGTGACTGATCAAGCCTTCTTTTTGGGCTTCATCGTGAATGCCCTTTCCTCTAGGATGAGTACCAGCAATAGGCCTAGTCTGCACAATGCCATCGTTGACTGAAAAAAGTCTTTCAGGGGATGATGATATGATACTAAAGCCTTCGTACTGGACAAGTGCAGAAAATGGAGCTGGATTAGCCTTTTTAAGCTTTTGATAGATTACGGCAGATTCTACTTCTTCGCTTAAATGGTATCGCCATTCTCTTGATAAGTTAACTTGAAAAACATCACCAGCAATAATATAGTCTTTGCTTGAATTGACTCCTTTAATAAATTTTTCTTCATTCTCTTGTGATAATTTTCCAGAAAAAGGTAGTGTTGGTATTGGTTTCAACTTCTCTATATCCTTAATAATCCTGTCAACTCGGTCCTGATCATTATCTTGATCAATAATTTGGAAGGTTCCTGATTGATGGTCAGCTATTACTGCGCAGGGTATTTTTACAGCGTAAGCTATAGGTAGTTTAGAAGTGTGAAGGTTGTTCAATAGAATTGATTCTATTTGACCGATGAGCTCATAGGAGAGATAGGCAAACCATCCGCCTGTAAAGGGTAAATTTATGTTTTTTTCGTCTATTTGAACTTTATTTTCTAGCTTACTAAGAAAATTAAAGTCTGAAAATTCATCAAGAACAATCTTTTTGCCCGGAAAGGCAAACAGTATCGAATATCTGTTATTTTCGTTATGATTAACACTTTCAAGTAAAAAAGGGTAACGCTCCTTGTTAAGGTAACAAAGAGATGCCAAATCTACATTTTCTATTTCTAGAGTTTGCACAATTGGAGTAAAGCTCTATCAGTTAGAGCAGCTCTTTAAGCTTTTGTTTAGCTTTAATGTTGAGATTATGCTCAGGAAACTTTTCAAGCATTAGGGTCAGTACATTTTTTGCAGCTTCCAATTCATTTAGCTCTATAAGCGCATTTGCTAAGTCATACATTGAATTGGCGAATTTTGCATGTCGAGGGTTTTCATTTTGAAATCTTACAAATACATCTTTAGCTTCGAGGTATGATTTATTTGCGGAATACGCCCTTCCTAACCAGTATGTTGCATCAGCAAAATTCTTATAATCTTGATAGTTTTCTAGATAGATCTGAAATAATTCAATTGCATTATCATTTTCTCCAGCTAATAAAAATTTTCTGGCATCATCATAAATTTTTGTGGCTTCATCATCATTTTTTTTGCTATCGATAACAGCTTTCTTGACCACCACCTTAGCTACTTTCAACTCAAGCATTTCAAACAACTCAGATATTTTTTGAGCGTTTACTCTCTCTTTTTCAGCGAGAAGTTCGTATTGCTCTTTAAGTGAGAGGATTTCATTATTTAAGGTATCAGCTTTTTTCTTAAGGTTAAAAAAAGCCATCTCAAGATTCAATCCCTCAGTTGTTTGTTCGCCGGAAAGCAATTTATATTTTTCTTCTAGCGATGCGATGTCATCACTCATCGATGTGATTTTGATTATCAGACCTATATATGCTTGCTCAATATCAACGGTATCGCTCGCTTGCAGCCTAACGACAGTAAGAATACAAAATATCGACAGAGCAATTTTAAGTAGTTTCATTTTTATCAGACGTCACTATGCAAATGTTGAAAAACATTGCCAATAATTGCGGCTTAATAGTAGACGAATTCTACGCGTCGGTTAAGTTTCCAGGCAGACTCATCGTGAGTGAAGGCGACAGGACTCTCTTCACCAAAACTAATCACTTCAATTCTATCTTCTAGATTATATAATCCGAGCACCTCTTCAACGCTTAAAGCTCTATTTTCACCAAGTGCTAGATTGTATTCTCTTGTGCCGCGCTCGTCAGCATGACCTTCGAGGCGAAGATTGACTGAGGGATTGTTTTGCATAAAATTAGCGTGCTGAATAATTACCCTAGTTGCTTCTTCATCTATTTCAGTATCATCATAAGCGAAATATAGGACTGACTCAACACCTGAACTCTTAAGAGTGTCAATCGCTTCCTGATTAGCGGAACTCTGACCACTACTTTCATCTTTGGCAACGCCGGCTTGTGCTAGCGCCTCAATCAATTCCTCTCTATTGGCAAGATTTCCATCATCACCTAGTACTATCAAGTTGGCATTTCCAGATTCTATAGCTTTTTTAATTAATTCTGAATCAGAAAGTTTTTCAAGTTCGCTCTTAGTGAGAGTTTCGCCTTTAGTTAGGCCTGCATCTAAAAGTGCTTGAATTAATTCCTCTCTATTCGCTAGATTGCCATTTTCGTCTAACTTAACAAGATCAGCAAAGCCAGTTGCTTCGGCAATTTGAATTAAATCAGTGTTTGATAGTTTTCGCAGATCTTCTTCGGAGAAAATAGAGCTAGAACCTTCTGCGATTAATTGTGCTTCAGTTAAATCCGCAACTTCGACAGCATCATCCGAAGGATTTATTAAATCGAGGAATTTATCTCCTAATTCGGATACAGAAGTAGAGCATGAGCTAAGAAAAAATACGCTTGATATGAGTATGATTTTTTTTGTCATTATTAATTTTTCCTTTGGTTAATTTATTTTAACATTATTAACGAAAAAGTAGTTAAATAAAATACTTCAACTTCCTTTATAGTCGAGCTTTAAATGCTATTATCCCCTTATTTATTAGAATATGATTTTTTTTCATTAATCATTTCTGGGAGTAATTAGACCAACTTGGCTCTCGAACTTCCCCATTTTTTTGAGCCAATTCAACCACTTGATTGTTATGTAGTGAAATTACCGAAAGTACGCTGTTATTATCCTGTTTAGTTGAGAAAATAATCATGCCTCCATTAGGCGAAAAATATGGTGACTCATCTAATTTGTTTCGAGTCAATACAGTTAAATCGCGTGATTTAATATCCAATAAGGCAACTCTATAGTTTTTTCCAACTCTATGAACAAGAGCGAGCTGTTTTCCATCCGGCGAATAAACAGGTTTGGAGTTGTAGCTACCTTCGAAACTGGCGCGTTTAATTTTCCCGGAATTTAAATTTTTAATATATATTTGAACTTGACCTGTGCGATTAGAAGTAAATGCTATGCTGTCGCCGTTGGGTGAAAAGTTTGCTTCAGTGTCAATTGCAATGTTCGTAGTGAGCCTTTCTAGCTTTTTACTCTTGAGATGATAAAGATAAATATCCTTGTTTCCGTTTTTTGATATTGTCATGGCGATACTTTCTCCGCTTGGATGCCATGTAGGTGCTGAAGCGATACCGTCAAATTTGGGAAGTTTTAATGATTTAAGTCTCATAAATGGATATTTAACAAAGACCTCTGACCTGCCATTTATAAATGAAACATAGGCAATTTTATTTTGATCAGGAGACCAAGCGGGGGACAGTAATGGATAACGAGATTTTACAACCGTCTGAGGGTTATGTCCGTCTGAATCAGAAATTTCAAGTTGATAATAAATTTGCCCCTTTTTATCCTCACTTGAAACCGTGACATATGTTAGTCTGGTATCAAAGGATCCTTTTTGACCAAGCAAGATATAGTATATTCTGTCACTCAAATAATGTGCAATTCTTCTAGCGCCAGTATTGTGTATTGCAATTTTTTTAGCGTAGAGCTGCTTTTGAGAGTAAACATCATAGACATATAGAAAGAGATTAAATACCTTTTCGCTAACCTTTTCAACCCTTCCAAATACGATGGCATCTTTTTTTTGTTTTTTCCAGTAATTAAAGTCAATTTGGTTTGTGATCGGTTTAGAGGTGCTGATAGCATTAAATTGACCAGAACGGTTTAAGTTATCTCTAATAATATTGGCAATGATTGCACCACTGTCGGCCCCGCCTCCAGCTTTAAAGGGAGCAATCACTATAGGGAATGAGTCTTCTTGGGATTTTATTATATTTACTTCTAAAAGGGCGTGAGCAATTGAAGATACTAGAGTTAGTAGTAATAAGCTAGACCTAATGTAATTCATTTTTTTCCTCAATCCAGTGCATTTGAATTGCTTCAAGAACTCTTTCGCCACAGCGAGAGCTGCCCTCTTCGAATGCATCTAATTCGCTTACAAATTGACGCAGGTCAACAAAATTAATATTTTTTGGATCAATTTGGGGATGAGTTTCTTCAAGGGCAATGGCTATTTCTAAAGAGTCGGTCCAATTCATAATTAATTAAAGGACTAAATAATTTGTAAACGTCATTTTAATCAATTGAGACTCTATTTAGTATTGTTTTTTTAGTTAATTTCTAGAGGTTGAAATAATATGGGGTAATCCATTTAACTTGTCCAGTACGTTATTAAGCTGAACAATATTTGAAACCAAAATAATCAAATCAATGGATTTTTTTGCTTGGGGCTTGTCTCTTTGCACTATGTGCTCAATATTGACTCTTAACTCAGCCAATGTATTGGCTATAGTCGCTAATGTTCCGCTATGGTTATCAACTAGGCAGCTGATAGAAACTTCAAAGAGCTCTTTATCATCTGCATCCCATTCAATCTCCATCCATTGGGGGCTTTTCTGCTTGAGATGCAACATGTTAGCGCAGTTTGAACGATGCATCACCATGCCTTTGCTTGTAGTCAATATGCCTGTTACTTCGTCACCGGGAATTGGATAGCAACAATGCGCAAAGTTTATTGCCATCCCTTTTGTTTTTTGTATTGTAATTGAATTTATGGTTGTTTCACTGATGCCTTGAATTAATTTGTTTACAACTACAGCTACAAAAATCTCTGATAAGCCAACCTTGATATATAGCTCTTTTCGTGTTTTGCAGAGGAGCTCTTTTAAACATTCCTTCCATCTTTCTTTAGAAATGTCGGAAATGTCGATTTTATGAAGATAGAGCGCATCTGTAACTAAGTGCTTGCCTAATTTAGCTAATTCTGATTTAGAGTTTTCTTTTAATTGCGCTTTGATAGCAAATTTAGCTTTAGAAGTGGTTACTATATCGAGCCATTTAGGGCTAGGCTTAACTAAACGGCTTGTTATAATTTCGACTGTCTGACCGGACATCAATTCCGTTTCTAATTCTGCTGGATTGCCGTTAATGGTTGCTTTTTGAGTTCTCTTACCGACATTAGTATGTACAGCATAAGCAAAATCAAGTACTGTCGATCTTAATGGCAACTGAATAATTTTTCCTGCAGGAGTAAAAATAAAAACTTCATTGGAAAACAAGTCCGCCTTAGTGTTTTCAAGAAAATTGACTGATGAATCAGAGTTTTGCTGAATATCAAGCAGAGAACCTAACCAATTTCTAGCGAGTTTTTCTGATGGCTTTTTTGTATTTTTATAGTGCCAATGTGCAGCAATTCCATACTCGGAAATAAAATGCATTTCTTTTGAACGAATTTGCATTTCAATAAACATTTTTCTAGGACCCAATAAAACTGTATGAATCGACTGATAGCCGTTAGGTTTTGGGGTGGCAATATAGTCTTTGAATTTCAAAGGAATTGGTTTATACAGACTGTGTAGTATACCCAAAGCCTGATAGCACTGCCGGGTATTTTCAACTATGACACGAAATGCATACATATCAAGGACTTCAGAGAACTTCAATGACTTCGTTTTCATTTTGTTGTAAACACTGGTAGGTTGTTTTTGACGCCCTTCTACATCGCCATTTACACCTACAGATTTAAGTCTATTCTCAATCTCAGTTTTAATTGTTGAGATCATTTTCTTTTGATTGCCGTATTGATTCTTGATTTTCTTTTTAAGAACTCCATATCTGTTAGGGTAAATCGTTTGAAAACATAAATCATCCAATTCCACTCTGATGCCGTGAAGGCCGAGTCGACGGGCAATAGGAGCGTGAAGTTCAGCGGTTTCTTTGGCTTTTTGTATCTGCCTTTCAGGACTTACTGAGTCAATTGTGCGCATATTGTGAAGTCGGTCTGCAAGCTTAATAACCATTACACGCATATCTTTAGACATTGCAAAAAACAATTTTTGAAAATTGCTCGCCTGTTGTTGTGAGCTAGAAGTAAATTCAAGGTTTGTTAACTTTGACACCCCTTCAACTATATGTGCTATCTGTTCTCCAAAAGTTTCAGATATTTCCTCTTTTGTTACTATTGTATCCTCGATACAGTCATGCAAGATGGCGGCAACGATACAGTAATAGTCGAGCTCTAGTTCTGCAAGTATTAAGGCGACAGCAAGGGGATGGTGTATATAGGGCTCACCAGATTGTCTGTACTGCCCTTCATGGGCAATTTTTGCAACTTTATAAGCTTTCTTTACTAAGTCAATCTCATCTTTAGTAAGATAATTTTCCAATACCTTCTGAAGATCGCTAATTAGAGTTTTTTTGTGAAAAAATGTGATTGCCATTGCCTAAATAATATTAAGATTATATTGATATTATTATAAGCTTATTGGAATAAATGGTTCTAGATTATACAAAGGTTTCTATAGGCTCTACAGCCTAGTATAATGCATTTATTTAATCAATTCTTAAGCAATACTTGCATGAAAAAAACCTTAACAATATCTTTAATATCTCTTATGTTCTTGAGTAGCTGCAGTTTATTTACGAAAGATAAAGCCAAAGATCTTGTTGCTGATGGATTAACCCCTAAAGCTTTATATGAACTTGCCCAAGAAAGACAAGATGCTGGTTCCACAAACCAAGCCATCGAACATTTAGAAACTATAATAGCTGCTTATCCAGGATCAAAATATTCAATACAGGCCCGATTGGATATTGCTTATTATTTATTTAAACGCAAAGAATATACACGTGCATTACTAGAGTTAAATTCGTATATTGATCTCTATCCTGCTCACTCTACCACTCCTTATGCCTATTATTTAAGAGGAGTTATCGCCGAAGATCAGTCCAGTTCAATACTAGATGAAATTGTAACTGACAGTGCACAAAGAGACGTTCAAAGTGTTCGTGATGCTTATGACTACTATAAATTATTGATTGACACATTTCCTGCCTCTAAATATTCTGAAGAGGCGAAAAATAAGTTAATTCAGCTTAAAAATGTTCTAGCAAGGCATGAACTATATGTGGCTATATATTACACAAAAAATAACTCCTTTATAGCGGCTATAAATCGCTGTAAATATTTAATCGAATACTATCCTAATACGCCTTCTATTCCTGACGCTCTTCATCTCATGGCTCGTAACTATGATGAGATTTTGGCTTCAAAACTTGCTCAAGATACGAGAGCTGTATTGACAGCTAGCTATCCTAACTATAGCCCCAGATACAGTTTAGATTAATTCTATTTATAGATTAAATATGAATTCAATTGAGCGAAGTGTTGCTTTTAAAGTTTCATTGGTTATGGCAACAAGAATGCTGGGCTTATTTATGCTGTTTCCAGTAATCAGTGTATATGCAACCAATGAGTATCAAAACACCACACCCTTTTTAATTGGATTGACGATAGGGATTTATGGTCTTACACAGGCATTTTTCCAAATACCTTTTGGCTATCTATCTGACAGGTTTGGTAGAAAACCTTTACTATATATCGGTCTTTGCTTGTTTTTTTTGGGCAGTATTTTAGCCGCTATTTCTACAGATATTATCTACGTTATTCTAGGTAGGGCCCTTCAGGGTAGCGGAGCAATTTCAGCGGTTCTAATGGCATTTTTGGCAGACTCAATTTCTGAGGAAAATCGTTCAAAGGCGAATGCTTTTGTTGGTTTTCAGATTGGCTTTGCCTTTATGCTTTCACTTCTTATTGGGCCAACAATTGCTTCAATAGCAGGACTTCCAGGAATTTTTTGGAGTATAGCCCTTCTTTCTGTCATCTCACTGACTATAGTTGCTAGTTTGCCACATACAATGCCAATTAATTATTATCGATTATCGATTGAAGAATTTAAGAAGATTTTGAATCCAAAATTATTACGGCTTGATTTTAGCGGATTCATTTTGCACTTAATGCTTGCTAGTGCTTTTATTGTAATGCCATTGCTGCTCGTTGAAAACAACATTATTAACATAGCGGACAACTGGAAACTTTACTTGCCTGCTATGATGATGTCATTTGTGGGCATGATTCCGTTAATAATTCTTGCAGAAAAATTGCAAAAAACAAAACTCATTTTGCTTATTTCAATTGCTTTATTGATAATTAGCCAATTATTATTTTATGAATTAAAACTTAACTTCAACATATTCC
>Ga0208467_1000650_pt1 | contig 9542 bp, 6 predicted proteins | sample DeeseametaMP2098_FD_184176 | JGI IMG/M metagenome (GOLD analysis project Ga0208467, IMG submission 184176) | Marine microbial communities from the Deep Pacific Ocean - MP2098 (SPAdes) | ecosystem: Environmental > Aquatic > Marine > Oceanic | place: North Pacific Ocean | collected 2011-05-26 | reverse complement strand
TTGTGTTGCCCTTGCGGGGCCTGGGGCTAACCTTATTATGGCGATCGGCTGGTTATTTGTTGCCATCCTTTCGGTCAATATTAATATGCCAGTTATCCTAAAAATGGCAGGTGCTGGTATTTTTATTAATTTATTGCTGGCGGTTTTTAATCTATTACCGATTCCTCCTTTAGATGGTTCTCGAGTAATTAGTGCACTACTACCAAACCCGCTCGCCTATAAATACAATCAACTTGAACGATACGGCTTTGTTATACTGATCGGTCTGATGTTTATTGGGGGTTTTAGTTATATAGTTTGGCCAATTGTTGGACTAGCTTTAAGTTCACTGTCAGCATTATCTGGCCTTAATTTAATTAGCTTGATGAGCTATGTATTTGCCTAATAAGGCAGGTAATTTCAAGATTTTTCCTATCTCAGTAAATTTAAGAGAGCTTTTCATTTAACAGTTGATTAACTTGTTTTGGGTTAGCTTTGCCTTGGGTTTCTTTCATTACTTGGCCTACAAAAAAGCCTAGCAGTTTCTTATTGCCAGCCCTATATTGTTCAACTTGAGTGCTATTGTTAGCAATCACTTTATCGATAATAGGTTCAATAGCAGCTATGTCAGTCATCTGCTTTAAACCTTGACTTTCTATAATCTCATCGGCACTTCTTTGGCATTCCCACATAGTCATAAAAACATCTTTTGCAATTTTTCCAGAAATCGTTTCATCTGTAATTCTCTTAACTAAACCAGATAGTTCTTTAGCAGATATAGGAGAATCTTTAATATTCATTTGATTTTTATTAAGGGCTGCTGAGAGCTCACCCATTATCCAATTTGCGGAAAGTTTTGCTTCTGCTTTCTCGTAAAGCATCGACTCAAAAAAATCAGCAAAAGCTTTTTGAGAGGTTAAGTTTTCTGCATCATAAGAGTTCAAACCGAACTCACTAATATATCTAGATTTTTTTTCTGTCGGTAGTTCGGGTAAAGTAGTTCTAATTTGTGAAAGTAATGCATCGTCGATATCCACAGGTAACAAATCTGGGTCTGGAAAATATCTATAATCATTAGCCTCTTCTTTGGAACGCATTGATCGTGTTTCATTCTTCATATCATCGTAAAGCCTTGTTTCCTGAACAACTTTTTCACCATCTTCCAGAACATCTTGTTGTCTCTCAACCTCTAAATTAATCGCTTTTTCAAGAAATTTAAAAGAGTTAATATTTTTTAATTCGGCACGTGTACCTAACTCTTTCGCTCCTTTTTTCCTGATTGAGACATTGGCGTCACATCGAAAAGAGCCTTCCTGCATATTGCCATCGCAAATACCTATATACTGTACTAAAGCATGGATTTTTTTTGCATAGGCAACCGCCTCTTTGGCATTACTCATATCAGGCTCTGAAACTATCTCTAGTAGCGGTGTGCCGGCTCGATTAAGGTCGATTGCTGTGAAGTCTTTGTACATGTCATGGATAGATTTACCTGCATCTTCTTCTAAGTGAGCACGTGTAATGCCGATCATTTTTGTGTCACCCTCTGCTATGCTAATTTCAATCTCTCCTTGACCTACTATTGGAATTTCGAATTGAGAAATCTGGTAACCCTTAGGTAGGTCTGGATAAAAATAGTTCTTTCGAGCAAAAATAGAGTGTTGATTAATTTTTGCATTTACAGCTAAACCAAATCTCAGTGCCATCATGACTGCTTCTTTATTGAGCACTGGAAGGACACCTGGCAAGCCCAGATCTACTGCACAAGCCTGAGTATTTGGCTCAGCACCAAAAGAGGTTGATGCGCCTGAAAAAATTTTTGATTTAGTACTTAATTGAGAGTGTATCTCTAGACCAATAACTGTTTCCCAAACCATACTCATTTCTCCTTAAGTATTTTCAGGTAAATGAACATGCCAGTCAGTTTGTGTTTGAAATTGATGAGCGACATTTAATAAGACTTCTTCAGACCAATAATTACCAATCATCTGTAGACCGACAGGTAAATTATTTGAAAATCCAGCCGGAATGCTCATTCCTGGCAGGCCAGCCAAATTAACAGAAAGTGTATAAATGTCTGCCATATACATAGAAACTGAGTCTTTTATTGCGTCTAGCTCAAATGCTGTAGTAGGTGAAACAGGACCCATAATAACATCCACCCTCTGAAATGCTTTTTTGAAGTCTTCACTAATCAATTGTCGCACTTTTTGTGCCTTAAGGTAATAGGCGTCGTAATAGCCCGCAGAAAGTGCATAGGTGCCAATCATAATACGACGCTTGACTTCTTCCCCAAAACCTTCAGAGCGTGACCTAAGATACAAGTCATTTAGGTCTTTAGGGTCATCACATCTATAACCATAACGTACCCCATCAAGACGAGACAAATTAGACGAACATTCACAAGGCGCAACAATGTAATAGGTTGGTACAGCGTATGCCGAATTAGGAAGAGATACCTCCTCAACAATAGCACCCATAGATTCAAATTCTTTAATGGATTGTAAAATAACTTTCGCAACACCATCATCTAACCCCTCGGAAAAATACTCCTTTGGAATTCCAATCTTTAAACCTTTAATAGAATTGTTCAAATTTTCAGTGTAATCAGGAACATCTTTATTCATACTAGTTGAATCTTTATCGTCGAATCCAGCCATAGTATTCAAAACCAATGCAGCATCCTCTGCGCTTTGAGTAATCGGACCTGCCTGGTCAAGGCTTGAGGCATAAGCTATCATGCCGTATCTTGAAACCCTTCCATAAGTTGGCTTTAGTCCGGTGATACCGCAAAGACTTGCAGGCTGTCGGATACTTCCGCCAGTATCAGTTCCAGTAGCGAAAGCCGATAAGCGAGCTGCTACAGCGGCGGCAGAACCACCTGATGAGCCACCAGGAACTCTTTTTTTGTCCCATGGATTATTAACTGGACCATAGTATGAGTTTTCGTTTGAAGAACCCATAGCAAGTTCATCCATATTTGTCTTGCCCAACATAACCATACCTTCTGTATTCAACTTGTAACTTAGAGTCGCATCGTAAGGCGAAATAAAAGGGTCTAGTATCTTTGAACCGGCCGATGTTTTAATTCCTTTAGTGCAAAATATATCCTTGTGTGCATATGGAATACCAGTCAAAACATTAGCATTTCCTTTTGTTAACCTAGAGTCAGCCTCTCTAGCTTGAGACAAAGCCAAATCTTCAGTAACAGTGATAAATGCATTAAGGTCAGAACGTTCAATTCTCTTAAGATAGTGCTTTGTAAGCTCAACAGATGAAAAATCTCTATTTTTCAATCCTTTAGATAGTTCAGCTACAGAAAATTTATGCATCATTATTCAATTACGGTTGGCACAAGAAAATGTTTTTTCCCGGTTTTTGGTGCAATTGCTTGAAATTCTTCCGATAAATCAGTCTCGCTGATCACATCTTCTCGTAAACGTTGTGACATATCTAGTGGATGAGCCATCGGCTCAACATCCTTAGTATCAATTTCGCTTAGCTCAGCCATTAAGTGGAGAATGTTATTAAGTTCAGCTGTAGCTCGTTGAGCCTCGGAATCATTAATATTGAGTCTGGCAAGTTGGGCAATCTCTTTGACTTGTTTTTTATCTAATGACATAAATAAGATTAATTAAGAATGACAAAATTCCGACAAAACTTGGTTTAGATTTTCTTCAGAATAGTCTTCTGTAACATAAGAATTTCCTAAAGATGAAAACAAAACCAAACGTATATTACCATCAATCACTTTTTTGTCGAGTGACATTGCTTCGTATAGTTGCGTTGCAGTAATGTCGTACTCCCCTATATTGCAAGGTAATCCTGCCAAAGTAATAACACTTTTAACTCTGCCTACATCTTCTGCCGATAAGTTTCCTTCAAGTTGAGAAAGTCTTGCTGCCATACACATCCCAATCGCAACCGCCTCTCCATGTAGATAAGTACCATAACCTAAAGAGTTTTCAATGCCATGTCCAAAGGAATGGCCAAGATTTAATAATCTTCTCACACCACTCTCTAGCTCGTCTACAGAAACGATTTCTGCCTTATCTAAACAGGAGCGATAAATGATATTAACCAGTAATTTCTTATCCTCCTGAATAGATCTTCTCATTATTGAGTCAATATTTTTTTCAAGGTTTGCAAGAAAATCATCATTGCCCAATAAGCCGTATTTGATTACTTCAGCCATTCCTGCCGAAAACTCCCGACTAGGCAGGGTTTTCAATGTATCTATATCAATAATAACTGCTCTAGGTTGATGAAATGCACCAATCATATTTTTACCTAAAGCATGATTAACTCCAGTCTTGCCACCTACACTCGAGTCCACCTGAGAAAGTAAAGTCGTTGGGATTTGAATAAAGTCAACACCACGCTGATAGGAGGCTGCTGCGAATCCTGTTATATCACCAACAACACCGCCACCAAGTGCGACCAATGTCGCACTACGGTCAAACTTTGCTTTCAGTAGAGAGTCAAATATAGAATTAACTGTTTCCAGAGTTTTATATTGCTCTCCATCAGGAAGAATAGTCACCTGAACTTCGAAATTATCGAGTAAATTTTTCACTTTATCTAAATAAAGAGGTTCTATTGTTGTGTTAGTGACAACCATTACCTGTTGTCCAGAAATATGTTTCTCTATATATGACTTATCTGACAGCAAATCACTCCCAATATAAATAGGATAAGATTTAGCACCTAGCTCTAGATTAAGAATTTTTTGTATATTTGACATTATGCAAATACCCTTAATTCACCCTCGCCGGCAACATTTTCAATACACCGTCCACACAATTCTTTATGTATATCATGTTCACCAATTTCCTCTCGGTGATGCCAACAACGAACGCATTTTTGATGGCCGCTCTTATTAACCATTATAGCTAATGACTGATCAATATCATTTGCCTCATTTGGTTTGTCTGCTAGTGAATGAATTCTAGCGTCTGAAGTAATAAAAACAAACCTTAACTCATTTCCGAGCTCTTGGAGTGCTTGATATTTCTTGTCATTGCAATATATATCCACCTCAGCATCAAGTGATGAGCCTATCACCTTGTTACGGCGCATCTCTTCGAGCTCTTTACGTAGGTGTACATTAATATCTCTAGCAGTATCAATTGCACTGCTATTTAAGTTGCCAACTAGATCTTTATACCAGGTCTGCAAAAAAACGCTTTCATTTGCTGCACCAGGAAGATGCTGCCAAATCTCCTCGGCGGTAAATGAAAGGACTGGACTGAGCCATCTTACCATCGCGTGAGCAATATGATACAAAGCACTTTGCGCTGATCTACGAGCAAGTGAGTTGATTTGTGTTGTGTATTGTCTGTCCTTGATGATGTCTAAATAAAAACCACCCAAATCGTTGGTACAAAAATTCAAAATTATTTTCATTGCATGATGAAAGTTATATTCATCGTATTCCTTAATAATTTGGGATTGAAGTTTTTCTGTTTTTGAAATAATCCATTTATCAAGAACCAGCATTTCGTCGACATCTAAGAGATCACTATTAGGATTAAACCCTTGCATATTTGCCAACATAAAGCGCATCGTATTTCGGATACGTCTGTAACTATCTGCACTCCTCTTAAGAATCTCATCAGAAACTGTCATCTCGCCAGAATAGTCAGTACTCCCTATCCATAGCCTTAAAATGTCCGCACCTAAGGTGTTAACCACTTTTTGTGGTGGAATCACATTGCCCAAAGATTTACTCATTTTATGGCCATTTTGATCAACCGTAAATCCATGGGTAAGGACTTGTCTGTATGGTGCCCTACCATTAATCGCGCAAGAGGTAATTAGTGAAGATTGAAACCAACCTCTATGTTGGTCTGAACCTTCAAGATACATGTCTGCAATGTCACTTAAATAGTCGCTATTTTTTAAGACTGCAAAGTGGCTCACTCCAGAGTCAAACCAGACATCTAACGTATCGGTAGTTTTTTCGTATTCAGAGGCTTCAGTACCTAGCACATCTTCAACCTTTAGACTAAACCATGACTCTATACCGCCCTTTTCTATCTTTTTAGCTACAACTTCAAAAAGAGACTCAGTGTCTGGGTGAAATTCACCAGTTTTTTTATTGATAAAAAGAGTAATAGGAGAACCCCAAAACCTCTGCCTGGAAATACACCAATCAGGACGATTACCGACCATCAATTCAATCCGCTTTTGCCCCCAACTTGGTATCCATTTAACTTTTAATATCTCTTCATTAACTGTATCTCTTAGCTTGTTTTGAGTCATAGAGACAAACCATTGTGGAGTCGCTCTAAAGATGACCGGTGTCTTGTGTCTCCAGCAATGCGGATATGAGTGAGTCATTGGGTTATGACTTACAAGGGTTTTATTCTTTTTTAATAATTCAATGATAGTAGTATTTGCTTTAAAAATATACTCTCCAGCTACGTGTTCTGTATTCTCTATAAATACCCCCCTACCATCAACAGGACAATCAACCGGCAAGTTGTATTTAAGACTGACAATATAGTCATCTTGGCCATGGGCAGGGGATGTGTGAACTGCTCCAGTGCCGGTTTCAGTGGTTACATGCTCTCCCATAATCACAGGAACTTGCTTGTCGTAAAAGGGATGCTGTAGCATAATGCCTTCTAGATCTGAGCCTTTATACATTTTGTCTGATTTGCTCGCAGCTTGAACATTGAACCTCTCTAATGCGTCTTCATATAAATCTTCTGCCAGAAGGTAGTATTGGTCCTTTAAGTCCATCAGAACATAGCCAAGGTCAGGGTGCAGTGCAACAGCTTCATTGGCAGGTAAAGTCCAGGGGGTTGTAGTCCAAATAACAATGGAGACCGGTTTTTTTACACCAAAAACAGCAGAATCTAAAACTTCAAAGGCAACATCAACTGTGTCAGACTCTTTGTCTTTATATTCTACTTCTGCCTCAGCTAACGCTGAAGAACATTCGGTACACCAGTGGACCGGCTTATAACCTTTTGCAAGATGTCCATTTGTTATAATTTTACCAACAGAGCGAACAATATCTGCCTCATACTTGAAGTCTTTTGTTAGGTATGAATTGTCCCAGTTGCCTATTACTCCTAGGCGTTTGAAATCGACCTTTTGGTTTTCGATTTGCTGGTCAGCGTATTCTCTACAAGCGGCACGAAAATCATCGGCATTAATTTTATGACCCACCTTTCCCTTCTTTTTTTCAATGTTATGTTCAATGGGCAATCCATGGCAATCCCAGCCAGGCAAATACGGAGCGTCAAATCCAGATAGAGTTTTACTTTTAACAATAACATCTTTAAGGATTTTGTTAACAGCATGACCAATATGGATATCACCATTTGCATATGGAGGACCGTCATGAAGAACGAATACAGGATTCCCTTTAAATCTCTGACGAATTTGTCGATACAAATCCTTGTCATACCATTCATCTAGAAAACCACCTTCACGATTTGCAAGATTGGCCTTCATTGGGAAGTCTGTGGCAGGTAAATTTAGAGTGGACTTATAATCTGACATTAGCTAACAAAATAATTCTCGATAAACCCGCCATTATACTGCAACAGCAAGGTTTATTGAGATTGAAAATCTTGTCTAAACGAAGCTTTATTTCATGCAAATTAGCTAGGTTATTCCTTAAGGTTGACCATATTTAATAATGCTTTGACCTGCTTAGGCTTTAGGTATTCTGATTCATTAGCATGCAAACTCTCTGGTAAACGAATATCGCCAAACCTGATTCGAATTAAACGTGATACTGTAAATCCTAAAGCTTCCCAAAGTCTTCTAATTTCGCGCTTTTTACCTTCCCTTAGGACAACCCTATACCATCGATTTGCTCCGGAGCCACCACCCATTGTTAGTTTATGAAATTTTGCTATGCCATCTTCAAGCCTAATCCCACTGGTCAACTTATTGATATCTTTCTTCTCAACTTTTCCCAATACACGGACTGCATATTCTCTATCCACTTCTGAGCTGGGATGCATTAACCTATTAGCAAGCTCTCCATTATTGGTAAAAAGCAATAATCCTGACGTATTTAGATCAAGCCTACCAACCATTATCCAGCGTGTATTTTTTGGCAGCAATTCAAAAACACTTTTTCGACCCTTTTCATCTCTCATCGAACAGACAATGCCGGCCTGTTTGTTAAGAATTAAAACCTTTGTTTCATCCTCAATAAAACGCTTCAAATTTATTAGCTGACCATCTATTTGAACTTGGTCATCTATGATTGCTTTATCACCGATCTGGGCTTTTTTGTTGTTAAGTGTTACCCTACCCTGTTCAATACGTTTTTCGGCCCAACGCCTCGAGCCATAACCAGCATTAGCAATCAGTTTTTGTAATCTCTGTGGCATTTTTGATGGCTATATTTAGTTTAACTTAGTAAGTTAAACCCATCGCATCTCGAACATCTTTCATTGTCTCCTTAGCGACACTGCGGGCACGTTCAGAGCCGTCAAATATAATCTCTTGGATTAAGCTAGGTTCCGACTTATACTTGTTAATACGATCCTGTATAGGTAGTAATTCAGCAACAATAGAGTCAATTACTGGTTTCTTACATTCAATACAACCCATCTTGGCATTTGTACAACCATCTGCAGCCCAGTCAAGCTGATCTTGGGCGCCATAAATTTCATGTAAATTCCATACTGGGCATTTATTAGGATCTCCAGGATCGGTCAGTCTTACGCGTGCAGGATCTGTGGACATTTTTTTAACTTTCTGCTCTATCTCACTAGCTGAGTCTCTCAAAGAGATGACGTTATTATAAGACTTGGACATTTTTTGTCCATCTAGCCCTGGCATTTTGGAGGTTTTAGTTAATAGCGCTTCTGGCTCAACCAAAATAATTTTTCCAACACCTTCAATATAACCAAGTAGTCTTTCTCGGTCGCCATGGGTAATATTTTTCTGCTCCCCTAATAACGCTTTAGCTTTTACTAGAGCTTCATCATCGCCCGTCTCTTGATAAGATTTTCTTAAATTACGATAAAGTTTAGCTTGCTTCTTGCCCATCTTTGAGGCGGCTTTTTCAGCCCTCTCTTCGAAGTCAGCCTCTCGCCCATGGATATAATTAAACCGGCGCGCTATCTCTCTGGTCAACTCAACATGTGCAGCTTGATCCTCGCCAACAGGTACTAATCCTGCTTTATACATCAATATATCTGAACTTTGTAAAACCGGATAACCTAAAAAACCGTATGTTGCAAGGTCCTTTGTTTTTAATTTTTCTTGTTGGTCTTTATATGATGGTACGCGCTCTAGCCAGCTCACTGGCGTTGTCATTGACAATAAAAGGTGTAGTTCGGCGTGTTCTGGCACCTTAGACTGAACAAAAATAGTTGAAGTGTTTGGATTTATACCCGCTGCCAGCCAGTCAATGACCATGTCAATTATGTAAGATTCTAGGTCAATTTTGTCTGAATAGTGTGTTGTAAATGCGTGCCAATCAGCCACAAAGTAATAGGAATCGTATTCATTTTGCAACTCAACCCAGTTTTTCAAGACACATTGATAATGACCCAAGTGTAGCTTGCCTGTAGGGCGCATTCCAG
>Ga0208467_1000646_pt1 | contig 9571 bp, 9 predicted proteins | sample DeeseametaMP2098_FD_184176 | JGI IMG/M metagenome (GOLD analysis project Ga0208467, IMG submission 184176) | Marine microbial communities from the Deep Pacific Ocean - MP2098 (SPAdes) | ecosystem: Environmental > Aquatic > Marine > Oceanic | place: North Pacific Ocean | collected 2011-05-26 | reverse complement strand
CAATTTTCAAAATTAATTTCACCATATCGCCAAAGCTAATAATTTTTTCCCCGCCAATTTCATAAATTTGTCCTTCGTTTTTTTTAATCTCGATAGCTTTAACGATAGCTCTTGCAGCATCGTTTACAAAAATAGGCTGAAATTTATAATTAATACCCACAATAGGAATGATGGGTGAAATACTTAATTTAGCAAATAAATTGGTAAAGTTATCCTCGCTACCACAAACAACACTGGGTCTAATAATAATAGTATTTTTAAAATTATTCAGTGCTTTTTCCTCTCCTAAAAATTTTGATTGCTGATATTTTGACTGAGATTCTTTGCTTGCGCCAATAGCACTTACATGAACAAATTTTTTTACATCTGCTTGAGCACAGAGTGTCGTGATTGTTTCCGGTAAATCTACGTGAATAGTGTTAAATTTTTGTTTCCTGGTTTCATATAAAATTCCACAAAGGTTTATAACAATATCTGAATTTTCGATCGCATTTTTAATTTCATCTGTGTTAAAATTAATGAATTCGATAGCACCTGGGGTTGCTTGAGTCTTTAAATAACCTTTGGTAAAGGCATTTCGGGTTGGAATGATGCATCTAAAGTTTTTCTTGGTCAAATTTCTGACAAGATACCTGCCTATAAAACCACCACCGCCAAGGATTGTTGCTATTGGGTAATTATTCATGGTATTGAAGAATAGGTATGGCAAAAATACATAAATTTCAAGATGACATCACAAAAGAAGTCGCTAATTCTCTTAAAGAATCCATTGCCATCGATACCGAGGCCACAGGTTTGCAGATTCCAGAGAGAGATAAATTAAGCTTAATTCAAATTTGTGATCAAAATGGTGTTGTCTATATTATCCAGCCTGACCGAAAAAATTATAAAGCTCCTAATCTCGTTAAAGTTCTAGAAGATGCAAGCATTTTAAAAATTGGTCATTACTTAAGATTTGATAAAAGCGCTTTAGAATTTTTTCTAAAATGCAAAATAAAGAGTATTTTTGATACTAAAATCGCAAGTAAAGTCGTTAGAACCTACACAGATCAACATGGGCTTAAAAGTTTAGTTTATGAGTTTTGTAATAAAAATCTAGACAAAAGATCTAGCAGTAGTGATTGGAATAAAAACATTAACGAGTTGAGTGATAAACAATTGGAATATGCAGCCAATGATGTAATTTTTCTTCATAAAATAAAGAATGAGCTTGAAAAAATGTTAAAGAGAGAAAACCGTATGGATTTATATAAAAACTGTATTACATTTTTAGATACAAGAATTAAGCTCGATCAATCTGGATTTAAGTTTGATGTATTTGAACACTAATGACTAAACCTAATTACATTAAAATAGCAAAACAAGTTGCAAAGATTGAAATCTTAGAATTAAAAAAAATTAACAAACTCTTAAACGGTTCATTCATAAAAGCTGTAGATCTTATTGGAAATTGTAAAGGTAAAATAATTTGTGCCGGGGTAGGTAAAAGCGGCATTATTGCAAGAAAAATTTCTGCAACACTTTCATCAGTTGGAATAAGTTCGTTTTTCCTAAATCCAAGCGAAGCCAATCATGGAGATCTAGGACAAATTGATAAAAGAGATACGTTGCTCGTTTTTTCATATTCGGGAAACACCTCGGAGATCTTAAACATGTTAAAATATGCTAATCGCTTTAATATTAAAATTATAGGAATATCATCAAAAGTTGATAGCTTGCTACTAAAGGCTAGTGATATCAAAATTTTATTACCTAAAGTGAAAGAGGCCGATCCCAATAATCTCGTGCCCACTTCTAGTACATCTCTGCAACTCTTATTTGGTGATTGTCTTGCTATCTGCTTGATGAACAAAATGAAATTTACCAAAGAAAAATTTAAAATTTATCACCCCGGAGGAAATATTGGCCAAACACTGTTACTGGTAAAAGATATAATGATAAGAGAAAGAAATAAAATTCCATTAATAAATTTTAATAGCAACATAGTTACTGCCGTTAAAGCTATTAGTAAAAAAGATTTAGGCATAGGAATTATTATTAAAAATAAATTTGTAATCGGAATAGTTACAGACGGAGATATAAGAAGAGGAACAAAAAATTATTCCAAAAAAACTAAGATTACTGTATTGATGAGCAAAAAACCTTTGTATATAGGGGAAAATACTTCAGCTGCAAAAGCTCTTTCTATTATGAATGAAAAAAAAATTACCAGTCTTATCGTATCTTCGGATTCTGATTATAAAAAACATAAAGTTTTTTTCAAACCTAAGGGAATACTACATATACACTCATTATTAAAATATGGAATCAAGTAAATTTAAACTAAACAAAACAAAATTTATTCAAATAAGTCTGTTATTGATAGCTTTCTTTTTAATTTTTTTTACATATTTTTCTAATTTAAAAAAGAAACAAGCATCTACAAATCTTGATCAAATAAAAACTATTGAGCCAGATGGGCAAAAAGAAAAGGCGGTTAATACTTTTGTTGACGTGCAATACAGTGGTTTTGATAAAAATGGAAACAGATTTATTATTGGTAGTAGGCATGCTAATTTTGAAATTGAGAGACCAGAAATTATCAGAATGGAACAAATTCTATGTAATTTTTATTTTAAAGATGGCACGAAGTTAACAATTATTAGTGATTTTGGAATTTATAATAACGTTAGTGACGATATGGAATTTACAGAAAACGTCAAAATGAATTATCTAGAAAATGTTTTATTTTCGGAAAAAGCTAATTTTTTTAATGTTAAAAATCAGTTATTAATAGAAGGAAATGTAAAAACCACATCCCCAGAAGGGAAATTACAGGCTGATAAGTTAGATTTTAATTTAGACAACAAGAAGCTAAAAATTAGTATGTACAATGATGAAAAAGTAAATATAAAAGTAAACTTCTAAATGAAAAAAGGTTTTCGAATTATTAAATTTAAAAAAAATAAACCCATCTTACAAGTTAGAGGCGTAAGTAAATCCTTTGATGGAAGGCCAATATTGAAAAAAATTAGTATGGATTTATTTCCCTCTGAAATTGTCGGGATAGTTGGCCCCAATGGCTCTGGTAAATCAACGCTCTATGGCACAATAATTGGCCAATACAAAATAGATGCAGGAAGTATTCTTTTAAATCAAAAAGATATAACTCAAAAACCCATACATGAAAGAGCAAAACTTGGAATTGCATATCTTAGTCAATACCGAAGTGTATTTAATATGAATGTGTTCGATAATTTGTTCGGAATTGCTCAAATTTTAATCAAAGGTACAGAAAAGCAACATTTAATAGTTGAAAAATTAATGACAGAATTTAATCTTCAACACTTGAGAAATATAAATGCAAATCTTTTATCAGGCGGAGAGATTCGGAGACTGCAAATTTGTAGGACTTTAATAAATAGTCCCAAAGTAATTTTGTTGGACGAACCCTTGGCAGCGCTTGACCCGATTGTGGTACAAGAAATTCAAAAATTTATTCTAAAATTACAATCGTTTGGTTGTGGAATAATAATTTCAGATCACCAAGTTCAAAACCTCTTTGAAATTGTTGATAGAGCATATGTAATAGGTGAACAATCTATAATTGCCCAAGGTAAACCAAAAGAAATTTTGAAATCCACTAAAGCTAGAGAATTGTATTTTGGTTCTTTTGATAGTTAGTCAACATGCAAAAAGTACAATATTCTGTAGTATTCAAAGAAAAAATTAAAAAATTTAATAAGTCTATTGGCGTTGATTCTGACAAGTCTTTATCGATTCGATCAATACTTTTTGGTGCAATTGTTGAAGGTGTATCTGAAGTTAAAAATTTGCTTGAATCGGATGACGTAATTTCTGCAATTAATTTTATTAAAAAGCTCGGTGTTAAATTAAAAAAAATTAAAAAAGGCAAATATTTAATATATGGACAGGGTCTTGGTGGATTATACGCTCAAAAAAATACAACATTAGATTTTGGTAACAGCGGCACATTGTGTAGATTGGGCTCAGGACTTCTATCTACGAATCCTGATTTGAGCTTAAAAATCACAGGAGATAAAAGCTTACAAAAAAGAAATTTAAAAACTCTAATTCATGCATTAAGTAAATTTGGAGCTTTTTTTTATCCTGAAAAAAAAAACCATCTTCCTCTTAAATTAATATCTTCAAACATTCCTACGGGCATTAAATACGTAGAGAAAAATGGATCTGCTCAGATAATATCGGCAGTGACTTTAGCTGCTCTCAATTCTTTTGGAAAAACAGAAATTATTCAAGAAAAAGAATCTAGAAATCACACTCAAATTTTTTTAAAAAACATTGGGTCTAAAATAAATATAAAAAAAAAGGGTTTTAAAAACATAATTCAAATTATGGGAAAAAAAAAATTAAATAATTTTAAACTAGAAATGCCTGGGGATCCTTCCAGCGCGGCATTTTTTACAGCTTTGACTATCTTAAACGACAAATCATCTTTAACTTTAAAAAATATATGCTTAAATCCCACAAGAATTGGATTCTATACTCTTCTTAAAAAACATGGTGCAAAAATTAAAATAAAAAACCTCAAAAAAAAAAATAACGAAATTATAGGAAATATATTTGTAAAAAGTGGAATTGTTAAATCAATAAAATGTAATTCTTCTTATTATTCTAGAACAGTAGATGAATTTCCAATTTTGTTTATTATTGCTGCTTTAAATAAGGGAACGTCAAAATTTAGTGGAATAAAAGATCTGGCAAACAAAGAATCTAATAGAATTTTAGAAATAAAAAATTTATTAAAAAAAATTAATATAAAATGTAAATCAGATAAAAATAGTATGACAATCTGTGGAATGAAAAATTTAAATGTTTTTAAAAAAAGAATTATAATTGATCCAAAGCTAGATCATCGGATTTGTCAATCTGCAGCAATATTGGCTCTGGCAACTGGAATAAATATTACTATTAAAAACTTTGAAACGGTTAATACCTCAGCGCCTTCTTTTCTGAAAAAAATTAAACAATTGGGTGGAAAATTTGAAATTAAAAAAACATCATAAATTAGTTATTGCTGCCGATGGTTCGGCAGCAAGTGGAAAAACAACTGGAGCAAAAAGAATTTCTAAAAAATATGGTTTAAAATTTCTTTCATCAGGTTTGCTATATCGATTTGCCAGTTACCAAATACTTAAATACAAACCAAAAAATAGAATTTCTTTCTTAAGAAAAAGTTTCAAAAAATTAAATTTGAACAAATTAAACGTGATTAACTTACATTCTGCAAAAATTTCTGAACACACTTCAATTATTGCTAAAGAAAAAAAAATTAGACTTGTCTTAAAATTATTTCAGAAAAGATTTGCCAAAAGATTTAGCAAAGTTTGTATTGAAGGAAGGGACATTGGTACGGTGATTCTACCAAAAGCAGATATTAAATTCTTTTTTAAATGCGATCTGAGCACCGCCGCAAAAAGAAGGTTTAAAGAACTAAAGAAAAAAAATAAAAAAATTAAATTTCAGATTGTTAAAAAACAACTGCAAATACGTAATTTTAGAGATCTCTCCCGCAAAAACAGTCCTTTACTAAAAAGCTCTGATGCGGTAATTGTGAACACCGGAAAATTAAAAAAAATACCTGACATGATGGAGAAAATGTCAGAAATTGTGGAAAAAAAAATTAGAAGTAAATATGGAAGTTGAGGCAGAATCTATTAAAGAAAAGAACATAAAAGAATTCGAAAATCTTTTAAAAGAAGATCTTAAAAAAAGAGTTTTAATCGAAAATTCAATTATAGAAGCAAAGATTACAGAAATAACTCCCAAATGGGTACAATTGGATGCGGGAGGAAAATCGGATGGCCTCGTGAGTGCAGGGGAATTTGACAATTTAGCTTCTTTGAAGGTGGGTGATACGGTTAGCGTACTTCTAGAACGTATAGAAGATTATCGTTCGGGACAATTAGTTTTATCTAGGCATAAAGCAATCCTTCTTAAAAATTGGGCAAAGCTCGTTGATGCGTATAAAAAAGAAGAAATTGTAACAGGAGTAATAAAGTCAAGGATAAGAGGCGGATATTTGGCTATCGTAATGGGTTCAAATTGTTTCTTACCTGGATCTGCCATCTCAGATCAACCAATTAAACCTGACGAAGTTAATAAACTATTTAATGTTGAACAAAAAATGCGTGTGGTTTCTATTAACGAACAGAGAATGAACTGTATTGTTTCGATTAAAGAAGTTCATATGAAAGATAAACAAAAACAACTACAACTTATTCTAAAAAAAATCAAGACGGGTGATATACTAGAAAATTGTTGTACTGTGCAAGCCATGAATGAATGGGGCTGTTGGATCACTATTTCTATTGATGATGCCAATACAGTTGCCATGTGTCACATAACTCAATTGTCCTACGAGAGGCTGCGAAAATGTAGTGACATATTGTCAATAGGCCAAAAAATTCCCAGAATTAAAGTTCTTGACATTGATGAAACTGTCAGTCCGCCTCGGATCGCGTTAAGTCTTAAGGCCATTATGCCTGATCCGTTTGATGGAATTGAAAAGCGCTATATTCCAGGCAAAATTTATCCGGCTAAGATTGTTCGTATTCTTTCATATGGTGCATTTTTAGAACTTGAACCGAAAATTCAATGTTTGCTTCATCAGAGTCAAATGGATTTTTTTAATAAAAATATTGATCCTAATAAAAAGGTAAACCTGGGACAAGAAATTAAGGTGCGTATTCTCAAAATTCAAGACAGAAAAATTTCAGTGTCTCTTCTTACAGAAGAAAACCCTTTTGAAACTTTTTCGAAAAAATTTTCAGAGAATGATGTAGTGAAGTGTGAAGTGGCTTCTGTACTTGATTTTGCAATAATGTTAAAGATTGAAGGATCCGAAATTCCAGCTGGAATTTGTCATTGGAAAAATTTGAGTTTTGAAGAATCGGAAGAAAATCTCAAAAAATGGAAAAAGGGAATGAAGACTTCCGCAAAAATTCTCTCGATAGATAAAACAAAAATGAAAGTGCGTTTAGGAATTCGAGAAGCTTCTAAGAATAAAGATCCTTTCGACTATTTTAATAGTAAAGAAAATAACGAAATTATTACCGCAACTGTCAAAGAAGTTTTGAAGAACGAAATTAAAGTATCGCCTGGTAATGAAAAAAACCTATTAATTACTATCAAAAAAAATCATCTTGCAAAAAGAATCGAGGACTGCAGACCGGAAATTTTTCGTCGTGGAGATCGAATTTCAGCAATGGTGATTAACCTCAAAAAATCGCTTCGAAAGGTTGATCTCTCCATCAAAGAACTTGAAAAACATAACGAAGAAATCGCTATAAAAAAATATGGAAAAGATGGTTCGTCATCGGGACAGATGCTCAAGGACGTATTAGGAAAAGTTTTTAAATCTAAGAAAGCCAAAAAAGAAAAGAAGGATAAAAAATAATTTTATATGGTGAGATCTGAAATAATCTCAAAATTATCAAATAGAATTCATAAAAAATTAAAAAAATCCGAGTTGGGAAAAATTTTAGATACAATTTTAAATTCTGTCGTTGATGGAATAGCAGAAAATAAAGCGTCGGAGTGGAGGGCTTTTGGACGATTCAGTCCAAAAAAAATAAAAGAAAAAATGGGAAGAAACCCACGTACTAATGAAAAGATTTATGTACCTGAAAAAATATCTATGAAATTCAAAATGGCAAAAGAACTAAAAAATAAAATTAACCAAAATGAAAGTTGTACAAATTGAAAAAAAATATTTTTGTTGCTTGTGATTTTTTCAGTGAGGACGAAACGGTCAAATTAATTGAACAAATAAAAAATGATATTTTTGGCATCAAAGTTGGGCTGCAATACATTACCTCAACCGGAATTGAGGGGATTAAAGCGCTATCAAAATTTAACTTGCCAATTATGTATGACGCTAAAGCCTTTGATATAAAAAATACTATCTCTGCTTTTTCAAAATCTTTAACAAATCTTGATATTTCATATGCAACAGTTCATGTTTTAAACGGTGAAGAAGCTCTAAAAGAAGCTGTTAAGCAAGCGAGCAATGTTAAACTAATTGGTGTTTCGATTTTAACAAGTTTTTCTGACGATGATTTAAAAAAACTTGGTTTTTCAAATAATGTTGAGAAGCAAGTTGAAATATTAATCAGGATAGCGTCTTCTGCTGGGCTTTATGGTGTCGTCTGCAGTCCTAAAGAAGTTAAAATGATAAAAAAAATTGCTCCAAATCTAGTTTGTTTTACTCCGGGCGTTAGATTGGCATCTGAAAAGCACGACCAAAAAAGAACGATGACCCCTAAAGAATCTATTGATCGGGGAGCAGATTACCTAATTTTAGGTAGACCATTGACTTCCGGAAATCCTAGAGAGAATATAAGGAAGATTATTCAATCGCTAGAATGAAAATTAAAAAAGGAATTCCTTTAATAGATCAACACGACAAAAATGGATTTTGGAGCGGAAAGTTTGGAGGTAATTTTATCCCTGAAACACTCAGAAAACCAATTTATGACCTGGAAGTGCTATTTGAAAAACTAAGAAAAGATAAAAAATTTATAAGAGAAAGAGATTATTATTACAAAAATTGGGTTGGAACACCAACGTCTTTTATTAAGCTTGAAAATTTGACAGATTATCTTGGTGGCGCACAAATTTGGACAAAAGTAGTATCTGAATGCGTGGGAGGTGCTCATAAAATCTACGGGGCTATAACTGCTGCAATGCTTTGCAAATATTCTGGCAAAAAGTATTTGGTAACAGATACGGGTGCTGGATATAACGGAAAAATGTTTAGTATGGCTGCAAAAAAATTCGGACTTAAATGTAAAGTTTTTATGGGAGCAAAGGATATAAAGAGACAACAGCCAAATTGTGATGCGATAAGAAAAAATGGTGCTGAAATAGTTCCTGTTTATACTGGAAGTCAAACCTTGGTAGACGCAGTTTCAGAAGTAATGCGATATTGGGTTTCAAATTGTGACAAAGTGCATCTTGGAGTAGGTTCAACAGTTGGTCCGAATATTTTTGTTAAAATTTGTGGATGGAGCACTTCTCAAATCTCAAAAGAGCTTATTGAACAAATCAAAGATGAGTTTGGCGATATACCAAAAAAACTAAAATTAATTAACTGTGTTGGAGGTGGTTCGTCAGCTTATGGTTTTTGGAGTGAGTTTATCGACTATGACAAAAAACAAATAGAAATGATAGGTGTAGAAGCAGCTGGCCCAAAAAAAAGCAAACTTCATGCGGCTCCTTTAAGCAAAGGCGGTAAGCTAGGTGTGCTTCATGGAGCCGCAGCTTTAGTTTGCCAAGATTCGGAAGGACAAATCAAAGAAACGGAATCAATAAGTGCTGGACTTGACTATCCAGGCGTATCTCCTCTTCATTGTTTTTTAAAACAGGTAGGTAGAGCAAGATATTGCGCGCGCACAGACGAGGCAGCTCTAAGTGCCTACAAACTTGTGACTAAATATGAAAATTTAAATCCTAGTTTAGAACCATGCCATGCATTTGCTGAAGCAATTAGAATTGCTCCAAAATTTGATGAAGATACAATTATAATTGTAAATTCATGTGGAGACGC
>Ga0208467_1000643_pt1 | contig 9598 bp, 6 predicted proteins | sample DeeseametaMP2098_FD_184176 | JGI IMG/M metagenome (GOLD analysis project Ga0208467, IMG submission 184176) | Marine microbial communities from the Deep Pacific Ocean - MP2098 (SPAdes) | ecosystem: Environmental > Aquatic > Marine > Oceanic | place: North Pacific Ocean | collected 2011-05-26 | reverse complement strand
AGAAGGTTATAAGTTAGAAAACATTTCATCGTTTGATTGGTTTAAATCTTATTTCGAAGAAGAAGTTTTACCCACAGTCGCTGGCGGTGATGAAAAATGTGCAAAGACCGGAGTGGAGTGGGATTACGATAAATTATACGAGGAGAGTTTGCGAATTGGTGATATCTTAAGTGAGAAAATGGGAATGGAAATATGTGATCCCACACCAGACTTAGGAAGATTTTTTAAGACAGTTTATATAAACCCAACAAGAAATCTAAGTCCATTAGCAACAGAGAAGTCGACCGGCTGGGATAGATAATGTCGAATTACGATGATGACGCCATCGTAACCAGAGATAATCTGAACAAGATATCTCCGTCTATATGTATGGCAAAATGGCTTCAAGTAAGTCTACACTTGCCACAAGGAAGAACACATAGTTGTTATCATCCGCCAACACATGCTATTCCGTTACATGAATTGAAAGCAAATCCAAACGCACTACACAATACGCAATTCAAACTAGAAGAACGAAAGCAGATGAAAGATGGTATTCGTCCTGAGGGATGTCAGTACTGTTGGAATGTAGAAGATGCTCCTAATCCACCAGAGGGTGGTAGATTAAGTGATAGACACTATCGCTCAAGTGAATGGTGGGTAAAAGACGCATGGGATGAAGTTGTAAACAATCCTTGGGACCACGACATTACTCCACGATATGTTGAAGTCAACTTCAATCAAGCATGTAACTTTAAATGTGTCTATTGCTCACCTCACTTGTCTACTACATGGGAAGATGATGTTAAAGAACATGGCGGATTTAAATTCTCAAACAAAACAGGTCACAATGATATAGATTATTTGCGCCGAATGGGATTGATGCCATTAGAAGTTGCTCGTAGAGATAATCCATATATCACTGCTTTTTGGAAATGGTTTCCTAAAGTGTATCAAGATTTGAAAGTGTTTCGTATGACTGGCGGTGAGCCACTAATGGATAACAATACATTCAAAGTATTAGATTATGTAAACGAGAATCCAAACGCAACACTAGATTTAAGTATAACTTCTAATATGTGTCCGCCACAAGATGCGTTATTTGATAAATTTATGGACAAACTGAAAGAAATAGAAAAGATTCGTATATGGGAAGACACTGATAAGTTTAATCCAGACAGTGGTAATTATTGGTATGTTGCACCTGCTTGTAAACATTTTTCGTTATATGTTAGTATAGACAGTGCAGGAGAACAAGCAGAATATTTGCGTGATGGTTTAGACTTTGACAAGATGTATCAAAACTGTAGACGTGTTCTAAGTGAAACAGATGGTACTGAAATATCATTCATCAATACATTTAACTTGTTAAGTATTCCAAATCTACGTGGCTTTCTACAAATGATATTAGACTTGCGTGAAGAGTTTGGTTATGAGAATCAAGAAGATACAGTTATTCAACCACCAGATAGAAAAGGATTTAAACATCCTCCTTTTGTTCGCAAAAAGAGACAAAGAATTTGGTTCGATACACCGTACTTGAGATATCCAGATTGGATGACTTTACAATTAGCCGATGATGATATGTTAAACACAATACAAGAGAACATCGACTTTATGAAAGAGAATGTTTTAGAAAATGATTTGTATGGTCGAAAGTATACTGGCTTTAAGAATTATGAAGTATTAAAACTAGAAAGAGATTTAGCATGGGCTAAAGAAGGCGAGAATATGTCTTCTGAAGATTTAAGTGATAAATTAATAAAATTTTATGAATACTTCACACAATATGATAAACGCAGAAACTTAGATTTCTTAACTACGTTTCCAGAAATGACAGATTTCTGGAATGAAGCAAAAGAAGAATTCGAAGAACAATATGGCTCATGAAAAAACAAGAATCGGAATCATTCAAAGAATATAAAACTCGGGTTATGGATTCGAAAAGTGCCACATTTTGTGGTGCAAAATGGTACAATGCAACCATCTGGTTAGGACATGGTCAGACCACTAGTTGTCATCTTCCCGCTTCACATGATATTCCATTAGAAGAATTGAAATATAATCCATCAGCAATTCACAACACGTCACATAAGAAGAAGATGCGTAAGATGATGCTTGAAGGAGATAGACCACCCGAATGTTATAAATGTTGGCAAGTAGAAGACGGTGGTGAAGATAAAATTTCTGACCGAGTTTTTAAAACAATTCAGTATGATGAATCGGATTTGAATTTGCCATTTTCAAAACGTGAAAAAAATACGAGAAGTGTGTGGAAATTGTTTGATTGGTATAAGAATAAGACAAGAAAACGAAATGATGATACATTCTTACGAACACTAGAAGTGTCATTTGATAGAGCATGTAACTTTGCTTGTTCATACTGTAATCCTCCATTCAGTACTACGTGGGTAAAAGATATTAAAGACAATGGACCATATGAAAATATTCAATCAGATAAACGAGAACACTATATCAGTACTGCCGATTGGGCGGCCAATGTAGCAAAAACAGACGAAGACAATCCATACATTCAAGCATTTTGGGAATGGTGGGAAGAAGAGGGCGGACTAGTAGACACTTTAGAAGAAATAAGAATCACCGGTGGTGAACCTATTATGCATCCGAGTGTATGGAAATTATTTGATTGGTTCAAGAATAATCCAGAACGTGGCAAAAATATGAGATTTGCCATCAACTCGAATCTTGTTCCAGAAAAAGAAAAGACATTTCAAAAACTATTAGATGTAGTGCAATACGCACCAAACTTTGAGATGTTCTCAAGTTGTGAGGCGACTGGCGCACAGGCAGAATATATCCGTGATGGAATGGACTATGAAGTTTGGATAAACAATGTTAAGAGATTATTAGACCAGCCAAAAGTAAAGAAAACTTGTATAATGATGACTATTAATGCTTTGTGTTTAGGCTCAATAACAGATTTCTTGGATGATATGTTAGCACTTCGAGAGATTTATGGAAAAGAACGTTCCCCTCTTTTATCATTAAACCCAGTATATAATCCTGAGTTTCAGAGTATTAGCACATTGCCAACTTATATCATAGAACACTATAATGATAAATTAAAAGCATGGCATGATAAAAGAAAAGAAGAATTAGGTGATAGTGAAAATGTGTGGGTTACTCGTATTATTGACCATATGAACAGGGCAATAAATAATCCACATCCAGAAGAATTATTAAAAAAGAGACAAAGTGATTTCAAATCATTTTATACACAATATGACGAGAGACGCGGCAAAGATTTTAGAGCAACATTTGATCCTATCATGGTAGATTGGTATGATAGTTTGACTGTAGAGAAAAACACGAATAGAGATGAAGAATTTGAAAAGACTGAAATAAAACTAGAACCAATCATAACCGATGAGGAAGATAAACATTGGAAAGAATATTTCGACCAGTTAGAAAATAATAATATATTTGACTGTATAAAAAAGAAAAATGTACTAGAGATAGGAACAGCCGATGGAATGTTTTGGAAACACTATAACAAATATAATCCATCATCTATAACAGGACTAGATCCAGACGATAGATGGCTCTTAAAAGAAGGTGTAAAAGAAAGTGATATAATTAGAGAATCGTATGAAACATATTTACCAAAAACAGGATATGATGTTATTATATGTTTTGGTCTTATATATAAATTACATTCTCCAATACATCTATTAGAGTTAATAGCACGAAGCAGACCAGAATATATAATTTTAGAAGATATAGATTTTTCTACAGAACAAATTTCTTTAACCAAAATGGGTCCTAATACCAATAAAATCGGAGAACTTATTGTTATTGATGAGATTTCTTGTCCACATGTAACTAGATTATCAACGAATATTATTATATCTATTATGGAAACTATGTCGTATAAACTAGAAAATAACATTGAACTGAAAATAAAACATCCATCAAAATATGAAACAAGTCAATTTGTATTTAAAAGAGAAAAACATGAAAATTATAGACTACGAGATAGAAAATGATTAAGTTTAATAATGGCAACAAAACTCCAGCGAAAAAGTTTGCTTTTACCAGAGAACATAAAAACTCTGACTATAAGATTCTTGTTTTCGAATGGTGGGATTGGTTGTGGTCACAACCAGGATGGTATCCCATACTGAAGGTTCAGGATCTGAACAGGAAAAATTTGTCTGAGAAACGCATCCTTCAGGCTAATCTATCAACTGACGAGATAATAGCAGAAGTTAAAGAACATGATATTTGTTTTTTTATAATATCTGAGATAATTGATGACAGATGGCATAATATAAAAGCAGGAGTGATAGAGAATATGATGACTGAACTTAATAAACTTAATGTATTTTTTATAACATTATCAGAAGATAGTCAATATCCCACTGATACATCGAAAACTTTTAATGTACCGTGGTTTGCTAAAAGCGGTTTATACACGTCTAATGACACAACAATAGACTTTGATTATAGACAAAAAGATTACACATTTAATATGTTATTGGGAGTTGATAAACATTATAGGACATTATTATTTGAAGGGTTAAGAAATGAACAGTATATATACTCAACATATTTCGGTCATAAAGAATTTAGACCATTTTCTTCAACCCATTTAGAAGATAATGATGTATTAGATAATTTTTACAGCCAAGATGTCTCGTCTAGTAGATTAGAAACAATGCAACATGTTGTGAGGCGTGAAGGCAGAAATATCTGTTTATCACATAACATACCTGAGAAAATATATAATAATTCACATTTTGATATTGTAACGGAGACACAGCCACAGATTGAGACCTTAAACTTCACCACCGAAAAGACTGGAAAACCATTAAGCACTGGTAGATTTTTTATATGGTATAATTCTCCAAATAAAGTAGAGTATTTAAGACATTTTGGATTTGAATTGCAAGACTACTTATCTGATTATGATAGTATAACAGATAAATGGTGTAGACTAAAAGCCATAGCAGAACTGATTAAGGAAATTGGCGATAATGAAAATTATATAAAAAAGATTTATAAAGACACAAAAGAGGCAAGAATACATAATCAAGAAGTATTCAAAAAACTATCAACTACCATAAGATCTGATATTAATTCTTGGATAACCGAACAAATAGATAGGAATTGGAGATAAACATGGATAGAGGAAAACAAAACGGCGAAAATCTTCATCAATATAAAGAACGAGTGATTGATTCGATTAGTGAATCATACTGCGCCGCAAAATGGTACAATGCAACTATCTGGTTAGGGCATGGACAAACTACAAGTTGTCATCACCCACCAGGACATTGGATTCCTCTTGAAGAATTAAAAGATAATCCATCAGCAATTCATAATACGCCACATAAGAAGAAGATGCGTAAATTTATGCAAGAAGGCCATCGACCAGCAGAGTGCGAGTATTGTTGGAAAGTTGAAGACATGGGCAAGCAACACATCTCTGACCGTGTATTCAAAACAGAAATCTTTACAGACGAAGACATTAAAAAAAGTGCTACAATACCATGGGAAGAAGATGTAAATTTAAAGACACTTGAAATCTCATTTGATAGGGCATGTAATTTTAAATGTTCTTATTGTAATCCTGCATTTAGTACAGCATGGGTTAAAGACATCAACGACTATGGTGGATATCAGAACATACAGTCTGATGGTCGTGGACACTTTCAAGATACGGCCCCATATGCTGAACCACCAACAAAACAACAAGAAGATAATCCATACATTCAAGCATTCCATGAGTGGTGGGACAGTGACTTAGCAGACTGCTTAGAAGAAATTCGTATCACTGGTGGTGAACCTATCATGCACAAAGGCACATGGAAATTGTTTGATTGGTTTGAGCAACATCCTGATAGGGGACGCAATATGCGTTTTGCTATCAACTCGAATCTATGTCCTGAAACTCCTAAGGTTCTTAATAAACTTATTGAAAAATCTTGGTATGTTCCTAATTTTGAAGTATACACAAGCATGGAATCAATTGGACAACAAGCAGAATATATTCGAGATGGATTGAAATATAAAGAATGGAAGAGCAACATTCATCGAGTATTAAAAGAATCAAATGTAAGAAAATTACATATGATGATGACTATTAATTCTCTATGTTTAAATTCTATTACAGAGTTTATGGACGAGATGCTAGACTTACGTGAAGAATACGGACAACGTGCGCCTACAATGACACTAAACATTCTACGTTTTCCATCATTTCAAAGTGCGGCGATACTACCAGAAAATATCAAAACTCATTATAAAAATAAACTTAATGAGTGGTATACTTCTGACCGCCCACAAGAAATGTTAAGTGAAGGTGAGAAAGAAAGTGTTCGTAGATTAATTGATTACTTAGACATTGTGAAAACCCCACACAAGAATACTGCTGAAACTCCAAAGTTATACAATGATTTCAAATCGTTCTTCTCACAATATGATATACGTAGAGACAAAGATTTTGTATCTATCTTTTCTGGACCATTAGCAGAATGGTTTAAATCATTAGAAGCAGATGTGCCTAGTGAAGACGATATTAAAGCAAAACGTTTTATTCTTACATCAACTAATAGAGCAGGAGATCCTGCTACCACAGAAGAATATGGTGAGGGCGATGATGAACACGAAACAGTTGGTGGTTGGAATACTGAAACTGATGAATTGGGTCCCTAATGATTGATTATAAAGAAATATTAAGTATAGACTTAGAAACAAGCAGTCTTTGTAATGCTAAATGTCCTATGTGTAATCGTAGACAACGTGGTGGACCAAAGAATAAATTGTTTACAGAAACTTTTATAAGTTTAGAAGATGTAAAAAAGTGGTTTCCTGAAGACATTATTGCGGGTTTATGGGAGATATCAATGTGTGGAAACTATGGTGATGCTATGACTAATCCGGAATTAATTCCTATTCTACAATATTTTAAGTCTATACATCCAGATATTAAGTTCTTTATGAATACAAATGCAAGTGGCAGAGATGCAGAGTTTTGGCAAGAGTTAGGTGAAACATTTAAAGAAAGTGGTGTAGTAGTATTCAGTGTTGACGGCCTTGAAGATACAAATTGGATATATCGCCGAGGTACTAATTGGCAAAAGATTATGTCCGCAATGACTAATTATGCTTCAACTGGCGCAGAATCCAGATGGGAGTTTCTAGTCTTTCGACACAATCAACATCAAGTGGAAGAGGCAAAGGCATTAGCAAAAGAAATGAACATTACACATTTTCTTACAAAAAAAGCAATGGGATTTGTTGAAGATGAAATAGATAAAGATGTTCGAGAATCTATTAATGTGTTTGGAAGTAATGGAGAGTTCCAATATCGTATTCATCCACCAAGTGAACTGAAGTACACAAACAAAGAAGTTGCTGAATATATAAGTGAAAACAATTTTATAAAATCAGATGAAGATAATGTTTATGCCCAATTTGAGAAATCTAAAACATCTGAACCTATATATAGACATACGATTGAATACGATAGAGTTATTGACACAACCCGACCACTATCTGAATACGAGAAGCAGTTAGGAAAATGTGATATAGATTGTTCAGCGTTAAAAAAAAGAAAAATATTTGTTTCAAGTGAAGGTTTAGTTTTCCCTTGTTGTTTCACTGGCGGCAAGTATTATGAACCAGACAACGAATTATCTGTACAATTGAAAAAATTTATAGATGATTATGGAAAAGAAAAAATCTCATTAAAACATAATACACTAAAGAATATTATCGATGGAGAATTATTTACTACTGGATGGCTTGAAACATTTGAAGATAGAAACATAAGAAACAAAAGACTAAGGGTGTGTTCACAGTTTTGTGGGAAAGATATGAACGATGAACTTACAGAAACATTGAATAGTATTCAAGTAAAAAACAGGAACAAACAGTGACTGAAAAAATAATACCAATTTGGAATAGTGACGGGAGTTGTGCCGAAGAAAGTGAGAACAAGACTTTCTGTATGGCACCGTGGTCACACACTTACATATCTCCACAAGGCGAGAGAAGAATGTGTTGTGCGAGTAGAGAAGAACACTCATTTCAAAAACAGTATATTGATGCGACTAACGATGAGAAGTATGGCGAGATAAAAGAATCTAAAACATTAGCAGACGATTTTAATCCAGTCAGTTTAGAAGAATATTGGAACTCACCGTATATGAAAGACATTCGCAAGAAACTAATGGCAGGTGAACGCATATCACAATGTGATGTGTGTAATGATGACATCTTAAGTATATCATCGTATCGTAAATGGTTCACAGGTGTTCTGTTTAGAGATAAGATACAAGAAGCATTTGACAACACAGACGATGACGGACACACAACAATGCCCGTTATATCTTTTGATTACAGATATTCTAACTTATGTAACTTCAAATGTCGTATGTGTGGCGAACAGTTATCATCATCTTGGGAAGCAGAAAAGAAGTTGAATAATATGTGGAGCATAGAACAACAGCCGTTTATGCAGAAAGATGTTAAGAAGAAGATGACTGTGTTTCAAACTGAAGTTGTTGAACCAGAATTCAGAGAAGCAATATCAAAAGGTATCGTTGAAGAAATATATTGGGTTGGTGGTGAACCATTGATGTATGACATACATTGGTGGGCATTAGAAGAAATGATTAAGAATGGTTCAGCAAAGAACTGTCATCTAAGATATAATTCTAATCTATCACGCACAGAATTAAAAGGCAAAAAACTATTTGACTATCTACCACAATTCAAAGATTGGTTAATGTGTGCAAGTATAGACGGAACTGGAGATATAGTCGAGTTCATTCGAAAAGGAATTGTATGGGAAGAATGGCTTGAGAACTTTAAAGAAGGACTCGCCGCACCTGGCGGCAAAGACAAGATGTTGTTTGACTTGACGATTACTGGACCAGGTATGTTTAGTATCAAAGACTTATTTGATTTGAGTTTAGAACTTGATGTGAGAATAGAAACAAAGATTATGTTTGCGTTTCATCCAGACATTATATTTTCGCCATTTGCGTGGCCGAAACATATTCTTACTAGAAAGATTGATGAGTTGCTTGAGTATATTGAACCTCGTGCGACCCACAAACAATTTACATTAATAAATACCTTAAAAGAAATGAAGAACAGACCATCATTTGAAGAACAATATCCAGAAGAATTTGAACAAGGTAAAAAGAACGGCAAAAGTTATCAAGACAGACTTGATAGTATTCGAGATGAAAAGATTACAATTGCCGATATATACAAAACAGATGATGAATTATATAACTGGTGGAGAACAACGTAATGAGTGAATTATCCTTTATGTGGCATATTAAAGACGAACCAAATCTTGCAGAGATGACTGAATCTGAGGCAGAGGAGATTAGAGTAAATGCTAGAGAAAAATATAAAGCAAATTGTCCAGAAGATGTAGAAGGACCTATAACAACCGAGGACGGCAAAATAGTATACTATATTCCGAAAGAGAAAAGATACTTTGATCCAGGCGATGTTATATGGAAAATAAAAAATGGATTAATAATTGTAGATATGTTCGATACACATCCATCAGGTGATAAGCGATTTGATAGTTTACTTGAACAAATGATGTTAAGAATATATGACGCTATAAGGG
>Ga0208467_1000638_pt1 | contig 9614 bp, 6 predicted proteins | sample DeeseametaMP2098_FD_184176 | JGI IMG/M metagenome (GOLD analysis project Ga0208467, IMG submission 184176) | Marine microbial communities from the Deep Pacific Ocean - MP2098 (SPAdes) | ecosystem: Environmental > Aquatic > Marine > Oceanic | place: North Pacific Ocean | collected 2011-05-26 | reverse complement strand
ATTTTTATAAAAATTAATTATTTCAATCATAGATTTAGTTTATTTATTTATTAAAAACTATTGTTATTACTTACTTATTTGCAATTTAACAAAAGAATTAATTTTTTTGATTATTTTTTAATTTTTTTTAATTTTTTTTAAAAAAATTTATGTTTGACATCAATAAAAAAAAACATAAAAGTAGAAACATGAACCGAATCACTTTGATTCGTGAAAGAAATAATAAAGGGAGATAAAGATGGCTAAAAGAAAAAAAGCTAAAAAGAAAGCTAAAAAGAAAGCTAAAAAAAGAAGAAGAAGATAACACAGTTTTCTTTAAATACGCTCCTTATTATAAAATTTGTAAGGGGCGTATTTTTTATTCAGCTGATTAAATTCTTTTAAGGGCTTTATCAAGTTTTTTTTGAGTTTGCTCGTAAGAAATTCCAAGTATTATTTGAAATTCATTTAGAATTCTATCGTAAGCTTTTTCAAGCAATTGTCTTTCACTATAAGATTGTTCCACAAGGGTGTCATTCCCTTTATTTAAATCTCTTACTACCTCTGCTAAATCATAGATTTTTCCAGAAACTATCTTTTGTTCATATTCCTGAGCCCTTCTACTCCACATTGTTCTTTTTACTTTAGGTTTTCCTTTCAAAATACTAATTACTTTATTTACCTGATTTATACTTGATAGAGGTCTTAAATGAGATTGCTTATTTATTGGAAGTAATCCAACTGCTTTATCTTTTGTAAATTTAATTTCATAACAGTTGACTTCTATACCGCCAATAGTTTTGTTGCCAACTGAAAAAATTTGTCCAACTCCATGCTTAGGATAAACTACATAATCTTTAATTTTAAAAATCTTCTTTTCTGTAGCCTGTTTCTTAATTTTTTCTATTTCAATTTTTTGTTCATAATTTTTTGAAATCCGAAAAATGTTTTCTCGTCCAATATTATTCTTGCCAGCTTGACTAGTTTCTACTTTTTTTCTATAAATTTTTTTTTTTAATTTTTTTTTTTTAATTTTTTTAGCTTTCTTTTTACTTTTCTTTCTTATTGGCATATTTATTCTATATTTTCTTTAAAATATTTTTCATATTTGTTTTTTTCATTTCTGAAATTATCCGCATCAACTGGAGGATTCTTTTTTTGATTTATATTAGGCCAAATTTCAGAATATTTTTTATTTATCTCAACCCATTTTTCCATACCGGGTTCAGTATCTGGTTTGATTGCATCAAGAGGGCACTCAGGTTCGCAAACGCCACAATCTATACACTCATCAGGTTTAATTACTAGCATATTTTTACCTTCGTAGAAGCAGTCAACAGGACATACTTCAACGCAATCTAATAATTTACATTTAATACACTCTTCTTTAATTACATACGTCATAATTACTTTATTTTTAATAATTGATGTTTTATATCTCTGTTTTCTTTTCTGTATACATAAAATAATTCACTAGATCTTCTCATTAATGTAGATTCATTCACATCCAAAATACCAACTAAATATATGATTTTCCACAAAACTTCAAGAATTATAAATCTTAAATTTTTTTTGGACTTTTTTATCTTTCTTATAAATTAAATAATTTGATTAAACTGATTTTCTTTATTTTTGCTTTATTAAGAACGATTTTAAGATCACTTTTCTTTTTATATGAAAAACTGACAAGACTTTTAGAATAATCAATTTTTTTTTGATATAATTCTCTTATATTTTTATGGCACGAAGAAATAAAGTATAAATTAGAATAAGATTTATTTTACTTTCCTTGTATCTTTAGTCTTCTTTCTAAAAATGTTTGCCATCGTCAGTTTTAATTATAATTTACATTAGTTAAAACGTTAAATGGATTATAATTTTTTTTGTATTTTTTTAATAGTTTTTTTTTGTTATTAGTATTTTTTGGCATATATCTGAAATATATTTCATTTTCTTTTTCTCCCTTTTCGATTTTATAATTCATTAATTTAAGTAATTTTATGAAATTATCTTTACTACAACCAAGTAGATTAATCATGTCAGAGTTTAATTTTATTTTATTTTTTTTATTATTTTCTATAATTTTAATAAATAATCGTTCCAAGATGTCAATTCTAACAAAAAAATTTTCAAATTTTTCAAAACCACAAATTAACATAAATTTTTGATCTATGATTTTTTTTAAATCTAAAAAATTTAGACCAAACTTGGGGGGACTTAATTTTGAATTGTTTTGAAAAAAATTTTTCCACAGAAGCACTCTAGTAGTTACTGCGCTTGGTTTAAATATTCTGTGCAAGAAAATATGATATCTTCCAATTTTCACACCCAAACTTCTTAATGTTCTTCTGTCTTCTTGTTCAAGCTTTTTTATAAATTCATTAACAGAATCTCTTTTTAATACTCCATTATTTTCAAATAATTGATAACACAAGGCTCGTATAGAACTATTTTTTTGTTCAAATTTATTTAAATTTACCAAGTCTTTTAATTCAGTATTTATAAGATTTTTTAACCAATTATGTAGGAATTCTTTTAATTTATTTTTTGAATCTAAATCCAATATATCATCTGTGATTAAATCTATATTTGGTTCCAAATAATTTTTTCCTGGTATAATCTTAGCGATAGGATTGTTTAACCAAAGTATTCTAAAATCTTCATTTAATTTTAAAATTCCACTGGAAATAATTAGATTCGTTCTTTTCCTTAATTCCGGGCCAATTCCCTGACGAGCTGCCTTTTTTAGCGATTTAATGTCTGTATTAAGGGCTCCAGTTCTAAAATCTAAATTTAATTTCAGTCCTTTTAATTCTCCGATATACTGCCCATCAATAATAACGTTCTTGTCATTTTTTATTTCTGTTTCTAAAACTGTATCTTGCTTAAGACCTCTAGCCAATACGCTTGCCCTTCTGTCTATGAAGCTTTTTGTTAATTCTTCATGGAGTCTATCTGATAATTTATCCTCAATAGTTTTAGTTCTTTCAATCCAATAATCTTGATTTTGTACCCAATTCTTTTTATTAGAAACATAAGCCCAAGTCCTGACATTTGATATTCTATTTGTTAAAGTATCCACATTTCCATCCAATTTATCCAAATTTTTTATTTGTTCTCGCATATATAAATTTGGGATTCTTCCTTTATTCGAAATTAAAAAATTAAAAACTTTGGTTACTACTTCTAGGTGATTACCATAAGCATGTTTAACAAAATCAGGCATTTGACAACAATCCCATAATATTTTTAGAACATTTTTTTCATTACCGATTTTGAATTTAGAATTATTTCTTAAAAGATATTTTAAAATTTTTTCATCTTCGCATTCATTTATTCTCCTCAAAAATAATTTATCAGGTTTTTTTTCCAAAGAATTAATTAAAGTTTCAAAATTATTAAAATCTAAATTAGAATTTCTCCAACACACTTTTTGAAGAGATTCTAGCCTGTGATTTTCAATTAATTCAATTTCTTCGGAAGTTAAATTTTTACATTGTCCAGTAATACCAAAATTTCCGTCATTTACATGACGCCCTGCCCTTCCAGCTATTTGGGATATTTCCGATAAATTCAGTCTTCTTAGTCTTTTACCATCAAATTTCTTTAAGTCGGTAAAATAAACATTATTTATATCCATGTTAATTCCCATTCCAATGGCATCCGTGGCAACCAAATAATCAACATCACCTGATTGATATAGTTCTACTTGAGAGTTTCTTGTTTTTGGACTTAGTGAACCCATTACTATTGCTGAACCACCTTTTTGTCTTCTAACTAATTCTGCAATTGCATATACTTCTTCAACTGAGAAAGCAATAATTGCAGTTTTTCTATTTAATCTGGATATTTTTTTTTCACCACTGTAAGTAAGTTTCGAAAATCTTTCTTTGCTTATAAACTCAACATTTTCTTCAAGAGACTCAATAATATTTTTCATAGTGTGTGAACCCAAAAACATTGTTATTTTTTCAGCTCTTAAATTTAAAAGACGGTCTGTAAATATATGTCCCCTTTCGTGATCCGCACACATTTGAATTTCGTCCACACCAATAAATTCTACCGATTTATCTATAGGCATTGATTCTGTGGTGCAGAGAAAATACTTTGCATTTGCAGGAATAATTTTTTCTTCCCCAGTTATTAAAGCAACTTTTGAAGGATTGACTCTCTTTAAAACTTTTTCGTAAACTTCTTTTGCCAACAATCTTAATGGAAATCCTATAATTCCACTTTCAAAACCCAACATCGTTTCAATAGCCATGTAAGTTTTTCCGGTATTGGTTGGCCCAAGAACTGCAATAACTTGTTTTTTACTCAAATCCATGTTTTGTATTTAATTTTTGAATACCTACTAGATCTAGCTTAGGTTTTAGAACAAAAGAAGCCTAAAACATGACCGAATCATCTATTAAAAAGTTCTCATTTTAAGTTATTAGTTTCTAAACACTAACATAATAAGGATTATTTCCATATTGTTTTTTTTTTACTATTTTATCTAAATATAAAACATTAAATGACAAAAATTTTATGGAAATGTTCTGATGAAAAATTAAGAAAATCAAATTTGTTTAAATTTGAAAATTTTTTAAAAAAAAAATACGGATTAAGCCATAACAATAATTACGAAAAATTATGGAAATGGACAGTTGAGAACTCAGCAGAATTTTGGAAATCAATTTGGGAATTTTCAAATGTTAAAGGTCAATTAGGAAATAGGTTTATACAGTTTTCTGAAATATTTTATAAAAATGAATTTTTATCCGACTCTAAATTAAATTTTACAGAAAATTTATTGCCAAAAAATGACAATTCATTAGCAGCAACCTTTATTAGTGAAAATGGATATAAAGAAAACAAAACTTGGTGCGAGCTTAATGTGGATATCATCAAAATATCAAAATTGTTAAGAGAAATTGGAATAAAGAAAAATGACAGAATTGCTGCCTACTTGCCAAATTGCATAGAAACTGTGGAAGCTTTTTTGGCATCAGCAGCTATAGGAGCTATTTGGTCTTCATGTTCGCCTGATTTTGGTACCAAAGGTGTAGTGGAACGATTTTCTCAAATAAATCCAAAAGTTTTATTTATTGTTGATAAATATTTTTATAATGGAAAAGAAATAGAAGTATTAAGTAGGTCAAAAGAAATATTAGAAAATATTCCATCAATTGAACATTTAATTATTATTCCTTATCCAGGGTCGGATATTTCAAAAGAGAAATTTAATTTTAAAAAGGTAAACGTTTTAAAATGGAAAAATATTTTTGATTATGATGAAGTTAATATGAATTTTGAATTATTTGAATTTAATCATCCATTAGCAATCCTCTATTCTAGCGGAACTACTGACAAGCCTAAATGTATTTGTCATAGAACGGGTGGAGTTCTTTTGCAACATATTAAGGAATTACATTTGCATTGTGATATAAATCCAAACGATAAAATTTTTTATTTCACGACATGTGGCTGGATGATGTGGAATTGGTTGGTTAGTTCACTAGCTCTTAAAGCATCAATTATACTATTTGATGGTTTTCCAATGTATAAAAAAAATGATCTCCTAATTGAAATTGCAAATACTGAAAATATATCCTTATTCGGCATTAGTGCAAAATATATAGATGCGTTAAGAAAAAGCAAAATCACAATAATGAATAAATTTAATTTATCCAATTTAAAAACCATCTGTTCTACAGGATCTCCTCTATCTAAGGATGGATTTGATTATGTTTATCAAAATATAAAAAAAGATGTTCACCTAGCTTCCATATCTGGGGGTACGGATATAGTTTCTTGTTTTGTACTTGGAAATCTTTACCAGCCGGTAATTTCAGGAGAAATACAAAACAAAGGACTTGGTATGGATGTAGATATTTTTGATGAAAAGGGCAATTCGATCAAAAATAAAAAAGGAGAACTTGTTTGCAAAAAACCTTTTCCTTCGATGCCCTTAAAGTTTTGGAATGATGAAGGAGACAAAAAATATAAAAAAGCGTATTTTGCAAAATATACAAATATTTGGCACCATGGTGATTATGCTGAAGCAAAGGATAGTGGGGGGTTTGTAATTTACGGAAGATCTGATACGACACTCAATCCTGGGGGCGTGAAACTGGGAACGGCAGAAATATATTCTGAAGTAGAAAAATTTGAGGAAATTATAGAAGCCTTGGTTGTCGGACAATCTTGGGATAATGATATTAGAATTATTTTATTTGTAGTATTAGATACTAAATATAATCTTACCGAAGAATTAATTATGAAAATAAAAAAACAAATTAAAAAAAATGCTTCTCCAAGGCATGTGCCTTATAAAATTTTTCCAATAAAAGATATTCCAAGGACAAAAAATGGTAAAATAGTTGAACTTGCCGTTAAACAAACAATCGAAGGCGATCAGATAAAAAATCTCGAGGCTCTTGTAAATCCTGAATCTTTAAACCAATTTAAAAACATTAAAAAATTGTATGAATAATATGATTAAAGATATAGTCAAAAGACTTGAGCCATCAGCAACTTTACAAATTAATGAAGAAAGTAAACGGCTTGAGATCCAAGGGAAAAAAATTTATAAATTTGGTTTTGGACAATCTCCCTTTCCAGTACCAGAAATTGTAAGGAATGAATTGAAAAACAATGTGCATCAAAACAAATATCTATCAATGCAGGGCTTAATCGAGCTTCGCGAAGCAATTGCTGTATATTTAAACAAAAAAAGAAAAAAAAAATTTAGAGCCAATAACATAATCATCGGTCCAGGAACTAAAGAATTAATGCTTCTATTACAAATACTGTTTGAGGGTGATATTTTATTACCAATTCCAAGTTGGGTTTCGTATGCCCCCCAGGCTATTTTAGGAAGAAATAAAGTTCACTGGATAGAAACTACAAGTTCAAACAATTGGTTTCCGACCGCTCAACAAATTGAAGATGTAGTTCAGTTAAATAAAAATAAAAATTATTTATTATTCTTGAATTCACCAAATAATCCTTCGGGTACAATATGTAAAAATTTAAGTGATTTAGCGAATGTTGCTAAAAAATATAATCTTTTAATATTGTCAGATGAAATTTATTCTGAACTTTCATTTAGTGATGAACATGATTCAATTTCAAACTATAATCCTGAAGGAACAATAATTAGTTCTGGATTAAGCAAATGGTGTGGAGCAGGTGGATGGCGTTTAGGTTTTTTTGCCATTCCTGATGGTTTAAATAATATTAAAAATTCTCTAACAAAATTAGCCAGCGAATCTTTTTCTTCTGTAAGCTCTCCAATTCAATATGCAGCCATTTCAGCTTTTACGAAAGATCATAGTAATTACATTGAGAGAATAAAAAAAATTCTTAAAGAAGTAGGTATGTACGTATATGAAAATCTAAAATCAAATAAAATTTTAATTAACAAACCCGAAGGTGGATTTTATTTAATGCCGGAATTTATTAATAATAAATTTAGCACCTCTTCAGAAATGTGTAAAAATATAATAAATGAAACCGGAGTTGCTTTATTACCTGGCAGCGTATTTGGATTTTCTGAAAACAAAATGCTGGTAAGATTGAGTTTTACTGATTTCGATGGAGAAAAATTATTAAATAATACCTCAGGTTGTAAAGAAATAAATCAAGATATTCTTTCCAAATTTGCCCCCAACGTTTTAGAAGGTATTTCAAAATTAAAACACTGGTCACAAAATATTTAAGACTCATTCACAATTTATTGTTAGGATATTTTCATAAAAAACATTAATGGAGGGAAAATATGAAAAAGATAATTTCATCTTTAGCAAGTTCTCTACTGATTTTTGTTGCATCTTTTTCTTTAACTAGCATTGCAAAATCAGCGGAGTTTTTTTCTATCGGTACGGGTGGACCGACAGGAGTCTATTTTCAAGTAGGTAATGCTGTTTGTAAAATGGTTGCAAAAATTCAATCTACCGAACACGGAAGAAAAAAAGGAACGGATAAAGCTTTAAGATGTTCAGCTCCTTCTACAGGAGGATCTACTTACAACATAGGTCAAATTATGGAAGGCGAACTACAATTTGGTGTAGCGCAATCCGACTGGCAATATCATGCATATAATGGTTCAAGACCGGATAAAGTAAAACCTTTCAAAGGTTTAAGAGCTGTATTTTCTGCTCATCCAGAGCCATTTCAAATTATAGTTGGAAAAAAATCTAAAATTAAAGATTGGAATTCTATGAAAGGCAAGAAAGTCAACATAGGAAATCCAGGTTCAGGGCAAAGAGGAACTTTCGAAGTTTTAATGGAAGCTCACGGAGTAGACACAGGTTTCTTTGGTGGAACATCTGAGCTGACTTCATCAGAACAATCAGGTGCCCTTTGTGACGGAAAAATAGATGCATTTGGATATACAGTTGGCGTACCTAATTCGGGTGTTGCACAATCAACAGATGGATGCGGAGCAAGTATAATTGATTTACAGACAGATGCTGTAAAAAAATTAGTTGCTGATAATCCATTTTATGCATGGGCAACAATTCCAAAAGGAACTTATAAAACATCTAAAAAAGATGTAACAACTTTTGGTGTTATGGCTTCATTTGTAACAAGTGCAGAAGTATCAGACGAACTAGTTTATGCGGTTGTTAAAGCTGTTTTTGAAAATCTAGACGATTTTAGAAAACAACATCCGGCATTTGCTAATCTTGATCCAAAGAGAATGATCGTAGATGGTTTATCTGCACCATTACATCCTGGAGCAATAAAATACTATAAAGAAGCAGGCTTAATGTAAGTCTTTAAAATTTAAAGGCCCAGTTGATTAACTGGGCCTTTTTTTTTATTCTCCCGTAATGAGCGTTAATCAAGATATTGATAGCAAATCAGTTAACTTAGATAAATTTGACGAAGATGGCGGTAGCAAAAGAAATCTTCAGGGTTGGAACTTAAAGTTAGTAGCCATTGTTGCGATATCTTGGTCGCTATTTCAACTATGGTATGCTTCACCTTTACCCTATATTTTAAACTTTGGTAAAATTATTGATGTACCAGCAAGATCTGTCCATTTAGCTTTTGGATTAGTTCTATGTTATCTGGTTTATCCAACTTTAAAATCAAAAAAAAAATCAAAAATATTAATTTCAGATTTTATCCTAGCTTTTATATCGTTAGTAGTAACTTTATACATTTTTTTTGATTACGAAGGTCTGGTCTATCGTCAAGGAATTTTAGCAAAAATTGAATTTGGATCATTTGTTATACCCTATGAATTAATTATTGGAGCACTTGGAGTTGTTTTATTATTAGAGGCTACTCGTAGAGCAATAGGAATTCCCCTGGTTGCAATAGCACTTATTTTCTTGCTTTTTTCAGTTTTTGGTCAATCAATGCCATATTTAATTTCACATCAGGGTTTATCGATCACAAGATTAGTCGGGTACCACTGGTTTGGCGGAGAAGCAATTTTCGGCATTCCAATAAGTGTTTCGGTTAGTTTCATTTTTTTATTCGTTTTATTTGGCGCAATATTAGATGCTGCGGGTGGAGGTAGGTATTTTATAAATTTAGCTTTTGCTTTAGTAGGAAAAATGAGAGGGGGGCCAGCTAAAGCAGCTATTCTTGCCTCGGGACTAACAGGATTAATTTCAGGCTCATCGGTTGCTAAT
>Ga0208467_1000637_pt1 | contig 9618 bp, 9 predicted proteins | sample DeeseametaMP2098_FD_184176 | JGI IMG/M metagenome (GOLD analysis project Ga0208467, IMG submission 184176) | Marine microbial communities from the Deep Pacific Ocean - MP2098 (SPAdes) | ecosystem: Environmental > Aquatic > Marine > Oceanic | place: North Pacific Ocean | collected 2011-05-26 | reverse complement strand
GGGGAAAGCAGGCGGCTCATGGCTGAGCTCATTCCACCGAGGCGGACGTGGAGGGCCTCGTAGATGGAGCGGTCCATGCCGTAGGGATCACCCACCTCATCCGCTGTTCGGCCTGCTGTCATGTGGCCACCCCTTGCACCGTGGAGAAGCGCCACCCACTCCCTGAGGGCCATTCCCGGTTGCAGCGGGCCGACTGTTCCGCCCAGCCTCGGCACCTCGCCGGCAAGAAAGGTCCTCGCCCGGGCGTCCTGGTCGAGGGCCGCGACAGCTGATTCGTGCACACGCGTCATCGCCACGATCAGGTCAGACTCGGCGATCAGGTAGTCGGTCAGCAGGCTGCTGCGGTGACCGGAGATGTCGATTCCATGCTCGGCCAGCACGTTGACCGAGTGGCTGGTTGCCGGTCCACCTGTCATCGCGTGGGTGCCGGCCGATGCCACCCCGAGGTCCGACCCTTCCCGGGCCAGGTCGTATGCCAGGAGTCCTTCAGCCATGGCCGACCGGCAGATGTTGCCTGTGCAGACGAAAAGGATCACGCGCTGTCAGGCAACTCAGGCTGTTGCCGCCTCAGCGGCGGCACGGTCAGATTCGTACTGGTACTGGGGTTCTTCGAGACGCGGGCTGCGGCTGTCGCCGTCGGCGTGGCGGATCCCGTTGTCGAGCCCACTGGTGGCGGCGTCCTTCCATGACTGGTCGTCGGACCACTGGACCCCAATGTCAACGATGGTGCCCGGTTCGGTGATCGACCATGTGGCGGTCAATGCCCTGTTGAGCAGGTCTGTCTGGAACGCGGGGTCATGTGGGCGGCCGGCGGTGTAGCCGAGCGGCATCTCAACGAACGCCGCCCTGGGTGGGTTGGCCGCCGCTGTGATGCTCCGCGCTGCTGTGAGGCACACGGTCGGCGTGCCGGTGGCCTCTATCGCCCTCGCTACCAGACCCACGGTCTGGTGGCAGACCGGTCACACGGGTACGAGCAGCACCAGGTCAATGTCTGTCGGCATCTGGGCCATCGAATCCAGGATTGCCGGTGCCAGCTCCTCTTCGGCACGGCTGACCGAGTAGATGCCGCCCATGCAGGCCAGTGCCTCCGGCGCCAGGCCACCGATGGTGCCGTCGGCGACCATCTCGTTCAGACGGTCGACCGGAAAGACGATGTTGGGGTCGCTGCGGGCGGGTTCCAGGTCGTAGGCGAAGTGGGTCACCCTCACGTCGCTGGCGGGTTGGTCAGTTGGGATGTGGCGAATACCGGTGTCGTCCTTCCAGTGGAACGCCACCTGGCCCTCCCGGTAGGCACCACCGGATCCGACGAGCAGAACGGTTGACTCGGAGAGCGGCTTGTCGAGCGGTGCCCACGCTGGTGGGTCCGGGCGGTGCGCCCACTGGTAGGGCTCGAAGCCGAGGGCCGAGTACTGCTCGGTGGTACGTGCGATGTAGTCAACCGGTCGGCTCAGGTCCACGCCCGCATCTTCTCATGTTCGGAAGGCCCGGTAGATACCAGCCGGCAATTTGGAGGTGAATTCGATATGAGTATCCACTCTGTGAGCATTTGCTCGCACAGTTGGCGTGCATGCGCGTACACTCGCCCCATGGAACCCCCCGGCCAGGAGATGTCGGTCGAACAGGTCGCCTCCGCAGCCGAACTGAACGTCGACACAGTCCGCTACTACCAACGCCTGGGCCTGCTCGACCCACCTCACCGTCAGGGCCGCCGTGCCGTCTACCGGACCGACCACGTGGACCGCCTCACGGAGATCCGTCGCCTTGCCAACGCCGGCTTCACGCTCGCCCAGATCGGGCGCCTGGCAGACACGACCGATGACAATGACGGGGCCACCAGGTTGGGCAGCCTCGCCGCCGAAGCCGCCATTGCACGCCTCCTGACCCGCACTGAGGTGGCCGAACAGGCCGGGGTGCCAGAGGGCCTCGTTGCCCTGCTGTGTGACAACGGCCTCCTCGAAGCAGTCGTCCTCGACGGGGAGCAGCGCTTCGACCAGGGTGCCGTCTCCATGGTCAGGGCGGGCCTCGCTGTCAGCGCCGCCGGTGTGCCACTGGACAAGCTCGTCAGCCTGGCTACCGATCACGCAGGCAACGTCGATGACATCATCCGGCGGGCGATCAACCTCTTTGAGGAACATGTCAAGGACGACCTGGGAGACAGCGCCGGAGGCAACCCTGATGACGACCTCGTGGAGATGGTCCATGTGCTCTTGCCGGCCGTGACCCGCCTAGTGGCCCAGCACTTCCACCGGACCCTCGTGTCGCGTGCCCTTGAGAGAGTTGCCGACGGTGAACGCCGCTCCCTGGCCGATGCCCTGGTTGCCGCCGACACCGACCATCTGGTTGTGACCTGCGAATGGCGCTGACCGGAGCGGTCCCGGTCGACGAACCGGTCGCAACCACCGTCGAGGTGACCGACGGGGCCGCCCGCGACCCGTTGGCATGGCTGAACGCCGCACCAGCTGGCATGGAGCGCTGGTTCTGGGAGATACCAGATGACGATGCCTCATGGGTTGGACTGGGCTCTGTCGCCACGGTCACCGTCGGCGGACCCGGGCGCTTCACCGACGCCTCAGAGGTTGCAGCGGGCCTGCTTGGTGACCTTGTCCTTGAAGCCCCCGACGGTGCTCCCCTGCCACGCCTCGCCGCAGGGTTCGCGTTTGAGCCGGGTGGTGGCGAGCAGGCCTGGCAGGAGTTGGGTGGTGGCCGCCTGGTCCTGCCGGCCCTCCAGGTCCTTCGACAGGCTGGGCGAACCTGGGTTACCAGCATCGGTGGCCCGACCGTGCCCGTTCCCGGCGTCGAAGCCCCCGTCACCGACCAGCCAGATGAGGCTGATGCGGCAAGCTGGGCCTCCGAAGAGGAACGTTCGATGTACCGGCACCTGGTTGCCACTGCCCTACAGGCCATTGCCGACGGCGAGATCACCAAGGCCGTTCCCTGCCGGTCCATCCACGTCGACCGCAGCCCCGACCTTCCACTCCTCCTGGCCACCCTCCGGGACACCTTTCCGGCATGCGTCACCTTCTGTGTCGACACCGGAAACATCATCTTCGCGGGGGCCACGCCTGAGCGGCTCGCAGCCGTACACAGTGGCCATCTCGATACGGCTGCCCTCGCCGGGTCCGCGCCCAGGCACGCTGACACAACCATCGACGATGCTCTCGGCCAGGGGCTCGTGACCAGCCCCAAGGAACAGAGTGAGCATGCCGTAGTGGTCGATGCCGTGGTGGATTCCCTTGAGAGCCTGCAACTCACACCGTTGCTTCCGGCCGGGCCGACCCTGCTTCGCCTCCACGGTATCCAGCACCTGCACACGCCAATCAACTGCGACCTGCCCAGCTGTGTGGGCATCCTTGATGTGGTCGGCGCGCTCCACCCCACACCGGCGGTATCAGGGGCTCCCACCGGGCGTGCAATCGAGTTGAGGGGCATCCACGAGCATCTGGACAGGGGCTGGTTCGCCGGTCCCGTCGGCTGGCTTGATTCGGACGGCAACGGTGAGTTTCGAGTGGCGTTGCGATCGGCCCTGATCGACGACCTGGGTACCACGCTCTTTGCGGGCGCTGGGGTGGTCGCCGGCTCCGACCCCGAACGTGAGTTGCTTGAGACCGAGGTCAAGTTGGGAGCCATGTTGGGCCCGGTACTGGCCACATCGGGTTCTCCCCAAGGCGGGAACCGGTGAGGCCCGAGGTGCCTGCCGCCGACCCGGTCAGCGTGCAGGCCGCATGTCGGGCCCTGTTCGCACAACTGGTCGCATCGGGCGTGTCCCATGTGGCTGTCTCGCCGGGGTCGAGGTCCACTCCGCTCACCGTCGCCGCCGACCGGACACCTGGCATCACGGTTTCGGTACACCTTGATGAGCGGTCTGCGGGTTTCTTCGCCATGGGGTTGGCAAGGTCCAGCCGCCAACCGGTTGCCCTGGTGTGCACGTCGGGTAGCGCTGCCGCCAACTACCTGCCAGCTGTGGTCGAGGCATTCCACTCCGGCGTGCCGCTCATCGCCCTCACTGCTGATCGCCCACCCGAACTTCAGGGTCGTGGTGCCCCTCAAACCATCGATCAAGGTGGACTCTACGGCACCCACGTCCGCTGGGAGCATCAGGCAGACGTCATCGGCACCGGAACTCCCGAAGAGGTGGTTCGCCTTGCGGCCCTCGCCGTTGAGCGATCACTCGCACCGGTGCCTGGGCCCGTGCATCTCAACTGTCCGTTCAGGGAACCGCTTGAAGCTCCTGTCGTCGACCCGCCACCGGTCACCATGTTGTCGGCGCCAGCAGCAACTCGCCAGCCTGATCCGAAAGACGTCACAACGCTCAGAACACTTCTGTTACGGGAGAAGGGCCTGATAGTGGCGGGTCCAATGGACCTCAACGCCCGAGGAACAGCCGCAGTTTCAGAACTCGCAACTGCCAGCGGTTGGCCGATCATCGCCGACCCGGCCTCAGGGCTTCGCCGGGGGCCTCACACCTCCCACGCTCCGGTACTGGCCTGTGGCGATCACCTCCTTGCAGCCGGCCTGGCCGACCGCCACCAGCCCGACGTTGTCCTGCAACTGGGTGGACTGCCAACAAGCCGTGCCTACAGGCTCTGGCTCGAGCGGTGCGGGGTGGAGCACGTCGTCGCAGTCGACCAGGCTGGCCGGTTCCCGGATCCATCCTTCGCCGTCACCGACCGGATTGCAGGCGATCCCGTCGAGCTGGCTACCGCCCTCATCCCTGCCGCTGGGCAGCAGAACAGGACCGGATGGACCGACCGTTGGCTCGATGCCGAGGTGGCTGCGGCTGCGGCCGTGGCCAGCCTGGTCGCCAATGCCCCTTTCGATGAACCCGGTGTAGTTGTCGCCCTCTGCCAGGCACTGCCTGGTGGAGCAAACCTGGTTGTGTCCAACTCGATGCCGATCAGGGACCTGGATGCCTTCATGCCGGTCGATCAGAGGCCGCTGGCCGTCTATGCCAACCGGGGCGCCAACGGCATCGACGGGCAGGTCTCCACGGCACTGGGCATAGCTGCAGGATCCGACGCCCCAACGGTCCTCTTCACAGGCGACCTGGCCCTGCTCCACGATCTGACCGGCCTCGTGGCAGGTGGGCGCCTCGGGGTCGACCTGACGGTTGTGGTGGTCGACAATGACGGTGGCGGAATCTTCTCGTTCCTTCCCATTGCAGCAGAGCCCGATATTGACCATGGCCGCCTCTTCCACACGCCGCACGGCCTTGACATGGGCCTCGCCGCCCCCCTTGCCGGTGCGACCCTCGACAGCGTCTCCAACCGTGTCGAACTGGACCTTGCTCTAGCCACATCGCTGGGGCACCCCGGGATACACCTGGTGCATGTGAGAACAAGCGCATCAACGAACGTGGCCCTTCACCGGGCGACCGCTTCTGCTGTCGCTGGGTCACTCGGTGGTGTGAACCAGTGAGAACCCGTCTGCACACCGAGGTTGAGGGCCGGGGCCACCCTCTCATGCTTCTGCACGGCTTCACGGGTGACACATCGACCATGTGGCCACTCGGCCACGAGATCACCGGCATCCGGACCGTTGTCGCCGTGGACCTACCGGGCCACGGGGCGACTGGCGTGCTCGACGACCATGCCGACTACCGGTTCGAGAACACCGTCGACGCCCTGGCCGAGACGACGAGGCAGTTGGGCCATGACAGCGTGGACGTGATCGGCTATTCCATGGGCGGGCGCATCGCCCTGGGTCTGGCAGTGAGGCACCCCGACCTGGTGAGGTCCAGCGTGCTCATCGGTGCCACGGCCGGGATTGTCAGCGACGTGGAGCGCGACATACGTCGTCGCACCGACGACGACCTTGCCGAGGAGATCCTCACCGACGGCCTCGAGTCCTTCGTGGACTACTGGATGGACCTACCTCTCTTTGAGACCCAGGGCCGACTCGGGCAGGATGCACTGCACGATGCCCGTGAGCAGCGGCTCAGAAATCATCCGGAGGGCCTGGCCGGCAGCCTCCGCGGTTCGGGCAGCGGCAACCAGCCGTCGCTCTGGCGCGAACTCCACCGGGTAACCGGACCGGTGCTTCTCATGGTTGGAGACGAGGACCCCAGGTTCAGGTCGTTGGCGATCCGGATGGCGTCAGGGCTCCCCCATGCTGAGATTGCGGTTCTTCCCGATGCCGGCCACGCCGTCCACCTTGAGAACCCGGCTGCCGCGGTGATTGCGATCCGGACCTTCCTCGACGAGGTCACCGCCCTGTGAGAATCGTCGAGGCAGGCGTGGCACGCCACACGCTCACCTACAACGCTCCAATAGCCACGGCCCACGGCAGGATCACCGAGCGTCAGGTGTTGCTGTTGACCCTCAGGGACGAAGACGGCCACACCGGAGTCGGCGAGGCCGCACCGCTTGACGGCTTCACCCGTGAGGGCATCGACGAGGCAGAGGCGGCGCTGTTGGCCTGGGTTGGAGAGGACGGCGACGGATCGCTCGCTGGTTTCCCCACGGCGTGCGCAGCAGTTGATGCCGCACTCCACGACCTAGCGGCAACTTCGGCTGGAGTGCCGCTTCACCACTACCTGAACCCGGAGAGCCCGACCTTGCTACCAGTGGCCTCACTCGTGGTCGGAGACACTCCCGAGCAGTTGGTTGCGGCAGCCGTGGGGGCGATAACCGACGGCTACCGCGTTCTGAAGGTGAAGGTGGGTGCCCTGCCGATCAACGAGGACATGGAACGGCTTGCGGCCGTCCGTCAGGCGATCGGCCCTGAACCGGCGATCCGGCTGGATGCCAACGGGGCGTGGAGCCCTGAGGCTGCGCCAGCCAACCTGAACAGCCTGGCTGGCTCTGGCATCGAGTTCATCGAGGAACCCGTTTCGGGGATTCCTGCACTGGCTGACATCATGCACGTGTCGCCAATTCCGGTGGCGGCCGACGAGTCTGTTCGTACCCCATTCGACCTGGACAGGCTCATTGCAACCGGTGGTGCCGATCTGTTGGTCCTCAAGCCGTCGGCCATCGGGGGCATCTCCGTTGCGGCCAGGTGGGCAACTCGGGCCCGCTCCGGCGGCATGGGCGTCGTCGTCACGTCACTTCTGGAGAGTTCGGTGGGAATCCGGGCTGCTGCCCACCTGGCTTCAGCGATCGGCTCCCTCGACCCGGTCCCGGGGCTGGCCACAGCCGGCCTTCTGGCAACAGATCTCGGCCCTCCACTCCTACCTGAAGCCGGATCGCTCAACCTAGCCTGAAGGCCTGCCGCCGATAACAGCATGCTTCAGCAAGGTGTTGTAGAAAGACCCGGGGCGACGTCGACAATAGATCGACAGGAGGGGGAACAACCGGTGCTCAAGGCAGTCCTCGGAGCACTGGTGCCGCTCCTCGCTGCCGTGGTCGCGTTCGCATTCGGCGCCATCATGCTGCTGGCGCTCGGGGCCAGCCCCCTTGCGGGCCTCGACGCCATGCTCGACGGAGCGTTTGGCAGCGGCTCCCGCATCGCAGCCACGGCAGTCAAGGCCACACCCCTGATCCTCGTCGGTGCCGGGATCACGATCGCCTTCCGTACCAGCGTCATCAACATCGGCGGTGAGAGCCAGATCATCGCCGGAGCACTCCTCTCGACCGTCGTGGCGCTCAGCCTCCCGGACCTACCGGCATTCATCCTCGTTCCGCTGGTACTGCTGGCTGGTGCGATCGGCGGCACAATCCTGGGCGCCATTCCGGGGGCGTTGAAGGCATATGCCTCGGTCAACGAAATCCTCTCCACGATCATGCTGAACCTGGTGATGGTCCAGTTCATGAACTTCCTCCTGAGGGGGCCCCTCATCGACCCGTTCGAACTTGAGGCCGGTACCCGTATTCCACAGACCCAGCGGCTTTCTGACAACGCCGCTCTACCCACCCTGATTGACGGAACGAGACTCCACATCGGCGTACCCGTTGCGGTCCTTGCAGCCGTTGTCGCCTACCTGGTCCTCTGGCGCACCCCTACCGGCTTTCGCCTTCGGGCCGTCGGCCACTCGCCTGAGGCGGCTCGCGCTGCCGGAATCAACGTGAAACGCAACGTGACCCTGGCAATGGCGCTTTCCGGCTCCCTCGCCGGTATTGCGGGCTCCATTCTGGTGTTCGGCAGCGAAGGTCAGCGAATGGTCACAGACGGATCAGCAGCTGGATTCACCGGCAGCGCCGGCTTCAACGGCATCGTGGCGGCCCTCTTCGGCGGACTTCCCCCTCTCTGGACAATCCCCTCGGCCATGCTGTTCGGCGCGCTCCTAACCGGCGCCACCCAACTCCAGCGCGTACTTCAGGTCCCGGCGGCGCTGGCAGTGGCCCTGAACGGAATTATCGTCATCTTCGTGATCAGCTCCACTCCGGTGCGTGGCTGGCTGCAGAGGTCGCTTGCCGACTCGGGCCTGTTCAACCGCTCGACTGACCATGTCGAGGCCGACTGAGCATGGGTGACTTCTTCACGCTCAGCGTGCTCGTCGCCACGGCCGCATCGGCCATTCGGCTCGCCACGCCGTACCTGCTTGCCTCTCTCGGCGAGACAATCGGCCAACGCAGTGGTGTCCTGAACCTGGGTGTCGACGGTGTGATGCTGCTGAGCGCCTTCTTCTCCTACTGGGCCGTTCTCGAAACAGGAAACCTGTGGCTGGCCGTACTGGTGGGCCTCGTCGTGGGCCTTGCCATGGGCATCCTCTACGGCGTGATCACAGTCGGGTTGAGCGCTACGCAGGGCATCAGTGGCATAGGCATCTTCATCTTCGGCCTCGGCCTCAGCGACCTGCTGTTCCGTCAGCAGGTGGGAACTCCAAAACCGGTCCGGCGCCTGCCGAACGTGGACGTTCCGATCCTCTCAGACATTCCACATCTCGGTGAGGCCCTGTTCCAACGCAACCTGTTGACCTACCTGGCATTCCTTCTGGTACCGGCAACTGCGCTCTTGTTGTCGCGAACGACCTTCGGCCTCAACATCCGCTCGGTGGGCGAGAACCCCCAGGCAGCTGACAGCCTCGGTGTTTCCGTGGAGCGAACCAGATTCGTTGCCATCCTCATAGGCAACTCCATGGCAGGTCTCGCCGGAGCAGCACTGGTACTCCAGCTCGGCATCTTCCAACCGAACCTCACCCAGGGGCTCGGGTTCATCGCCGTGGCGCTCGTCTACTTCGGCGCTTGGCGACCAGCAGGCGTCATGGGTGGCGCACTACTCTACGGGCTCGTAAACGCAACCGTCCTGCAGTGGAAGGCCCTGGGCATCATTCCTGTCAGCGGCTCAGACCTTGCCAACATGGCACCGGCCATTCTCACGATCCTGGCGCTTATTGCCCTGGCACGCCGGGTGCACGCCCCGTCGGCTCTCACCAAGCCGTTCACGAGACACTGATCGCATGAATACACATGGAGGGACAACCCCCCTAAACAGGAAAGGAACAGAGATGAAGAGACAACGGAGGCTGAGTCCTTCCATTCTGGTGATGCTGGGAGCGCTGGCGTTCGCAGGTGTGGCCTGTGGCGGAGGTGATGCTGAGGAACCGGCGGCGCCTGCGACCACGGCAGCGCCAACGGCTGTGGCCGCTGGTCCGTTGAGGGTGGCGATTGTGGCACCGAGTGCCTCTGATGACCTTGCGTTCAGCCAGAGCATGGTTGATTCGGTCAACGCTCTTGAGCG
>Ga0208467_1000635_pt1 | contig 9638 bp, 8 predicted proteins | sample DeeseametaMP2098_FD_184176 | JGI IMG/M metagenome (GOLD analysis project Ga0208467, IMG submission 184176) | Marine microbial communities from the Deep Pacific Ocean - MP2098 (SPAdes) | ecosystem: Environmental > Aquatic > Marine > Oceanic | place: North Pacific Ocean | collected 2011-05-26 | reverse complement strand
AGTGTATCCATATTTCCTATTCTGAAAAATTTATTATTATTAGGCAAACGCCCTGATAAGTTGATAATTACAGTTTTGTTATTAGATATGGTTAACGTAGTGGCTGAGTTTAACAACCAAAAGATATACTCCTAACACTAGCAGTGAGGAAAATAATACTTTTCGGAAGGTTTTTTCAGGCAGTTTATTACGAATTTTCTGTCCTATTACCATCCCCACAATAGCCGGAAATAAACACAAACATGATAGCACTCCATGATTGAAAGACAAAAATCTATTCTGTTGCAATGATAAAGCAAGTGCAAATGTTGATACCGTAAATAACATGCCCATTGCTTGTATCAAGGCATCTCGCTTTAAGTTAATCCCCTGTAGATACATTATACCTGGAACAACAAAGGATCCCGTCATCCCTGTGAGGATGCCATTTATACATCCTAATAGCCCTCCAACCCAAAATTCATTTCTGGCTTCAACAACAAACCTGAACCCTGACAAGTTCAAAACAGAATAAACAATAAGCACCCCTCCAAGAAGAGAAGAAAGCAAGAATAGGTTGATACGAGTGAGAAATAAAGCTCCTATCCATATTGTGCCAAAAGCAAATAATATAAACGGCCAAATACGAATGAGTGTGCTTTTAAAATTCCCACCAATAACGGCTTGCCAAATATTCGTAATTAGAGAAGGTACTAGCATTATAGACATTGCACTTGGTAAATCAATTGCCACTGTAAGTAATGCTAGACTAATCGTTGGCAAACCAAGACCTAAAACTCCTTTTACTGTCCCTGCGATTGTAAAGACTCCGACAGCAATAACGATAGTGTAATAATCAATCATGTAAATTGTCTATTCTAAGAAGCTTAATGTTGTCAATGTTTAAGTCGCAGTTTTACAGGAGTGTCGTGATTGAAAATCAGTCGAACTAATTTATTTGCCTTTGATTCCACCAAAAGCGGAGAAGCAGGAATTCTTGTGTAAAACATCCACTGACTCAAATCCAGATTCTCTCATTAAATCTAGTTGAAAGGTTACTGAACGCGGAGAGTCCTCCTGGTCAATGTAGTCAAATACTTTCTCCATATAATCATCTCCTCCTTTCGATTTGAGGTAATTACCATAGCGATTCCACATAAGCTTTTGAATACTAACATCCTCGTGGCTTACAAGGTCGGTTACCCAAAAAGATCCGCCCGGCTTTAGTAATCGAAAAATCTTCCTAAATACCTCTTTCCAGTCTTGATATTCTCTGAGATGATGCAGTACTGCGGCAGCAATGATCACATCGTAACTCTCATCAGTAAGGTCTGCAGTCCTAAAGTCTCCATGAAAAGTATTGATCTCTCCATGAGTCTCTTGAGAAACTCTTTCCTTTGCTCTTTCTAGCATAGGCATACTGAGATCGATAAGGTCACAATCAAAACCAGTTCCATATGTTCTGAGGAGTTTTATTGTATTGTTGCCTGCTCCACATCCGATATCCAAAACTTTTAATATGACTGGAGTTGTTGAGATAGCTGCTTCGGTTATCAATTCCATTGAAAGAGATGCATCAATAGTCGTGACTTGGCCTGTGTCAATATTGGAAAACCTTTCAACGTCGTTGTTAAAACGTTTTTCGATATCTGATGTCGTAGATTTTTTATTTAACGGTGTCTTCATTTTTTTTAGCTAACACGCATGGCATCAGCAATCGCTAAGGTGAATCGACTGTATGCATCTTGTGCATATAGTTCTTAGAGTATTCTAATTAAAAAGAAAATGTGTTTTACTTGGCTTTATGCCAGACCTATAATAAAATTATCATATAAATCTGCATTATGTCTAGAAGTTTGTCTGGAACATTTGGGAAAATAGAATTTTATTTACAATTAAATCAATAATTTATGAACTATATAAATAAGTAAGATTATTGTTTTTTTCGTTTTATAGAAGTACAATTGCGCAGTAATCAAACTCAATCAATATTTTCATAGCCATATAATAAAAAATCCTGATGTTTCAGTACAGTCCCGATAGAATTATTATTGACAAAGCAGTAGCCGCAGAACCTCTGACTGAGCAAATTTGTGAACGCTTTCCGGATACACCAAGAACTGTTGTGGAAAATTTCGCATGGCATCAGGACGAGTTGGGCACTGACCCACTGCGGAATCCACTAACTCAAGGTAAAAAGACATTACATCTCAAATATTTTAAAGGAACATCAATCAAGGCTTGTCCGGGATTTTCTAATGAACTTGTCTGCTGTAATTATTTTACACTTGATTTAATAGAAAACTGTCCATTTGAGTGCACATACTGTATTCTACAAGCATTTCTGAACAAACCTGTTATTACGGTTCACGCAAATCTGGAAGAAATTCTAGAACAGGTCAGGCAACGAACAGCGGCTCAGCCTGATACTTTGTTTCGTGTTGGCACAGGTGAGCATTCTGACAGTTTGGCACTCGATCACATTCTGGGCATCAAGGCACATGTAATCCGTTTCTTTGCTAAACTGCCTAATGTTTTGCTCGAGCTTAAAACAAAATCAAAGCATGTAGAGCATCTGCTTGATCTTCCGCATGGCGGAAAAACCGTAATTTCATGGTCGGTAAATCCGGAAGCAATTGTTAAGCAGGAAGAACTCAAAACTGCGCGGCTGCATGAACGACTGGAAGCAGCAGGAAGGGCATCCGCGGCAGGATATAAAGTCGCCTTTCATTTTGATCCCATGATCCACTATCCGGATTGGGAAAAAGGTTATCAGGATTTGGTTGATCAAATACTTGACGCTGTTCCTCCGGACAGAATTGCCTGGATCAGTTTGGGGACTTTACGTTACATCTCTTCGCTGAAATCAGTTGTGGACGAGCGATTCCCAAAGAGCCAGGTTTTTTTAGGTGAGTTTGTACCAGGAGAAGATGGGAAAATGCGATATTTAAAAAAAATACGCCAGCGCCTCTTCCGGAATGTTCAACAGAGAATTGAAAAATTGGCACCTCAGATACCAACATATCTTTGTATGGAAAATAGTTCCCTCTGGGAAAAAACAATGCCTTACCGGCCCCAAACTGCTCCGGACGTGGAAGAAAAGCTGGCCTTCAGTCTCCGGGACCGTTTTCCAGTGGAGGCCTGATGTCTGCTGAAAAACTGACTGACACCATTGCTTTGTTTCCTCTGCACGGTACAATTTTGCTACCGGGCTCAGTTCTACCATTACATATTTTTGAGTCACGCTATCGTCTGATGGTAGAACACGTCATGGAAAATGATGACATGCTGATTGGAATTATCCAACCTGCGGCACAGGATTCTAAAAAATTGTGCAAAATCGGCTGTGCCGGGTCAATTGAGCAGTCACAACAACTGCCTAAAGGAAATTACCTGATTCAACTTCATGGTGAATCACGATTCCAGATTATTGAAGAACTGGAAACAGATACTCCATACAGAATAGCAAAAGTTGCTTATACATCTTTTCCGCATGATATGGAAGATGCAAGCCTCTCTAAAGACGCAGATCTTTTGTATCAAAACTTCAGGGAATATTCTGAAAGAAATAAGTTGAAAATTGAGTGGGATAAAATAGAAGATATCCCTGCAAATTACCTTGTCAATCTGCTCAGCATGAACCTTGATTTTACCGGAATAGAGAAACAAACTCTGCTTGAGTCTCCTGATTTGGACACACGATTGGATGACTTGATTTGCCTGATGGAAATGTCAAATCAGCATGAAGTCTCAGCCGATTCCTCCCCTAACTTTCTTAATTAAATTAGAAACAAAATGAAAATATTTTTATCCCGTTCTTTTTTATGGATTACTTTTTTACTATTTCTCAAGTCTGTGTTTTTTGCTCCAGCTTTTGCGCAAACTTCCAGCAAAGTTTATCATCCTAACCCTGTTATCGGATTAGTAGACGGTAAGCCAGTGACCTTTGAAGATGTGCGCAATAAAAAAGTGAATGACCTCAGCCAGCAACTGTATCAACAATTGAGTATCCAGTTGATCGAATTTGCCGTTGAAAAATTGGCGGCAAAACATCCGGAGATTAAACTGACTACAGAAAAAAAAATAACCCTCAAAGAAATCATTGCTGTTTATGAGCAAAATAACTTGCAGGAACGCGGAACACTTGATCAACTCCGGCCCCAAATAGAACAATTTTTGGAACAGCAAGTTCGCAGTCAGCATCTGTTGAGCCAGTACTCATTGGCACTTCAGAAAGGTTGGATCGTTTCTCATTTGGAAGCACCTTCAGATTTTCTTCTTAAGGGAAATATAAAAACTGCATACATGAGAGGCAACAAAAAAGCTTCTGTCATTCTGCTAGAATATTCTGATTATCAGTGTCCATTTTGCGGGAGGGTGCAACGTACATTAGGTAAACTGATCAATGACTATCAGGACCGCGTTGCATTTGGTTACCGACATTTTCCGCTCGCATTTCATAAGGAAGCAGACGAATCTGCTATTGCCGCTGAATGCGCGCGTGAACAAGACAAGTTTGAAGAAATACACCAGCTGCTTTACGAAAACCCAAAAGCACAAACTTTGGACGATCTAAAAGAATATGCACGTGAAATTAAAATAAAATCGCCTGCTAAATTTGATCAGTGCCTGGATGGTGAAAGGTATCGTGGATTAATAAATCAGGATATGAAAGATGGCGCAGAGCTGGGTATTACCGGAACTCCCGGGTTTTTTGTAGGCCTCTTCGATTCCAAATCTGGAGAAATCCAAGGTGAAGTACTTTCCGGAGCGCAGCCTTACAGCACTTTCAAAAAAACCTTAGATAAATATTTAAGTCGCCGTTAATAATAATGAACGATCCAGATCTCCGCCGGGCACTTGAGAAAATAGTTTCGCCGCGCATCCTTGTCGTAGGTGACCTGATGCTGGACCATTACTCATGGGGTGAAGTGGATCGTATTTCTCCGGAAGCGCCGATTCCGGTAATGCGTGTACTCCGGGAAGATCAACGCCTGGGCGGAGCAGGTAATGTAGTGATGAATCTGTCCACCCTCGGTGCTGAAGTGCTCGTCTGCGGTGTCACTGGAAAGGACGAAACGGGGAATACAATCCGCAAACTGCTCGCGGAAAACGGTGTTGATTATTCCGGAGTGATCGTTGCTGAAAATTATAAAAGCTGCCTCAAACACCGCATGATTGCGGGACAAACCCATTTGCTCCGGATGGATATTGATCCCGATCCGGAAACTCCTTCTCCTCAAAAACAGCTGATTGATTATCTGGAAAAAACAATTCCAAGCTGTGATGCGGTAATTGTTTCAGATTATGGAAAAGGTTTGCTCAGTTCTGCAACTCTGAAAGCAATTGCGGCTTGCGGAAAAAATAACGAAATTCCGGTAATGGGCGACCCTCGAAGTACTACAAATTACAAAATCTATCAGAATTTTACCCTCATAAAACCAAACCGTAAAGAAACTGAAGCGGCTGTTGGTTTTAAACTCAAAGATCAAAAAGATATCCTCAAGGCGGCAGAAATTCTGCAGTCCGAGGTGAAACTTAAATATCTCGTCATCAGTCTTGATCAGGACGGTTTACTGCTTTTTAGTGGTCCGCAGGATTATCATTTTCTGGCTGCGGAAACACAGGAAGTTTTCGATGTTGTAGGTGCGGGAGATGCGGTCAGTAGTTTGTTGACCTTTATGCTTGCCGGAAAAGCTGATGTTGAACAGGCTGCATATTGGGCACAACTCGCAGCAAGTATGGTAATTCAACATGTAGGTGTAGTTTCATTTTCAAAAAATGAACTGCTGCAGCGTTTTGATATTGGAGAAACTTCTGCTAAAATTATGACTCCTGAACAACTCTGTCGCTCACTTCCACAGGAGCAACCTGTGGTCTTCACGAATGGTTTTTTTGACGAAATATCTGCTGGTCACTTGAAGTTTCTGCATCAACTAAAGACACTGAAAGGCTTTAATGTTGTCGCCATCAACAGTGACCAGAGTATCGCCATGCAAAAAGGGCAGCCTCCTTTGCTGAATGAACGTGAAAGAGCCCTGTTGCTTTCTGCTATTGAAGCAGTTGACAGAGTAGTGATTTTTGATGAGCAGGATGCAAGTTCTTTAATCCGGAGTATCCGACCACAGACTGTGGTAAAAGGAGAACATTTCCGGAAAAAGAAACTTCCGGAAAAAGAAGCGATTAAAGAAACAGGTGCTAAGCTGGAGTATTTTCCTGAATATTAAACTGCCTGAAAACAGGCTCAATTCAAAAAGCCGGGTTATAGTTCGTCCGTAACTATTTCCGGTTCAAACAAAAATTATCAATAAGAGAAAACTATGGGCGTAAATATATCCGATGTGCTGGAAATTGTCAGTAGCCAGAACCAGTGGCGCGGAAAAGAAGCCATCAACCTGATTGCAAGCGAAAATGTACAGTCCGATGCGGTCAAACAAATCGAGGTCAATGACTTCATGGGGCGTTATGCGGAAGGTCACCCCAACTCCTCACAAGAGGATCACCGCTATTACGAAGGTACACGTTACATTGATCAAATTGAAAGTATGGCGACCAGGGAAATTATCAAGCTCGCAAAATGCCTTCAGGCAGATGTGCGCCCGATCAGTGGTAATGCCGCGAATACCGCCGTTGCTCTTGCTGTTTTAAGAGGTAATGATACTGTAATCGCAAACTCAATCGAAGTTGGAGGGCACATCAGTCATAGTCCGATCGGTGTTGTTGGACGCAGGATTCAGGTTCGCGGAAAAGCTCTTACTCTCGGACACGAAAATTCCATTAACATCCACTACTGGCCTACCACTGAGGACGGTTATCATCTCGACGTACCAAAGTGCGTGGATCTGGTAGAACAAAAATCGCCGAACATGGTCATTCTTGGAAAAAGCCTTTTCCTCTTTCCGGAACCCGTGAGTGAAATTGCAGAAGTATGCAGGGCAAAAAACATTCCTCTTCTTTATGACGGCGCACATGTACTCGGTCTAATCTTTGGCGGACAGTTCCAAAATCCTATTGAGGAAGGCGCGCACTTCATCAACGGCAGCACCCACAAAACTTTTCCTGGACCTCAGCGTGGAGTTATTTTAGGCAACATGTCCAGCGAGCAGGAAATAAAATGGTGGAACAGCGTCGACCGTGGCGTAATGCCGGGTTCATCCAGCAGCCACCATTTACACACTCTGCCGGGATTGTTGATTGCAATTCGGGAAATGGCTGAACATGGAAAAAAATATGCCGCGCAAACTATCGCCAATGCTAAAGCTTTTGGACAAGCTCTTACAGACGAAGGAGTCAATGTGGAAGCCCGGGAATTTGGCTTCACAGCAAGTCACCAGTTAGCACTCAACGTTACAAATTTTGGTGTTGCCAAGGATATTGCCCGTTCCCTGGCGAAGAAGAATAACATCGTCACCAATTACAATATGCTTCCGGGTGATAAAGATGCTCGTAATCCTTCCGGCTTACGGATTGGTGTGCAGGAAATGACGCGTTACGGTATGAAAGAAGCTGAAATGGGTGAGCTCGCTTCCTTGATGAAAGCAGGACTTGAAGATAAAACTGTGAAAGACGAAATCACTAAGTTACGCAGCCGTTTTACAGAAGTGCAGTACTGCTGATTTTGTAAGAATCTTTTTTCATCCGACTTAATGCTGGTAAAAAAATGATTTAAATTTTCCAGGATTTTTTACCAGCATTATTACTGCGCGCAGATTTTTTCTTACGCCAGATGAAATTCAGCGGTGTGCCTTCAAAGCCAAAATGATAGCGGAACTGATTGGCAATGTAACGCTCGTAAGCAAAATTTGTTTTTTCCGGATTGTTCGTCATAAAAACAAAAGTCGGCGGCGCTACACTTACCTGGTTTCCATAGTAGACTTTGGTTGGGCGACCAGATTTTGAGGGTGGAGGATGCTGATTGACTATCAGCTGGAGGATGGTGTTTAAATCGGAAGTTTGGATTCTCCGGACATACTGTCCATGAACGCTGAGAATTTTTTCAAATATCTGCGGAACTCTTAGACCAGTTTTAGCACTCACAAAAAGAATTGGTGCAAAGCTGATAAAGCCCAAACGATCGTATACTTCTTCTTCTACCTGTTTCAGGGTTGTACCGTCTTTTTTAACTAAATCCCACTTATTCATCACAATCAGCAGAGATTTCTTACGCTCATTCGCATAACCTGCAATTTTCATTACCTGTTCTGTTATTCCTTCTTCAGCATCAATTATTAAGAGAGTTACATCCGCACGTTCTATGGATTTGAGCGCAGAAACTATGCTGAAGGTTTCTATTTTCTGACTTACTTTACCCCGGCGGCGAATGCCCGCGGTATCAACCAGTAAATATTCTCGACCTTCATAACTACAGTGACTGTCCACAGGATCCCGTGTTGTTCCGGAAACAGAATCCACAATCATCCTCTCTTTGCGGAGCAGTGCGTTGACAATTGATGATTTTCCTGCATTCGGTTTTCCGATCACCGCAACCGCGATTGGCTCTTTAGAACGATCCGCTTCTTCGGTGGAATCTCGCTTTTCCTCCATTTTAAGCGAAACCAGTTGATCTACTTCTTCCAGCAGCCCATCTATTCCACGGTTATGTTCTGCTGAAACCGGATAAATTATTTCTACTCCCAGCTGGTAAAAATCTGTACTTTCCTCTTCCAAACGCGGATTGTCGGCTTTGTTCACTACAACAAACAACCGTGTTTCTGCTTCCACCAAAGTCCGGTATATTTCACCGTCCGCAGGAGTCCAGCCTTCCTGCGCGTTAACGACAAATAACACACAATCTGCCTCTTCAACTGCAAGACGCGCCTGTTGCACCATTTGCTTTCTGAGTAAACTTTCCGCAACCGGTTCAAATCCGCCTGTATCAATAGCAATAAATTCATAACCATGATATTTGGAAATACCGTAGTTACGATCACGTGTTACACCAGGCTTTTTCTCTACAATGGCTGAACGCCGCCCGACGAGTCGATTGAACAATGTTGACTTACCAACATTAGGACGACCGACTATAGCGACTATGGAATACGGATTGGACATGTAATATTGGTAGTGATGCTAGACATCAAGATTCTTCACTCGAAGAGCATTCTCTTCAATGAAGTTACGGCGTGGTTCTACCTGGTCACCCATCAAAATGGTGAAAATTCCGTCTGACTCAACTAGGTCTTCAACCTTTACTTTTTTCAAAGTTCTGACGTCTGGATCAAGCGTTGTTTCCCATAACTGTTCCGGGTTCATCTCTCCTAAACCCTTATAACGTTGGATGTACATACCTTTTTTACCAAAACTAATCATAAAATCAAGTACTTCTTTCCACGTCTGAAAAGATTGGCTTTCTCCTTCTTTTTCTTCTGTCAGTACAACATCATTTTCTCCGAGAATTTCTATCAGTTTTAAACGTTCCTGAAACATTTGAGAAAAATCATAGGCACTCATGTTTTCCAGTAAATTCATTGACAACTCAATCTGCTGTTCGTTAACCTCAATCAACACATTGTTTCCCTGTTTTTCAGGATCTACAGTAAGTTTATAATCAGGATAGTTTTCCTTCAATCTGTCTACACATTTGAGGATGTGTTCCGCACCGCCCAAATCTATTTCAATTTCGTGCTTAAGCAGAAGATCGACCAGCAGGGTCAGGTTTG
>Ga0208467_1000619_pt1 | contig 9759 bp, 10 predicted proteins | sample DeeseametaMP2098_FD_184176 | JGI IMG/M metagenome (GOLD analysis project Ga0208467, IMG submission 184176) | Marine microbial communities from the Deep Pacific Ocean - MP2098 (SPAdes) | ecosystem: Environmental > Aquatic > Marine > Oceanic | place: North Pacific Ocean | collected 2011-05-26 | reverse complement strand
AGTTTTGGTTTTTTAGATGCTCCTGTTTCGGGTGGTCAGGCAGGAGCGGAAAACGGCGCACTTACCGTCATGGTTGGCGGTGATAAAGCAGATTTTGATAAAGCAAAAAATGTTATTGATTGCTATAGCAAAAAAGTACAGTTGTTAGGACCTTCAGGAAGCGGTCAATTAGCTAAAATGGTAAACCAAATATGTATAGCTGGCCTTGTTCAGGGTTTATCCGAGGCAATAAACTTTGGTTTAAATGCCGGATTAAAAATGCAAGATGTCATTGAAGTAATATCTAAAGGTGCGGCTCAATCATGGCAGATGGAAAATAGATATAAAACTATGATTGATGATAAATTTGAGTTTGGTTTTGCTGTTGATTGGATGAGAAAAGATTTAAAAATAACACTTGATGAAGCAAAAAAAAATAACTCACCTTTACCCATTACTAAAATAATAGATGGTTATTATGAGGAAGTGCAAAAAATGGGTGGTAATAGATGGGACACTTCTAGCTTAATAAGAAGGTTTAGAAAAAAATAAAATTAAGTGAAAGAAAATAAACCTGATTTCTATAACAATCTAGATAAAGTTTACATAAGAATTTGGGAACTTCTTAAAATTGGACTTTTAGATAGAGATGCTCCTTTTCATATTCCTGTTTTTATTTGTGATCACGATAGTTATGCTGATGGAAGAATGGTAGTGCTAAGAGGCATAAACAAAAAAGACAAAAATTTGTGGTTTCATAGTGATATAAGATCAAATAAAATTAAAACATTAAAAACCAATCCAGTAGCCTCTCTTCTGTTTTATGACAAAAAAGAAAAAGTACAATTAAGAATCATCGGAAAAACAAAAATTAATTATCAAAATAATATTACAAGAAAATCATGGAATAAAACAGTTCATATGAGTAGACAATGTTACCTTGGAGGTAGAGCTCCTGGTTCAAAAGTTTTATCACACACTTCTGGGTTAACTGAAGAAATTGAAAATTATGAATATTCAATAGAAGAAAGTGAAATTGGTTACAAAAATTTTTGTGTTATTGAAACTTTTATAAACTCTATTGAATGGTTATATTTAGCTGCCAAAGGTCATAGAAGAGCCCTCTTTGAATTTAAAGGTAGTTCAATGAAAAAAAAATGGTTAGTTCCTTAAGGTTTTTCTTCAATTGTAAATTTTTGTTTTCAAAAATGTAAATCATGGTTTATTAATGGTAAATTAATGACACTTACTGAAACACCAATTTGCAATTTCGGCGAAAAAGCAAAAGAATTTAATTTGTTATCTACTGCAAATAAAAAAGTAACCTTGGATGAAATTAAGGGAAAAAACGGTACTTTAATTATGTTTATTTGTAATCATTGCCCGTATGTAAAGGCTGTAATCAAAGATGTTGTCGAAGATGTAAATTTTTTGGAAAGCTTGGGTATAAAATCTGCGGCAATAATGTCTAATGATGTAAAAAACTATCCTGAAGATTCTTTTGAAAATATGATGTCTTTTTCAAAATCTTATAATTTTTCCTTCCCTTATTTAATAGATGATACACAAAAAGTAGCAAAAAAATATGGAGCGGTCTGTACACCTGACTTTTTTGGTTATAACAAGAACCTTGAACTTCAATACAGAGGTAGAATAAGAGAATTAAAAGATTTAAAACCTGTTACTAAAGGAGAAAGTGATCTCAGAGCTGCTATGAAATTAGTAGCAACTTCCGGAAAAGGCCCTGCCAAACAAATTCCGAGTATGGGCTGTAACATCAAATGGTTTAAATAATGTTTCTGATAGTAACAAGAAACTTTCCGCCAGATGTTGGTGGGATGCAAGTCCTGATGGGAGGCTTAGCTGAAAGCCTTTTGGTTTATGATCGGGTTAAAGTTTTCACATATAATTTTCCAAACTCAACTTTGTATGATGATAAATCAGAAATAAACATTGAAAGAATAAAGGGTATAAAGCTTTTTAGAAAATATAGAAAAGCCAATTTAGTTAATACTTTTATAAGTGAAAATTTAAATATTAAATCAATAATAACTGATCATTGGAAAAGTTTAGAAATATTAAACGAAAAAAGTGTAAAAAAATGCAAAACTATATGTTTGCTTCACTCAAAAGAGATTAATCATAAAATAGGCACGTTGCTAAATAAACGACTAATAAAAAGTACAGACAAAGCAAATTTTATTATTGCTAATTCAAATTTTACTAAAGAATTAGCTATCAAAGTAGGAATTAATGCATCTAAAATAAGAGTAATCTTTCCAGGAATTCCAAAACCAAAAAAAGTTGATGAAGAATTTAAAATGAAAGCAAAAACAATTTTTAAAAATTCCTTCCCAAAAATTATAACTGTTGCAAGATTAGAAAAAAGAAAAGGTCATGATAAGATTTTAATGACTATAAAAAATCTAAAAGCAAAATTTCCTAATATTAGATATGTATCTATTGGTCATGGTGAAGAAGAAGCCAGCTTAAAAAAATTATCAAAAGAATTATCTATAGAAAAAGAAGTTATTTTTCTAAAAAACATAGATAATAATTTAAAAATTGCATTAATTGAAACATCCGATTTGTTTATAATGCCGTCAAGAATAGAGAAAAAATCAGTAGAGGGTTTTGGAATTTCTTATGTAGAAGCTGCATCGTATGGCGTTGGTTCGATAGGAGGTAAAGATGGTGGTACCTCCGATGCCATAACACATAATAAAACTGGATTAATTTGTAATGGTAATGAGTTGGATGCAATTTATGAAAGTGCTGTTTATTTTTTATCAAACAACAGATTTACTAAATTTGGTCAAGCAGCCAAGGAATTTTCTGAAAATTTTCACTGGAATAAAGTTGTAAAGAAATATTTAAAATTAATTAATGAATAATTAATTCTAATTTACTCTTTATTTTTGAATATACAATTTCAGCTGTTAGATTATTTAAATCGTTAACGGTCAAAACTTTAAATTTGTCTGTTTCTATAGAAACTTTTTTTGCTGTAGTGTGATAACCAAATAAAACTAATCCTTTCGCACCTAAATGAGCAGCCATATGTGCCGGACCTGTGTCGTTAGCTATAACAAAACTTGATTTTTTTATTAAACCAGCTAGTTCCATAATGTCCAGAGAGCTATTGTTATTTAAAATCGATATAGCATTAATTTTTTTTGCTTTTTCGATCTCATTTGAACCTGGAGCAATTACAATTTCCAAGTTTTTGTGTTTTGATTTGATGATCCCAATAAGTTCATTAAAATGCGGCCACTGTTTATGGGATAATTGTGGTGAACTAAATGGAAAAATTAAAACAAATTTATTACCTAAAAACTTGTTTACTACTTGATCCACATTTTTGCATGCCCAAGATAAATCAGGTTTTAAAGTATATTTAGTTACTATGTTTGAATTATCTAATTGAATTTTAAATCTTTCCAATACAGGATATTCATCAAAATCATCTTTCTTTTCTCCTTTTTTCAAAGTCGTGCTTGTACTGCTCCAGTTTGAAATTTTCAATAAACGTTTTTTATAAAAAGTTGTTCGTGATGAATTCTGTAAGTCATAAACTTGAGAGAAATTAAACTTCTCTATCATCCTTTTTAGTTTTAGAAGATAAAAAATATTCCATCTGGGTAATCTTTTATCAACCAAAACTCCATCAATATGAGGACAATTACTCAAAAGTTCAGCATACGGAAGTGTGGTCAAAATGAAAATTTTATCATTCTTAAGAGTTTCTCTAATATCTCTAAATACACCACTAATTTGTGCTATATCACCTAATGAGCCATGTTTAATAATCAATATGTTTGACATCGGATATTTAAATTTAGTAAATCAGTTTTATCATAGAAAATGACTATTGAATCTAAAAAAATTCTATCAGAAATATCGGTTGGAGAATTATTAGATAAAATGAGCATTTTAGAAATTAAACTTGAAAAAATAAAAAATGAAGAAAGTAGAAAAGAAATAGATCGAGAATACCAAATGTTAAAAGAGCTTCAAAAATCAAAAATAGAGATGACAAATGAAATAGAAACTTTATTCAAAGATATTAAAAAAGTTAACTCAAATCTTTGGAACATTGAAGACAAACTTAGAATCTGTGAAAAAAATAAAGATTTTAGTCAAGATTTCATTGAACTTGCTAGAAGTGTTTATTTTAATAATGACAAAAGATCAAAGATTAAAAGCGAGATGAATAAAATTTCTGGTTCGAATATTAAAGAAATAAAACAATACGTTAATTATTAGTTATAATCATATTTTTTTTCTAAAAATTTTATAAAGTTATGTATTATAAAAGTCATCAACAAATATATACTTCCGGCAACTATAAACACTTCAACAGGCCTAAAAGTCGTAGATATTATATGTTTTGCCACACCAGTAAGATCAAGTAAAGTTACGGTGCTTGCTAAAGAAGTTCCTTTTAACATTAGTATCATTTCATTTCCATAAGCTGGTAGAGACTGCTTAATTGCTATAGGAAGTTTAATTTTAAAAAAAGTATTTATTTTATTAATTCCTAATCCCTTTGCTGCTTCCAAAATGCCTATATTTACAGTTTCAAAAGCGGATCTAAAAATTTCTGATGAATATGCTCCCGTATTTAAAGTAAAAGCAATAATTGCACATGAATAAGGTTCTTTTAATACAATCCAAAGCATAGACTCTCTTATCCACTCTACTTGTCCAAGTCCAAAATATATAATGAAAATTTGAACTAATAATGGAGTTCCTCTTAAGATGTAAGAATAATAATAAGATATAAAATAAAGTAATTTATTTTTACTTGTTCTTAATAATGCAAAAAAAATACCGACAAAAAGACCAAAGAACAATGACAGTATTGTTAATTCAATTGTTAATTTTGTTGCGTTAAGTAACCTTGGGAGACTTTCTAACATTAAATCCATTTAATAACCTTTGCTATAATGTTTTTCTAAACTATTAAATAATTTCAAGCTCAAAAAAGTTAATAATAAATATAATACTGCTGCAAACGAATAGAAGAATAAGGGATCTCTTGTTGAGCCAGCAGCTATATAAGATTGCCTCATAATCTCAACCAAACCTGTGACCGAAATTAATGATGTATCCTTTAAAGTAATTTGCCAAACATTGCTTATATTTGGTAGAGCTAATCTCAGCATTTGAGGAATTATTACTTTAAAATAATAAATTTTTTTCTTAAATCCTAAAACTTCCGAAGCTTCAAATTGACCTCTATCAATTGATTGAACCGCTCCTCTAAAAACTTCTGTTGAATAAGCCCCTGATATGATTCCTATTGATATTGCGCCAGTTATAAAGGCATTTACCTCAATATAACCATTATAACCAAATATTTTGGCAACATACATAACAGCAGCGCTACTACCAAAAAAAAATAGATAAATTACTAAAAGCTCAGGCACTCCTCTAAATACAGTTGTGTAAAAACTGCCAATTAAATTTAGCGCTTTTATTTTTGATAATTTAAATGATGTGAATATTCCAGCTAATAGAAATCCGATGAACATCGCTGTGGCTGCAACAGCTATAGTCATGAGAGTAGCAAAAAAAAGTTCGTCTCCCCAACCCGTATCGCCGTAAGCTAAAAGTTCCATAGAATTTTAAGGCGACAGATTTAATTTTCTATCGCCTTAAAAACAAAATTATTACATTGAAGCATCAAAGCCAAACCACCTAATTGCAAGCTCACTAATTTTCCCTTGTTTTCTTGCGGTATCAATAGCTTTGTTAAAATCTTCAAGAAGTTGTGTATCTTCTTTTCTTATACCTACTCCTACGCCATTACCAAAAGCACCACCTGCAAATGTAGGTCCAACCAAAACTACAGGTTTTCCAGATTTTTCTGCATAATCAGTAAAAGCAACTGCCGCAGCTAACGCTGCATCGATTCTTCCTGCAGTTAAATCTAAATTTACCTCGTCTTGAGTTTTGTAAGTTCTAACTTTTACACTTCCAACATCTCCTGACTCTAAAAAGTTTTGGTGAATAGTTGCTGTTTGAACACCAATAGTTTTCCCAGCCAATGCAGCTGTTAAAGTTTTCAAAGCATCTTTAACATCTGAACCGCCGGTTGATAAATTTATAGCTTTAGGTGTATCCATTCCTTCAAGATTTGAACCCTTCATAACTGCTAGAGAAGCAACTTCGTCTGCATAACCTTGCGAAAAATTAATAGTCTTTTTTCTTTCATCGGTAATGGACATTCCTGCCATAATCGCATCAAATTTTCCTGAAGTAAGCGCTGGTATCATTCCATCCCAATCTTGCTCCACAATTGTACAATCATGTTTCATGTATATACAAAGAAAGTTAGCAAGTTCCACTTCAAATCCAATTAACTTGCCAGCTTCATTTTTAGCATTCCATGGTGGGTAGGCACCTTCTGTTCCTATCTTTATACTGCCTGCTTGAACACTTGAAGTAAGTATTGCTAATGCAGCAATCGAAGATAGAAAAAATCTATATATGTCTTTCATGTTTCCCTCCTAAATTAATGAATAATTGTAGAATTAAAAAAAGGTTTATTCCAGAAAAATTAATACGTGAAATAGTTGAATTTTTTAAGAATTCATAATAGAAGAAGCAAAATTCCAACGACAATCAAAGCTTGGTATAACCACTTCGTCTAATTTTGAGTTGCCAAAATTCTGAGAAAGGACTTTTAGCCAACTGTTAACCTGCTTAGGTTTTTTGGATAAGCAACCAACTTGAGCTGTAATAATTCCATTTGGTTTTAAAATTCTTTTTAAACTCTTCATGTTTTTTGCGGCTAAGTCGATGCAGTATTGGTCGTCATTAAGATCCACAAAAATTTTATCATATTTTGAATCTTTTACTTTCCTAATACTTTCAAAAGCATCTCCCCAATAAGTCTTTACATTGTTGTTTGCTTTTACCTCGCCACAAATTTTAGGAAGGTGTTTTTGACAAACTTTTACTACTTCAGGATCCAGTTCATACCAATCAATTAGATCAAATCCTTTTGACAAGCATTCTCTTACAACGCCGCCATCTCCACCACCAATTATAGCGGCGCTGGAATTATCTTTGGACAAACTAAGTGCTGAATTTACGAATTGTCCGCTATATTTTTTTTCGTCTTTTTCTGCGACTTGTAACTCGCTATCAATAAAAAGAGCGTTGCCAAATTCCTCAAGTTTTAAAATTTCTATATGTTGCCCAACTTTTGATATAAAATTTTCTAAAACATCGTCAACAATATAATATTTCTTGTGTCCAGGTGTGCTATATATATCTTCGTATACACCTTTATTGCTTCTATCAAAATTTCTAACCACTGCTCTTTCATGTTTAATTTCTTTTTTTAATATATCTAATGCTGCTGTTGGAGAAATTTTTGCACATGTAAAAAAATCAAAACTAATTATACCTTTTTCTGGAAAAGTATGAAAACTCATATGACTTTCGGCTAAAAGTGCTACACAAGTAAATCCATGAGGTTTAAACTTATGTTCAGCTATATTAAGAACTTCTACATTGGCTTTTTTTGCAATTTTGTAGATAACTTTACTGTAAAAATCAGGCGAATAGTCCTGTTTTACGCCTAAAAAATCTATTGTTACGTGTTCTCCAACTTTTTTCATCTCTTTTGCCGACTCCCGTATTTTTTTTATACTTGTTATTTTATTTTTTACAACTAAAAATTATATTGTTGATAAGTTGATCGAATTAATAAATTGATGGAGTTTTATTTTGAAAAATAATTGGTCAAAAAAAATTGCAATAAAATATATAAAAAAGTACAAAAAACTTAGCTTTTCTAAGGATTTGGCCCTAAGAGTCTACACAACACAGCTACTTGGAAAGAATAAAGAATTGGTTTTGCATGGAGGAGGTAATACTTCGGTCAAAACAACAATTAAAGATATTGATGGCAAAAAGTATAATGTTTTGTGTGTTAAAGGCAGTGGATGGGATATGGCAGATATTGAGCCAGCTGGACTTCCCGCGGTTAAAATGGAACCACTATTGGCACTTAAAAAGAAGAAATATTTATCTGATGAGGATATGGTAAGTTTTCAAAAAAAAAATTTAATCGATATCAAGTCACCTAATCCTTCTGTTGAAACATTTTTGCATGCTTTTCTACCTTTTAAATATGTAGATCATACCCATGCCGACGCAATCCTAAATATAACTAACAGACCCGGCGGATTAAATTTTTGCAAAAAAATATTTGGAAACAAAGTTGGTGTAGTCCCTTATGTTATGCCAGGATTTATGCTAGCTAAAAAGGTAAGTGAAATTTACTTAAAAAATCCTAAAATCAACTGCCTAATATTAATGAACCATGGAATATTTACTTTTGGTAATGACGCTAAAAATGCTTACGATTTAATGATAAAATATGTATCAAAAGCTGAAAGAGCAGTAAAAAAATTAAAAAGTAGAAAAATTAAACAAATTAAAAAATTCACGACAAAATTTAACATTCACGAAATTGCTCCAATACTAAGAGGTCTTTTATCTGAAAACAAAGACCAAAAATTTATAGTTAATTATAGATTAAACAAATATTTAAAATATTTTATAAATGGAAAAAATGTTAGGTCCTATTCATCCAAAGGAACAGCAACTCCAGATCATGTGATTAGAGTTAAGCCTTTTCCCTTAATCATTACCCCAAAGAAAAATTCTTCCATTGGTGAATTTAAAATGACAGCAAAGAAGGCCTTCGAAAACTATCGAAAAAAATACATCCGTTATTTCAATGTTAATAAAAATAAAGTTAAAGGCAGAAAAGTAATGTTAGATACCTCTCCAAGGGTTATCTTGGTACAAAATGTTGGAATGTTTACTGTTGGTAAAGACTTAAAAGCAGCAAAAATAGCTGGAGATCTAACAGAAACAAACGCTAAAGTAATTACTTCAGTTGAAGAAACTTCCACTTATAAATTTATCCCTGAAAAAGATCTTTTCGATATTGAATACTGGTCTTTAGAACAGGCAAAAATTAAAAGAAAGAAAAAACTGCTTGAAGGAAACGTAGTTGTTATTACTGGAAGCACTGGAGTTATAGGTTTCGAAACTTATAAAATTTTTAAAAGTTATGGAGCTGAAGTTGTTTTGCTTGACTATAATTTAGAACGGCTAAAAGAAGTACAATCTAAGATTAAAGATCTTTGCATTCACTGCGATGTAACAAATAAAAGAAGCGTTAAGAATGCTTTTAAACAAATCTGTGAAAAATTTGGAGGCATTGATATTTTGGTTTCAAATGCAGGCATAGCTCCTAGTGGTTCCATTGGTGAAGTAAGTGACGAAGTATTAAGAAAAAGTTTTGAGGTTAATTTCTTTTCCCATCAAAGCTGTGCTTCTGAAGCAGTTAAAATAATGAAAAAACAAAATATTAATGGTTGTTTACTTTTCAATATTTCAAAACAATCTGTAAATCCTGGGAAAAATTTTGGACCTTACGGATTACCAAAGTCTGCCTTACTTAGTTTATGTAAACAGTATGCAGTAGATTATGGATCCCATGGAATTAGATCTAATGGAGTGAATGCAGATAGAATAAGAAGTGGTTTAATGAATGACAAAATGATCAGAACAAGAGCAAAAGCTAGATCAATTAGCACAGATGATTATATGAGAGGAAATTTATTATTAAACGAAGTTAAGGCGGAAGATGTTGCTAAAGCCTTTTTCCATTTAGCTACTTCAAAAAAAACTACTGGAGCAGTTCTTGCTGTTGATGGTGGTAATATAGCAGCATCACTAAGATAAATT
>Ga0208467_1000613_pt1 | contig 9852 bp, 12 predicted proteins | sample DeeseametaMP2098_FD_184176 | JGI IMG/M metagenome (GOLD analysis project Ga0208467, IMG submission 184176) | Marine microbial communities from the Deep Pacific Ocean - MP2098 (SPAdes) | ecosystem: Environmental > Aquatic > Marine > Oceanic | place: North Pacific Ocean | collected 2011-05-26 | reverse complement strand
TCATTGCCAGTTCTGAATCAGAAACCTTGCCATCTGATTCAGCGATATAAAATAATATATTAATTACCTCATCTAAAACTGCAGGTTTATTTTGATAAATTTGAGCAATTTGTTTAGCATAGGGTTCATAACCTAAACTATCTTCTTTTGCTTTGTTAAATATCTTCCCAACTTGATCAATTTCGTGATCTGGAATTTTTAATTTTTCTTTTATAGCAATTAATTCTTCTTTAGAAACCTGGCCATCTGCCTTGGCTAATTTCGCAGTTAGAATAACCAAAGAAATTGCAAAAAGCTGCTGAGATTGAGCAAAACTTTGTTGAAATCCTCCTTTTCTTGCTGAAGAAATTTTACCTCCAATAATCGAACCTATTAATGCACCGATTGGTCCTGCAAAAGAAAAACCAATAAAGCCACCAACAAGATTTCCCCATATGCTCATGGAAGAACTTTAACAAATTTTTACATGTTTTAAAATATTAATTGAACTCTTTTTAGAGAAATAGGATGTGACTTTTAAGTTTTCATAATTGTTCATTATAAAAAAATAGATATGATATATCTATATTCATGGTATCTTCATTGGGAAATTTTACACTTTGGCTATCTTTATTATTCGCTATTTTTCAATTTGTAATTTCTCATAAAAAAAACTTTTATTCGGTACTGCAATTTAACAAGATCGCTGTGAACGGCCTGCTGTTTTGTTCTTTGGTATCATTTTTTTCACTAATGTACTGTCATATTGTTTCAGATTTTAGTGTAGTTAACGTCTTTCAAAATTCACACACAACAAAGCCTTTGCTGTATAAAGTTTCTGGCGTTTGGGGTAACCACGAAGGTTCCATGTTGTTATGGATACTTGTTCTAACTATTTTTAATTATTTTATCTTCAAATTATATAATCAAAAAAATATTATTTTTATTTCAAAAACTTTAGAAACTCAGGCCATTATCACTATAGGTTTTTTATTATTTACAATACTTACATCAAATCCATTTGATAGAATGATAACGTCCCATACAAATGGATTGGGTTTTAATCCGTTATTGCAAGACCCTGCTTTAGCAATTCATCCGCCTTTGTTATATATTGGTTATGTTGGGTTTTCAGCTGCCTTCTCTTTCAGTGTTGCGGCAATGAGTATTAATATTGAGGAAAAAATTCCTTGGCATAGCTACATGAAACCTTTTGTATTAGCCGCTTGGATTTTTTTGTCAGCAGGTATTGCTTTTGGTTCGATATGGGCTTACTACGAATTAGGATGGGGTGGCTGGTGGTTTTGGGATCCTGTCGAAAATGCTTCCTTTATGCCTTGGCTACTTGGTACTGCTTTGGTTCATTCTCTCATTACTATTGAAAAAAGAAAATCGCTTCAATCGTGGGTTTTGCTTTTATCCATACTTTCTTTTCTCTTAAGTGTAATTGGAACATTTCTTGTAAGATCCGGTATACTCACAAGTGTCCATACCTTCGCTCTAGATCCTACAAGAGGAATATATATTCTAACATTTGTTGCTTTATTGGGCGGATATTCATTAATACTGTATGGATTAAAATCAAAAAATTTCTTAAATAGGTATTACTTTTCTTTCTTTAGTAGAGAAGGCTCAATTCTAGTAAATAATATCATTATGATAGTTGTGTGCGCTTCTGTATTTTTGGGAACAATATATCCTTTATTGGTTGAGATTTTTTCAAATAATAAAATATCTGTGGGTGAGCCTTATTTTAATTCAGTAACTATCCCTATAATGATGCCAGCTATTCTAGTGATGGGAATGGGGCCAATGCTGTCGTGGGGAAAAGCTGATGTAATAGGAATTTTAACAAAATCATTACCAAGTATTCTTCTTGCCGTTGTAATCTCTTGCATATTTTTTTGGATATATCGATCTTACAACATGCTTGGCTTAGCAGGAATTGTTCTAGCTTTTTGGATTATGTCAAATATTTTATTAACAACAGTCCGACAGCTAATTGTAAAAAATAAAGAGTTTAATCAAGAAATCATACCTAAATATTCAAGTGGAATGATCATAGCTCATTTGGGCGTTGCCTTGTTAATTTTAGGAATAACTGGTTCAAGTATATGGCAAAAAGAAAAAATAATACGTATGAAAGTAAATGACGAAACCTCTATTCATAATTACAATATCGTCTTTAAAGAAATAAGTGAGGTTACAGGTCCAAATTATGTTGCGCTACAAGGAAATTTTTGGGTTTATAATAATAAAAAAAATATCATCACTAAGTTAAAACCTGAAAATCGTTTTTATCATGTAACAAACAATTCCACAACTGAAGCATCTATACATACAAATCTGGCCAGAGATTTGTATGTTGTGCTGGGAAATGGTGATGTAAATGAAGGTTGGATTGTAAGAATATATTATAATCCTCTTGTAGTTTGGATATGGATTGGTGCTTTTGCAATATTCTTGGGAGGATTATTCTCAATGAAAAATAATTTTCAAAAACTAAAACGTTTATCTATATGAAAAAAGGTATATTAATTTCGCCTATTATTTTATTTTTCCTAATATTGCTTGTATTCTTTTATTTGTTGATCATCGATCGTAATCCATCAGAGCTTCCTTCTATGCTAATAAATAAAAAAGTTCCCACATTTGAAGCAGAATTATTGCTAGAAGATAAAATCTTTATATCCCCGGGCGAATTTAGAAATGAAACTACACTAGTAAATTTTTTTGCCACATGGTGTAAACCCTGTTTTGATGAACATCCTTATTTGAAGAAATTATCAGATGAAAGGGGATTAAAAATTATAGGAATAAACTACAAAGATGATTCAAAAAGAGCCGTTAAATGGCTGGAAAAATTGGGCAATCCCTATTCAAACGTTTTGCTCGATCCAAATGCCCGTTTAGGAATTGATTGGGGGGTATATGGATTACCCGAAACATTTATCGTTAATTCAGACGGTGTGATTAAATATCGTTTGGTTGGGCCCATTACCAAAAAAAATTATGATGCATTTGTTCTAAAGGTTAAGGAAGTCGAAAAATAATGCAGAAAATTTTATTAACAATTTTAATTTATTTAATGACGACTCAGATTGTTGCAATAAACTGCTACTCTGTTGAACCTGATGAATTTTTACAAAATCCAAAAAAAGAATTAAGGGCCCGTAATATTTCGAAAAATGTAAGATGTTTGGTATGTCAAAATCAATCTATTGATGAATCTTCAGCTGCCCTTGCAAAAGATTTGAGAATTCTTATTAGAATAAAAATTGAACAAGGTAACTCAGATGAAGAAATTTATAGTTTTTTAACTGAAAGATACGGTGATTTTATTCTTCTAAATCCCCCATTCAAAATCAGTACACTTTTACTCTGGGTTTTACCGTTTGTCTTTCTTGCTATTGGAATTTTTGTAATTTTTTTACACAACAACAAATCAAAAAAACTTGATTACAATAAATGATATTTTTTTAGTTTTCTTTATTCCTTTTATCTAATTTAAATTTCATTATTTCTGTTTTGTATCTCATTAAAAATATAATCAAAGTATATATAACTGCTCCTATAATCATGATTATTAAGGGAATAAGCATTGTGTAATGAATAGTGGGAGCCGAGGTCAGCGTTATACTTGATGTTTGATGAAGGGTGTTCCACCAGTCAACAGAATATTTTATCACAGGCAAATTAAGGGATCCTATGATCGCAATTATTGAGGAAACTCTATTTGCTTTTTCATAATTGTCTACAAATTTCCAAACAGATATATAAGCAATATAAAAAATAAATAAGATCAACATTGAGGTTAATCTGGCATCCCAGACCCACCATGTTCCCCACGTTGGCTTGCCCCAAAGCGAACCGGTAACAATTGAGACCAAAGCAAAAACAGAACCCACCGGTGCTATACTCTTTGCCATCAATGAAAGAATTTTAATTTTAAAAATTAAAGCACAAATTGATGCTATACCCATGAAACCAAAACAACCAAGCGCTATAAAAGATGCAGGAACATGCACATACATGATTCTAACAGAGTCTCCCTGTGTGAAATCGGGGGGTGAAAGGAAGAGTGCATAAATTAAACCAACAAAAATAAATAAAAGCATTAAAACGGTCAAAAAATTAAAAAGTTTGTTACTAAATGAAAGAATTTTGTTAGGAAAAAAATTTTTGAACATATAAATATACTACAATCAAAATTAGATAATTAGAACATGTTCTTTTAATTGCCTATTTGTTCATTGCTCTTTTATCTTTTTAAGTATTTTATTTACTTCAGGTGGCATGTAGTTTTCATCATGTTTTGCCAAAATTTTATCTGCAATAAAATATTTTTTATCTTTTAATTTACCTTCAGCAACAACACCCTTTCCTTCCGAAAAAAGATTGGGAACAGAACCTTTATAAGAAACTATAATTTCGTTATTCAGGTCAGTTACAATAAAATTTATAGACGTTTGGTTATTAATTACCGAACCATCCTTTACCAGACCACCTATTCTAATTTTTTTATTAAAAGAAATATCTTCCTTATTGTAAAGTTCGGTTGGAGAAAAGAAATAAACTACGTTTTCTTCCAAGGATTTGAGAACGATAAAAACAACTAGAATTGACGCCAGCAGCAAGAACGTCGTAAAAACAATCCTTGTTCGAATTTTTTTACTCAACATATGTAAGTATCGAACAATTAACTAGTAATTAATATAGTGGACTACCAGACAAAACTTCTTTTGAAAGCTCTTTTTGTTTAGAAACTTTAGTTTTCTTTACTGGTATTTGCTTAAACTCAATTAAAAACATTTTTTCCTGTCTTTTAAATTCTTTTTTTGTTTTTAAGTAAAGCAAAAAGCAGCTTACAAAAGTGAAGATAAAAGCAGGCCATATAAAACTCCCATAACCACCTAAAACTAAAAATTCTATATTCATAAATTTTTTTTACACTGACTAATATCTACAAAAATTGAATTAAGTCAAATATTGTAAATTTTTAATGTCAAATCAAGATCTATACTACCGTCTAAAAGTGACGTAAATTAAATAAAAATTACAATAAAAGCTTATTAAAATGGATAATAAAAATTGGTTAAATTATTGGGACAAAAAAAATATTTGGTTAGAATCTGATCTTTTGAAAAGAAATACTGAAATTTTTTATCAGAAAACATCTTATATTTTTAATTATAATGAAAAACACGTGGTTTTAGAAATTGGTTGTGGCAATGGAGATTTAGCAAACAAAATATCAAACAGGGTTAGAGAAATTTATTGTTTAGATACATCGCAAGAATCCATAAACCTTTGCAAAAATAAGATTTCAAAAAAAAAAAATGTTAAAATACTAAAACTTAACAACAACTACACAAATTTATCTTTTTTAGAGAATAGCAAGTTTTCAATTATAATTGCTAACTCTGTTGTAGAATATTACAGATCTCAAGTGGAAATCATAGATTTAGTAAAATCTGTTAAAAAAATTGCAACGAAAGATGCGCAGTTTCTTATTTCAAATATAGTGGTAACCAGTGATAAAATAAAAAAATATCCAAAATTAATATATAATAGCTTATCCAACGGCTATTTTTTTGCGTTAATGAAAATGAGTTTGAAACTTATTGTTGATAAAAAATACTCAAATTTTCTAAAAAAACAACCAACTTTAATTGTAAATATTGATAAATTAATTGAAGATCTTTCTGTCTTTGTAAAAAATATTACTATTGTAAACGAAATTTTAACTGTTAATCCTGATCGTAAACATTTACTAGTACAATTCTGAAAAATGAGAATAATTTCGTTACAATCAATTATTTTATTAAAATTATAAATTGATAATTTTTGTGTTAAATAAAAAAAATATTTTTTTGCTTTCTGTATTTATTATTTCGGTTGGTGCTCTGTTAAGATGTTACCAAATAAATTTTGAAAATTATTGGTTTGATGAAATAAATGATTTTTGGATTGCTGATCCAAACATTTCGTTGGATGCTACGTTTTCTAGACGTGAAAGCATTGCTGACGTAAGTCCATATTTGTGGGTATCGCTCTTAAAAATATACTTTAAAATTTTTGGTTATATTCCAGAGATAGGAAGATATGTGCCTCTTTTTTTTGGTATATTATCTATTCCTTTTATAGGAATACTTTCTTATCAAGTTAAAAAAGATAATTCTTTTTTATTAGCGATTTTATTAATTGGTATAAATATATATCTCATTAAATATTCTCAGGAAACTAGGGTATATTCTCTTGTTTTTTTACTGGCTACAATAAATTTAATTTTTTACTACAAAATGATTTCTCCAGATCTAGCTTATTTTGGGAAAATATATATTTTTCTTTTATTTACCGGATCTTCAATTTTAAATTTCTCTACTCATCCTTTTTTACTTATTATTTTTTTTTCACAAATTGGTTGCTCTATTTATACGTTTTTTATATTGAAAAATAAAAATCTTCTATTTTTTTTATCTATTCCATTCATCTTAATAATATATATTTTCATAAATTATGATTATCTCTTAAGTAATTTGACCATTACAGATTATTTTGTAAAGCACGAAAATTGGAAATTTTACTACAATTTTTATTTTTCAAGATTTTTTGGATCAAAATTTATGGGTATAATTTATTTGTTTACACTTATTTTTTTAATCATTCGTTTTAGAAAGAAAATATTATTTACTTCAAATAATTATTTACCACTTATATTTATTTTGTTTTTTTCATATTTAATTCCGTTATTATATGGATTAATTAGACACCCAATTCTTATTGATAGATATATTATATTCGTTCTAATACCCATTATAATACTAATATCATCCTTAATCATTGAAATTGATAATAAAAAGTTAAGAATTTTCCTACTAATATTTATATTAGTTCCAACGTTAATAAATAATTATATAGAAATTAAATACAGAATAAACACAAAACCAGAATTTAATAAAATTATTGATATCTTAAAAGAACATGAAAATAAAAATATATCTATATATACAACATATGAAGCTGATATTAAAATGATAGAAAGTTATATTAAATCTACTAAAATATTTAAAAATAAAAACTTTAATGTTTTAAATATCAACAATTTGCCATCTGAGATAAAAACAATATGGGTTATTTGCTATGAGCCAGTTGTTGGCTTTAATTGCGCCATCACAAATAATAACAAAAGTGCTTGGATATTAAGAGATACAAAAAAAGTGTATTTAGTAAATGCAAAACTTTATGAAATAAATAATTAATATTATCTTAATTTTTTTAGTTTATTAAAAATTTTTTTGGCATTTAATAACAATGCATCTTCCTGAATTTCAACTTTTTTAAATGATAATTTAAATTTATAATTACTATCAAAAGATAAATTATCTAAATTTATTTTTTTAACTATATTTTCAAATACTTTTTGAGGATTCTCACATAAATATTCATAATTTACGTACATAATATTATTTTTTTCAGAAAATTTTTCTTGGGAGAGATAATTATATGTATTTATCCATTGCCCTATCCTTTCATAACCAAGAACAAAAACTGATAGTCTCAATTTTTGAACTTTTAGAGAACATCAGCGCCATACAGCAATCATACAAAATCCAGAGCGCCTTCTAAAGCAAAAACTACTAGTCTCTAAACTCTACTCTCTTCTCAAAACAATGAAATATCAACGAAATGTGGTGAGCCGTATTGGATTCGAACCAATGACACCTTCCTTAAAAGGGAACTGCCCGACCAACCAGACTCCTTGACATTCCTACATTATATCAGACTCAAAGAATCCTGTACAGGAATTATACAAAATATTTGATTAATAATTTCTATTTTCATTAATAATTATGCGGAAAGTTATTTTCTTAAAGTGAATTGTTAGAAACTTTGGAAAGTGAATCTTTATGCGGTTAATTTAAATCCTTTTTTCCTTAAAATCCGGCCCATATTTGATTCAATTTTGTTTAACATGATCCCTGCCCTCAACCTTCAACAAGAAATGAATCTGTGTACGTTTAGAGTCCAGCAATCAATATGTTTGAGATGGTTTAAGAAAAGCTGCGCCGGTCTGCGACGCTATGTGTAAGACTCGTAATCATTATGCTTCGCACAACGATTACTCGTTATGGTCAACGACTCTCGTCGTTGGCTCTTCCCACCGCCTTCGGCGGCGGGGTTCTCGTTTAATAAGTAGGACCCGTAAGCATGCTTTCCTAACTTAACTCCGTTCCTAGAGTTCAAGTCCGGCAAATTAAAAAGGGGTCCCACTGCTTAAGCACGAATAGCTTAATAAGCACAGTCAGGCTTCTACTTTTGAAACGGGTTTTTTAGAATTAAAGGTGAAAAAAATAATAAAAATTTTATAATGTAAAGAGAGGCCTTTATGAAAATGCAAAAGTGTCCCCATTGTTCAGAAGAAAATAAGATTTATGCAAGGGTATGTAGTTATTGTATGAAAACTATTGGTGTTGAACACAAAATAAAAATGAGTAGTGTTGGAAATTGGGTTATAGTATTTATAGTAGTAGTTGTATGGTTTATATGGTCAAAATAACATCTACACTAACTCTATTACCCAATTAAGACAGAACGGACACACCCGTATCAAACGGGTTTGACCTATATCAATTATATTTAAGATATTTAATGGTAGAATTTCCTCTCAACCATAGATCTAAAAAGGAGTTTTATATGTCTGATGGAGTTTATAAAGTAATCGAATTAGTCGGAACCAGTACAGAGTCTTGGGAAGAAGCTGCTCGCAATGCAGTCGACAGAGCATGCAAAAGTTTGAATGATCTCAGAGTAGCTGAAGTTGTCGACCAAGATCTAAAGATCGAAGATAATAAAGTAACTGCCTATAGAACAAAATTGCGAATTTCATTTAAGTTTCAAGATTAATCAGTAAACGAAAGGAATTTGCTTTTGACAGATGCGGGGCTTTGGACTATCCATAAGAATTAAATGAAATCAGAATTGAGAATAGAAGTACGAGTAGTTTTTTCATAGCGGGGTCTTTATTGGTCTATAAGTTAATTCTACTATTCTATTCAATCAAAAATATAGTAATTAACCTCAAACTTTGAAATCTTACTTGGAAAATGTTGATTTCTTATCTGCTCATTCCTTACATCCCTCTCATGTTTCCTTTTAAGAACCGAAGAAACAGAGGTATTAAACCATTTCTTACCCCTATGGGTTTTAATACCCCATTGGTTCAGTTTTCTACTAATCTTCCTGTATCCTAATCCTTCTTCTCTTAAGAGTAAGATAAGAGAGTAAATTACTTGTTGTCGTTTATTGTATCCTTTATCGTAGATGAGGTTATTAGATTGAAATTGAATAGAAAATTCCAAGAACGGGGTAGTGGTGGTAAAGTATGTTCCATACGAAAACTTTCCATTACAGTCGAGTAGTATTCAGGACATTCTACCACCCTTTCCAGTAGTAAAAAATCCCGATAATTTCATTATAACTTTTGATGTAAATATCACTACTCAAATATTAACAAGATTCAAAAAATCAAAACGGTTTGAAGAAATACATAATCTCATCAATCAACTTCATGAAGAAGGATTGGGTAATAAAGAAATTTCAAATTATCTAAATTCAAATAACATCAAAACACCAACAGGAAAGGATTACACAAGACAACTCATTGGGATGTATTTTTATAAATCAAGAAAGATTGAAAGAAGATTAAAACATTCTGAATTGAAATTAACTAATATTAGATTTTGGATTTATGACCAATTCTAATAAACATTCCAAAATCTCAAAGTTCGAGGTCAATTACGACATTTTTGATTAAATAGAATAGTAGAATTAACTTATGAAAATGCAAAAGTGTCCCCATTGTTCAGAAGA
>Ga0208467_1000589_pt1 | contig 9978 bp, 10 predicted proteins | sample DeeseametaMP2098_FD_184176 | JGI IMG/M metagenome (GOLD analysis project Ga0208467, IMG submission 184176) | Marine microbial communities from the Deep Pacific Ocean - MP2098 (SPAdes) | ecosystem: Environmental > Aquatic > Marine > Oceanic | place: North Pacific Ocean | collected 2011-05-26 | reverse complement strand
TCAATTTCTTTAATACTATGTCTTTTTTTAAACATTAATTGCATTATATATATATTTAAAATAATAACGACGTTATTAACATGAAATTAGTGAAAGACACCGAACAAAAGGACAATAAAAAACAGGAAATTTCAGACGAAAAGGTCGAAGAAGCTATCAAAACAATTATTGAGTGGATCGGGGAAAATCCAGAGCGTGAAGGTTTAAGATCAACGCCGAAGAGAGTTGTGAAAGCTTATAAAGAATATTTTCAAGGTTACGATCTAGATCCAACAGAATATTTAACAAAAACTTTTAACGAGGTGGAAGGTTATGATGACATGATAATAGAAAAAGATATTAGCATACGAAGCCATTGCGAACATCACATGGCTCCCATTATAGGTGTTGCCCATGTATCGTATATTCCATCAAAGAAAGTGGTAGGTTTAAGTAAACTAGCAAGAGTTGTCGAAGCTTTTTCAAAAAGATTACAAACACAAGAACGTCTAACAATGCAAATAGCGAAAACTGTAATGGATGTTTTGCAGCCAAGAGGTGTTGCGGTAACCATCGATGCTGTACACCAATGTATGACTAATAGGGGAATCAAAAAAGAAAACACAACAACCATAACCAACTATTTCCTTGGGGCTTTCAAGGATGATTTGAGTTTTCAAAACCGCTACTTGCGATATATTAACAAAGATTAATATTTATTAACATTTGGTCCTTAATTTTTAACATGAATGAAAAGTTTAAAGCCATAGTCCTTAATCAATCTGGAGAACAATTTTCTCGAGAAATAAAAATTCTAGACAAAAGCTTTTTTAAAAATGGTGACGTTTTGATTAAGGTTCATTATTCAAGTTTAAATTACAAGGATGCATTAATATTAAAAAATGGTGGCAAGCTTGTTAAAAAATATCCTCACATACCTGGTATAGATTTTTCGGGACAGGTTATAGAGAGCGATTCTACAAATTTTAAAACAGGTGACGAAGTAATTTTGACTGGTTGCAGAGTAGGAGAAATATATCCTGGTGGCTATTCTCAAGTTGTAAAAGTAAAAAGCGAATTATTGTTGAAGAAACCAGCAAACATTTCAAGTAAAAATGCAATGATTCTTGGGACAGCCGGATTTACATCTTTGCTTTGTGCTTTTGCAATAAAAGCTAGAGAAGATCTATTGTTAGGGGAAAAAGTAAACGATGTATTAGTAACTGGTGCCACAGGTGGAGTTGGAAGTATGTCGGTTATGATTTTATCAAAGATGGGTTATAAGGTTACAGCGGTTACTGGTAAAAAAGATAAGATAAATTTCTTAAAAGAATTAGGAGCATCAACAGTAATAAGTAGAATGGAAATGGAAAAAGAAAATCGACCATTAGATAAAGCGTTATGGGATGGAGTGGTTGATACCGCTGGGGGTAATATTTTAGCAAAAGCAATTTCACATACTAGACCGAGTGGAATTGTTGCTGCATGCGGATTAGCGTCCGATTACAAGCTTCATACGACGGTCATGCCCTTTATAATTAGAGGCGTAAAACTTTGGGGAATTGATTCAGTAATGGTTAGCAAAAAAAGAAGAGAATTCATATGGTCTGAAGTATCTAAGTTTATAGACTTCAAAATTATAGAAAAATATACAAAAACAGTTAATTTGGAAGAATTATTAGATATTTTTCCTAGCATTTTAAAAGGTGAAATCGCAGGAAGAACATTGGTAGATTTGAGCAAGTAGAATGGATTGGGATAAACTTAAAATATTTTATGCAGTTGCCGAAGCAGGAAACTTTACCAAAGCAACCAATTTACTAAACTTAAGTCAATCTGCAATTAGTAGACAAATTCAATCATTAGAATATGAATTAAAAACTCTTTTGTTTGAAAGACACGCAAGAGGTTTATCACTAACTGAAAATGGAGAATATTTATTTAAAACAGCAAGTGAAGTTATTGCAAAGTTAAAGGATGTTGAATCCACTTTAATGGATAAGAAAAATAAACCAAGTGGTAAATTGACTGTAACTACCGTAGTTACTCTTGGCACAATTTGGTTGACACCCAGAATTCAAGAATTTATGAAATTAAATCCAGAAATAGAGGTAGAATTAATTTTTGATGACAAAGAATTAGATTTGAGTACACGGCAGGCAGATGTAGGTATTTGGATGAGACGTCCAAAACAATTAAACTACATTCAAAAAAAATTGATTGATATTAATTATCATATATATGGCTCAACTAAATATTTAGAACAATACGGGTATCCAAAAACTATAGCGGAATTAAATAAACATAAATTTATTTCTTTTGGTAGAGGAACACCTTCTCCAGTTTTTAATCCTGACTGGGCTTTAAAATTGGGAATGAAGGAAAATAGAAAAAGAAAACCAGTTATGAAAGTAAATAGCATTTATGGTCTGTTGTTGGCAGTGCAGAGCGGAGTTGGCTTGGCAGCTCTTCCTGATTATATAACAGTGTCCACACCAAATATTGTGAAAGTCTTGCCTCATATTCAAGGACCTAAAACAGAAGCTTACTTTGTTTATCCGCAGTCACTTAAAAATGTGGCGCGCATAATCGCATTCAGAAATTTTCTGTACAGCAAAGTTAGCAAATGGGAATTCTAGTTACTACTTATACGTTTCCGTTTTGATTTTGAGAAACGCACCTTCCTCAATCGATAAAGTTTTCTGATTGAGAGAACCTTCAATTTCAGCGGTTTTTTTTATATTAATTTTATCAGATTTTATATTGCCTTTTAATTTTCCGCCTATGGAAACATTTTTGCATTTAATATTTCCATCTATGATTGAATTTGAATGTGTATCCAAATCGTTAGCTTCGATGTTTCCGCGAACTTTTGCATCCACTATTATCTTATTCTTTTCTATCATGTTTCCATCGACAGAAACATCAGACAATAACGTTGAGATTTTTTCTTCAGCCATAAATCCTCTTTACAACGTAGCATATAGATAGGTGATCTAATCTCATATACACTTTTTAGTTGTATTAATTGCAATATTATAATGAATATTATTGCAAATGATTATCAATTGCAATAATAATTATAATTTAACTATCAATTAAACGGGAAGGTAAAAAAGGCAATAACAATGAGGAAAATAATTTTATTAATATCTATTTTTTTCACTCTTATTGGCATCTCGAATGCTAATGAAGTGAATATTTTTAGCTCAAGACACTATGATTCAGATATTCAATTGTATCAAAAGTTCACTGCAAAAACTGGTATTTCCGTAAATGTTGTATCAGGAAAAGACAAAGCTTTAACCAAGAGAATATTAGAAGAAGGCAAGGACTGCATAGGAGATCTGTATATTACAGCTGATGCGGGGAGACTTGGAACCGCTGAAACTAAAGGAATGTTTCAAAGAGTTAAATCTAAAATTTTAAAACAAAAAATACCTTCAAATTTTAGGTCCTCTTATTGGTTTGGGATAGCCAAAAGAGCGCGAGTTATTTATTACGCGCCAGATAGATTAAATAAATCAGATCTAATAGGTTTGACTTATGAAGATCTTGCAAATCCAAAATGGAAAGGCAAAGTTGTAATTAGACAATCTAATAATGTTTATAATCAATCGCTAGTAGCTTCATTAATTGAAAATAATGGTGCAAAAAAAACAGCCGAATGGGCAAATGGACTTGTTGCTAATATGGCAAGGCCTGCTAAAGGAAACGATAGGGCACAAATCTTAGCAGTTGCAGCTGGAGAAGCGGAATTGGCAGTCGCTAATACATATTATATAGCATTGATGTTATCAGGAAAAAAAGGTGAAGAGCAAAAAATTGCGGCACAAAAAATTAAACCTTTCTTTCCAAATCAAGAAGGTAGAGGCACCCACATGAATATTAGTGGTGGCGGAGTATTAAAATATGCTCCCAATAAAGAAAATGCAATAAAACTTCTTGAGTTTTTGTTAACTGATGATGCTCAAAAACATATTGTTAACAACACTTATGAGTATCCAATTGTTGATACCGTGGAACCAAATAAGTTAATTGCCCAATTTGGATTAGATTTTAAGCAAGATTTAAAGACAAAAGTTTCGTCTTATGGAAAGAGGCAAGCGAAAGCTTTGAAAATTATGACAGAAGCTGGTTGGCAATAAAAAAATTAGGGTTGTTCCTCAATACACACGCGAGGCCTGACAGTTAGGCCTCAACCCTATTATGAAAAAATTTGAAAAAAAACAATCAAAAAAAAATAAAAAAAATAAACAAGAATTAATTTTAAAAGAAGAAATTGATCTATTAAAAAATAGTCTACAAGTTAAAGATTTAGAAATAGGCCGAATGATGGAAAAGATTAATCAATTAAACAAAAATAGATGAAAATAAAACAACCTAATTTATGGTATATAAGTTCTTTTTTTGTATCACTATTGGTAGCGCTACCCATATTGACAGTATTTCTTAGTTTTTTTGAAACGACTACAGACTATTTCTTACTTCTAAAAAATACATTTCTATTACAATATATTTCTAATTCTATTTTACTTCTGTTTGGAGTTTTATTGTTGTCATTTTTATTTGGCGTCGGAGCGGCATATTGTGTTTCCTTTTACGACTTTCCCGGAGTAAATTTTTTTAAGTGGGCTTTAATTTTATCCTTTGCTGTTCCAGCATATATTTATGCGTATGCCCTTACAGCATTTTTTGAAAATTATGGAACTGCCTTTTCAATTCTTACCTATCTATTTGGTCCAAACGAATACAATTCTATTATTCCAAAAGTTGACGGATTATTTGGATCAATAGTTTCAATCTCCTTTTCTTTATTTGGTTATGTGTATGTTTTGACAAGATCTTCATTTTACTATCAATCGCAAAATTTGATTGATGTGGGAAGAAACTTGGGCTTATCACCAAAAAAAACTTTATTAAAAATTATACTTCCATCCGCTAGACCAGCTATAGTTGTTGGCCTTTCTTTAGTGGCAATGGAAACACTATCTGATTTTGGAACTGTTTCATTTTTCAGCGTGTCAACATTAACCACAGCAATTTATAATGCCTGGATTGCATTTGACGATTTAGCGTCTGCGAATCAACTTTCATTCATATTGTTATTATTTATTTTATTTTTGTTCTTTATTGAAAATTTTTCTAGAAAAAGAGCTAAATATCACACTCCATCAAAAGGTGGATTTGATACCAGAATTAAAATTAAACTTAGTGGTTATAAACTATTTTATACTGTTTCTTTTTGTGGCTTATTATTTTTTTGTAGTTTTCTATTTCCTGTATTACAAATGTTATACTGGGTTTTGAAATTTCCCAAATATTTGCAAGATTTAAATATTCTGAATTTAGTATTTAATACCCTCTTATTAGTTGTTTTATCTTGTATTTTGATGATCATTTTTTCATTTGTTGCGAATTATGGTTGCAGAATTACTAAAAGCAAGTTCTTAGAAACTTTAACAACTTTTTCCGTATCTGGATATGCGATACCAGGAGTTATATTAGCTGTAGCGTTTATTACTTTAGTTTCTTATTTGGATAACTTTATTTTTTTTAATTTCAAAACAATGTTTATTGGTTCTATATTTGGTTTGGTTGTAGTATATTTTGTTAGATTTTTTGCTCTATCTGCAAATGGTATAAAATCTGGATATTTAAAAATTAATCGTTCAATAGATGAGAGTGCTTATCTTTTAGGATATTCGAAATTCAAAACTTTTAGCAAAATACATATTCCGTATCTAAAAAATAGTGTGCTCTTAATAAGCATTTTAATTGCTATTGAAATAATTAAAGAGTTGCCAATAACTTTAATTCTTAGGCCGTTCAATTTTGAAACGTTTGCTACAACAGCATATATTTACGCCTCGCAAGATTTGTTGGAAGCTGCAGCGGCGCCATCATTGTTTCTTATTTTAATAGCTAGTGTATTTATTTTATTAGTTTCGAGATATATATTATCTGATAAATAATATATTACATGAATAATAGTTTTTTAGAAATTAAAGACGTCACGTTTGCTGCGAGCAAATTAAATAAAGTTAATAATGTTACCTTCGATATGGCAAAAGAAGGTGAGGTTATATGTCTATTGGGACCTTCGGGAATAGGAAAAACTACTATATTGAGAACAATTGCTGGCTTGGAAAAAATCCAATCTGGTAAGATTATTTTAAAAGGCAAAGTTATTTCATCATCTAACTTTCATCTTGAGCCCGAAAAAAGAAACATAGCTCTTTCATTTCAAGAAAATAGTTTATTCCCTCATTATAGTGTTATTGATAATATTAAATTTGGATCTGAAAGAAACAAAGACAAAAAATTTATTTATTCAACAAATGATCTAATTAATTTATTACACTTAGAAGATATTAAAAAAAAATATCCTCATGAAATTAGCGCTGGTGAAGCTCAAAGAGTTTCTTTAGCGCGTTCATTAATATCCAAACCAGATCTGTTACTTTTGGATGAACCATTTTCCAACATAGATCAAAGTTTAAAAGAGGAATTACAGAAAAAAATAAAAGAAATTATAAATGAAATTAAAATCTCAACAATAATAGTTACTCACGATTCTTACGAAGCTTTTTATATGGGAAACAAATGTGGCATTATTCTTAATCAATCTTTAAAGCAGTTTGACATCCCATATAATATTTATCATTACCCAAATTCTTTAGAGATTGTTAATTTTTTGAATAGGGGGGTTTTAATCGACGCTTTGGTAACAGGCGAGATGACATTACAAAACGAAGAATTGGGTATAATAATGGGAAATTTTGTCAAAAAACAGAAAATAGGATCATCAGTAAAACTTTTGATACAACCAGAAGATTTAAGTCACGATGATAAAAGTAATTTAAGGTTAGAAGTGGTAGATAGAAAATTTAGAGGAACAAACTTCATTTATATTCTTAAAACAAATAACAACAAATTTATCCCAGTACTTGTCGACTCTCATCATGCACATCAGCACAAAATTAAAGATAAATTTGGAATTAGAAAGCCAATTCATATTGATCATTTAGTTTGCTTTTAAAATGGTATCATTATAAAATTTCGTTAATTGGGGTGTCTTAACAGACTGAGATTAAACCCTGGGAACCTGACCGGTAATTCAGTGAGGGAATAAAATGCAGAGCCAACAATATCTTTTAAATCAAAATTCAGCATTATTATTGATTATTGTAGTTAGTTTAATATTTGCATTAATTGGGATTTTATATTCAAGAAAACACCAAGGTATATCAAATTATCTTATAGCGGGCAGAAATGTTGGGACTTTGTCTTTGACGACAAGTTTAGCTGCATCTGCATTAGGAGCTTGGATATTGTTTGGTCCAGCATCAGCGGCGACATGGGGAGGCATAGGTTCTGTTATAGGCTATTCACTTGGTACAGCATTTCCTATGGTTGCACTTATTTTTTTAGGAACAAAAATAAGAAAGGTTTTTCCAAAAGGTAAAACTCTTACAGAAATTATTTATCATAAATTTGGAAAAAATTTATTTAAATTAATTTTAGTTTTGATCATTTTCTACATGTTTATTTTTCTTTGTGCAGAGGTAACTGCAATTTCAATGTTGGTTAACTACATTTCTGGTACCCCTTTGTGGATCACTGCAATTTTAATTATTACGACAACCCTTGTCTATACTTTGTATGGAGGATTAAGAGCATCAATTTTAACAGATAATTTGCAATTTTTTATTGTCATTATTTTGTTTTTTATTTGTATCTATTATATATTTTTATTTAATTCTGAAGATTCTTTTTTCCATGTTGTTAAAACTAACTCACAACATTTACTAAGTCACAATTATGTTCCAAACTATACTGCTGGTCTAACTTTTTTCATTGCCGTTGCTGCGACAAATCTTTTTCATCAAGGAAATTGGCAAAGAGTATTTGCGGCGAAAAATGAAAAAGTTTTAAAAGAAAGCCTTTGGATTTCTTTTATAATTATAATTCCCATAGTGTTTTTTATGGGAATGAGTGGAATAATCGCAGTATCTTTAGACAGTAAAGTAAACCCAGATCTAGCATTCTTTTCTATTTTGTTAAAAGAAAAAACATATTTTTTGTCTGTAGTGATCATTGTCATGGCCGTATCGTTAACCGTAAGTACGATCGACACCTTAGTAAATGCTATTTCAAGTTTAGTTATAGTTGATGGAAAACATTTTTATTACAATTATAAGAAAAAGAACTTTTTAAAATTATCAAAAATATTTATTATTATTTTATCATTTATTTCATTCATTATTGCTTCAAAGGGATATAGCATTTTGTATTTATTTTTACTTGCAGATCTCCTATGTTGTGCGGCCGTTTTTAGTGTTTTTTATGGTTTTTATCAAAAAAATTTAAAAGAAAAAAATATAATAGTATCCATATTAATAGGTTTGTTTTTGGGTTTATTGTTCTTTCCTAATCCAGATTTTTCTAGAAGTATTTTAGTAGGAACACTACTGCCATTTGATTTATTTCATCATGTCATATCCAGCTCTTTGTTATTCTGGTCTTTTTTGATAGCAACACTTACGCCAGCAATTGTTATAATGGCCCATGATTCCTTTAAAAGACGATAATCCTACGTCTGGCCGACCAACGGTAACTTATTTTATAATAGGTTTATGTGTTTTGGTTTTTTTAATGCAGCTTGGATCTCAGTCTTATAAGACCGGACAACTTTTTTTTTCATACGGATTAATTCCATCTGTTTTAATGGGTCACGATCAGTTGCCCATAGATCTTTATGTAATACCAGCTTATGTAACCATTTTTACCTCTATGTTTATGCATGGTGGTTTTATGCATTTAATTGGAAATATGTTATACATGTGGATTTTTGCAGATAATATTGAAGATAATCTGGGTCCAAGAAATTTTATCATTTTTTATTTTTTCTCAGGAATTGGCGCCGCTATGGCACAAGTTTTAATGGATACGCATTCTCAAGTGCCAATGATTGGCGCAAGTGGTGCTATAGGAGGAGTATTGGGAGCTTATTTAATTAATTATCCTAATGCTAGAGTGCATGTTCTAATTCCAATTGGTTTTTTTCTTATTAGGCAAAAAATAAGAGCTTTATACGTTCTTGGCTTTTGGTTTATATTGCAATTTATTAATTCAAGCATGATGTCTTCACAAGATGGTGGAGTTGCGTATGCAGCACATATTGGCGGTTTTGTTTCAGGTATGATTTTGATATTGTTTTTTAATAAAAAAGTTAAAAGAAAAACTAAAGTTATAAAAGGACCCTGGGGTTAATGAATTATATAATACCATTTCTTATTTTAATAACGATTGTTGTTTTTATCCATGAATATGGACATTATTATTTTGCAAAACGCTATGGGGTAGGAGTGACTGACTTTTCTATAGGATTTGGCAATGAAATTTTTGGATGGTATGATAAATCAGGTACTCGTTGGAAGGTATGTTGGATTCCTTTAGGAGGTTATGTCAAGTTTTTTGGAGATCGCAACGTATTTAGCCAGACCGAGCAGCAAAATGTTCTCGATAAGTACAACGAGGAGGAAAGAAACAAATTATTTATATTGAAGCCTTTGTACCAAAGATCCTTAATTGTTGTAGCAGGCCCTTTAGCCAATTTTGTTTTAGCCGTAATAATTTTCTCAACAATTAATATGTTTGTCGGAAAAGATTTCACTCCAGCTGTTATTACCGAGGTTCAAATTGATAGTCCTGCTTACGAAGCTGGCATACAAAAAAATGATAGAATTATATCTATAGATAATAAGGAAATTCAAAGTATTTTGGAAGTTTCTACAATAATCGCCACCTCGACATCTGAAAGAATTGAACTTACAGTATTGAGAAATAAACAAGAAATTACGCTTTATGCTAAACCTAATTTAGTACAAAGCAAAGATTCTTTGGGAAATCAGGTCGAAAAAAGAATGATAGGGATAAAATTATCTCCATTAAATAACGAATTTATAAAAAAACCTTTAGGTCCAAGTGAAGCCA
>Ga0208467_1000579_pt1 | contig 10058 bp, 11 predicted proteins | sample DeeseametaMP2098_FD_184176 | JGI IMG/M metagenome (GOLD analysis project Ga0208467, IMG submission 184176) | Marine microbial communities from the Deep Pacific Ocean - MP2098 (SPAdes) | ecosystem: Environmental > Aquatic > Marine > Oceanic | place: North Pacific Ocean | collected 2011-05-26 | reverse complement strand
CAAGGGAATTTCTGATTAATTGTTGATATGGATGATCATAATCTACATAGTTAGCGTATTCCATTTTATTTGCTAAACACCCACTAAGCATTGCCAAATGTTTGCCTGAACAATTATTATGTAGCTGGGTGGGCTTTTGTTTATTTAACAACAAATTGTTTGAAGATTCATTATTTATTGGTTTATGAATACCACATTTAAGATTTCTAGTTGATAAATTTATTTTTTTTAACCAATCTTTTAAAACCTCTATATGTTTTAGTTCACCGCAGTGGGAAGAGCATGAAATTGCAAAATTTTTTTCATTTAAAAAATATTTTTCGGGGGCTCCTGAATTAATAAATGGCAATGCTTGAAATATTTTAATTGCAGAACGAGGATAAATAAAATCTTTCCTATGACCTGATGATAATATTGCTATAAAATTTGAGTTTTTTACTAAACACTTTGCCCTATGAAAGCTTTCAGTCAGTTTACCTCTTTGAACAACAACATTAAATAACATTTTTTTATATTATATATATGAAGTCTTTTGTCAGTTATTTTCTTGAGCAATTGATAGACATTGATAAAACTCTGAAACATATGGTATATCAATAACAATAAAACTTTAGCAACAATATATGAAAAATTTTATTCAATTATTTTTTTTTATTTCTTTTTTATTTCTTTTTAACAATCTTTTAGCAGATATCGAAAAAGGAAATTGGAACTTTGTTAAAGAAAATAATTATTGTTACATTGGTAGCTTGCCTGTAAATTCAGATATACCAGAGGGAAAAAAGAGAGGCGATGTTTATATTCTAGTTTATAGAATAAATAATAACCCTGATACGATTATTCAGATAAATTCTGGTTATCCGTATAAAAATGAAGAATCCGTTAATGTTAAAATTGATAAAAAGAATTATGAATTTTATGCTGATGAAGATAGTGCATGGACTAATAATGATAAAGAAGTTGTTTTTGCTATGAAAAAAGGCGTTAAGTTGACCGTTTCTGGTATTTCTTCAAGAGGAACAAAAACAGTTGATACATATACGTTAAATGGTTTCACTGCTTCCTACAATAAATTAACGAAAGACTGCTAATTGATAATAAAACTTTATAATATAATTTTTTATAAATAATATATTTATAAATATATGTCCGAAGTTCCAAATTGTGTTGTAACTGATCATTTTATGAGTCAAAAAATAGTTGGTTCTTTTGCACTAGGCATAAAGAAAACGCCCATAAATATTAAAAAATTTAGAGATTATTCGAAACCTTTAGCAACGTATGGAATACTAAGAGGTACTGAAGATTTATTCCATAAAGTAAAAAATTTTTACTACATTGATCATGGATATCTTAGTTCTTCAAAGAGAATTTTTGAACAAGGAAAAACTTTTATAGATAGTTTAGATGGATATTTTAGAATTGTTAAAAATGATTTTTTTCATTCAGGAAAAGGCAATTGTAAAAGTGATAGATTTGAAAAATTAAACATTCAAATAAAAGAAAAAAGAAATTTTGGAGAATTTATTTTATTATCTGAACCTTCAATTTATGTAAAAAAGTTTTTTCAACTTGAGGATTGGGTTAACAAGACAATTGTAGAGATTTCAAAATATACGGACAGAAAAATATACGTACACAACAAACAATCAAAAGTTTCTCTAGACTTGTTGTTAAATAAAGCATGGGCTTTTGTAAGCGACCAATCAACCGCGGGTTTTAAAGCTATGCTTGCAGGAGTGCCTGCTCATTTTACTAACAAAACTTTAAAAGGAATAAATTCAATTAAAGAAATTGAAAATGGAAATATCAATGTTAATACATTTTATAATCTTGCGTACGGTCAGTGGACACTTAAGGAAATGCAATCTGGTGAAGCTTGGGAATATATAAAAAAATTCAACTAATTAATTATGGCAAGTTGATTTTATTTAATCAATCTATGATTTGTTTATTGTTTTTATCTAATTTACTTTAATATTGAATAGTCTTAACGCATCATATAATGAACAGCTAAAAAAATTGATTTTATGACAAAAAAAATTGTACTAGCCTATTCTGGGGGGCTTGATACCAGCGTCATACTAAAGTGGTTGCAATTAAATTATGACTGCCCAATTGCCACCTATACTGCCAATATTGGTCAAAATGATAATTTTGATGAAATTAAACTAAAAGCAAAAAACTCAGGTGTACAGGAAATTTTCATTGAAGACTTAAGAGAAGAATTTGTAAAAGATTATGTCTTTCCAATGTTTAGAGCGAATGCGCTTTATGAGGGCATTTATCTCCTTGGCACTGCTATAGCTAGACCACTCATAGCTAGAAAGCAAATTGAATATGCAAAAAAAATTGGGGCTGATGCAGTAGCCCATGGATCAACAGGAAAAGGTAACGATCAAGTAAGATTTGAAATAGGTTACTATGCAACAGATCCTGATATAACAATTATAGCCCCTTGGAGGTTATGGGATTTGAAATCAAGAGAAAGCTTATTAGAATTTGCCAAAAGATATCAAATCCAAGTTTCTAAGGATAAAATTGGAGAGCCACCATTCAGCGTGGATGAAAATGTTTTACACACGTCTGCTGAAGGCAAGGTGCTGGAAGATCCCTGGCTGCCTCCTCCGGATTATGTTTTTTCAAGAACAAAAAATATAGAAAACACTCCCAATAGACCTGAAGAGATAATTATCTCTTTTGAAAATGGAGATCCAAGAAAAATTAATGAAGAAACTTTAAGTTTTTATGAAATTTTGAAAAAACTAAATTATTTTGGTTATAAACACGGAATTGGAAGGGTAGACATAGTTGAAAATAGATATATTGGAATGAAATCAAGAGGCGTTTATGAAACGCCTGGCGGTACAATTTTATATCATGCGCACCGAGCTATTGAAAGCATTACACTTGATAGGGAAACGGCGCATAAAAAAGATATGATTGCCTCGGAGTATGCTGAATTGGTTTACAATGGTTTTTGGTTTAGCAAAAAAAGAAAACAGCTCCAAGAGATTGTTGATACTTGCCGAAGCAGTGTAAATGGAGATGTAAAATTAAAATTGTTTAAAGGAAATGTTATTGTATTGGGGCGTAAATCAGAAAATAGTTTGTATGATTTATCAAAAGTTTCTTTTGAAAATAATGAAGTAAAAGATCAGCAGTTTGCTGAAGAGTTTATCAAATCTCAGTTTAAAAAGATTAATTAGTATGGGCTATGGTGATGAAATTATGGCAACCTATTATGCTAAATTAGAAAAACAAAAGTATCCGAATCGACAGGTTGTTGTTGGAAATTATAAAACTAAAAAAGCTTTAGATTCCAGAGTTTTTTTTAATAACCCAAATATTTCCGATCCAAAAAAATTAGACGAAAAGAGGATTGTTCATTTTGTGGATCATAATAGTACAAATCGCCCGTACATTGATTGGCAAAAAACCACAAAGCATATTATTAAGCACAAATATTGTTGGAATTTAAATCATCGTGCTATGCCAGGTGAGTTATATTTTGACAAACAAGAGATCAGTGAAGCACAAAATGTAATAACAGAAGCTGGTGTTTTCTGGAAATCCTCCAATATAGCAGAACACAAGGGGATAATTTTCATCGAGTCATCAAAAGTTGCTAAGATAAAAACTAAATGTGAAGAAAATCAAAATTGGGGCTTTGAGAAATGGGACAAGACAGTTGAAATTTTAAAAAAAAATTATCTCATTATTAATTCAACTCATAACAATAGCTTTAGTCACAGAGGCATTTTTTCATATAATTGTAGTTTTAGAGTTGCTTGCGCAATTATGAAATATTGTAATCTTTATTTAGGACCAGAGGGAGGTTTTTCACATGCAGCGGCAGCTCTTTCGAAACCAGGGGTTGTTGTATACGGAGGCTGGATACCTCCTCAAGTTATTGGATATGATTTTCATGAAAACTTGTATGTGGATATAAAAGGGTCTCCATGCGGAATACGCAAAGAATGTGATCATTGTAAAAAATGTATGGATTTAATAACAGTTGATAATGTCATTAATGCAGTAGAAAGAAATATTAATAAGAAAATTAATTACTAATTTTACTTTCAAATATGCAAAAAACACAAATACGATGGATTTAAATAAAGATATTTTGTGGGTTTTTTCTCATTCTAATCCCCCCTCTATTCCAAGCTATGTATTTAGCGGGATTTTACCAGCAGATTACTTAAATATTCAAAAAGTTATTTTTTTGAAGGACCATAATCCAAGAGAGATGTTAACACGTTTTAATCCTAAACTGATCATTATTAATAAAGCTATGCACATCAACGTAATAAATCTTGCAAAGACTGCAAAAGAACTAAATATTAAAATAATTTCAGTTTTTGATGATTGGTATTTTATAAAACCAGAAAGCAGAAGAACGCAGCTAAGGTTCGTTGATAACCTAAAATTAGCTAAATATTCCAATAATATTATTGCAAAGACTAAGAGCGCAGCAAATATAATTTATAAGCATACTGGATTTAGAGCAAAAATAATCTCTGACTGTGTAAGATTTGAATCTCAAATGCCGATTAATAAAATTAATTATCCTTTTAAAATATCGTGGTTTGGTATGGACACAAATCATGATACTCTAGAGTTTGGTATCAGAGAAATTTTAGAGTATAATTTTGAGGCCAAAATAAAAATAATCACAAATAAATCAGATAAAATTAGATCGAAATTAAGCAATCTAAATTTGAAAAATATTTCTCTAGAATTTATTAAATGGAGTAAATCAATGGACAAAGAAGTTGTCACCACAGATATTGTTATTATCCCTTATCTTAATGATCACAAAAGACTAGTGAAGTCATATAATAGAATAACAGATTCAATTAATTTAGGAAGGTTTGCAATTATTTCAGATCTGAATCATTTAAGAGAATTTAATAATTTTTGTTTTTTAGGAAATATTGGCAAAGGTTTAAAATGGTCTAAGGAGAATAATCTTTTAGCAGTTGAGAAAGTTAAAAAAGGATTTGAATATGTTAAAAAAAATTACAGTGTTGCTACAATAGCTTCGGAATGGAAAAACATCATTTATCAAAACCTAAAAAAGTAATATAATAGATTAATTTTTTCTTATATTAATTTATTTTTCCAAGTCCTTGGGGTTTTTTCATTGTTTATTTCAATTTCAAGATTGTATTTGAACGGTTTTACTCCTTTTTTAATAATATAATTCATTGTATTTTTTATTCCTGTTTTTAAATCTATTTGTGTTTTATAATTAAAATATTTTCTTATTTTATCACTAGAACAAGTAGCATATTTTACCTCCTTAGGTCTTGGGGGTTCAAATTTATGTTTTCCGTTATAGCCCGTTATATTTGCACAAGTATCTGCCAGTTCTTTTATTGTGATATAATCTTCATCTGACCCTATATTGAATATTTCAGATTTAGCTGAAGAATCAAAACATATTTTATCAAATATCCGCAATGTATCATCAATATAGGAAAGACACCTTTTTTGATCTCCATCTCCGTAAATTATCGCAGGCTTATTTTGAAGCTGTCTGTTTAAAAAAATAGACACAACATTGCGATAAGGATCATTGTAAACTTGATTAGGTCCATAAATGTTATGAGGAACTACAATGCTCCACTCAATGTTATTTAAATCACATAAACACTTTACTGTTTCTTCAGATGCTACTTTTGCTATACCGTATGGATCCTCAGGTCTAGTTTGCATCGTTTCAGTGAACGGCAGTTTTTGATTGCCATATCTTGCCATAGAACTCATGAAAACAAAGCGTTTTACTTTATGCTCAATACTGCACCTTAATACACAAACCGTTGCATCATAAGTATTTCTTGTAACCAATACAGGAGAAACAACACTTAATCCCTCATATGGCGTACAAGCTGAATGTATAACTAGATCAAATTTGTTTTGTTGAAATAATTGATTTAACCTATTTACATCACAACAATCTATTTTATGTGTGACACATTCTATTAAATTGTCGCTGTATCCTCCAATGCCACTATCAACACCAATAACTGCATATCCCAAATTATGATATCTTTTTGCCAAATGTGATCCTACAAATCCAAGGGAGCCAGTTATTAAAATTTTTTGTTTTTTCATTTATTGACTAGAAATTATTTAATTATGCTTAGAGGAGTTTCTATATCCCTTTTTTCAAAAACTACCATGCTATTATAGAAGCTTATTTTGTATGTATTTTTTGTGAAATAAGGCATATTAATTTTTTCTATTATTTCTTTTTTATAAATTTTATAATCATAATATTGATACCAAAGATTTAGTTTATCAGCTAATGATTTAGCATAATCCATAAATGTAAAACCATCTTGTCTATCTTGAAAATCAGAATGATAAGAGGCATGAGTGTCTTCCACTAAATAAATTCCTTTATCGTTAAGGTGACCAAACAAATAGTTAAAACTTATAATTTGCTGATTAGATGTATGACCACCGTCATCAATTATTATATCTGGTTTGTCAATGTCCTTAATAACTGAACTTAAAAAATTAACATCCGTTTGATTTCCAATATATGTTTTAATATTATCTTTTTCAAATTTCTTGCAATCAGGATTAATGTCAATTCCAACAATTGTTGAGTCAGAGCTGAAATAATTTTTCCACATTCTCAAAGATCCGCCCTTAGCAATACCTATTTCCAGGATAGTAATTTTCTTTTTTTTAAATTTAGAAAAATTTTCTTCGTAGATATTGAAGTAATGCAACCATTTGTGCAAATCCTTTTTGTTGTTTTTATTAAAAAATTTTAAAAATTCATTCATTAAACATTATTTAAGAAAACTATTCTTAAATGCAATTGTCGTGTTTCTAAGCAAACAAGCTATTGTCATTGGTCCTACACCACCAGGAACTGGAGTAATAGCTGAGGCTTTCTTTTTTACCTCATTATATTCAACATCACCCACTAATACTGTTTTTTTCTCACCATTTTTCAACATTTCAACTCTATTTATGCCTACATCTATTACAACAGCCCCTTCCTTGACCCATTCTCCTTTGACCATCTTTGGCTTTCCTACAGCAGCAATTATTATATCTGCGTTTTTGCATAAACCGGGCAGATCTTTAGTTTTTGAATGAGCGATCGTTACTGTACAAGATTCTTTTATTAATAGTTGTGCCATTGGTTTGCCAACAATGTTAGATCGTCCAATCACAACAGCATTTTTTCCGATGAGGTCAATATTCAAGCCCTTTAACATTATAAGACAACCATATGGCGTGCATGGTATCAGGAGATTTTCATCATTATGGGTAGCAATCGATAACTTACCAACATTAACAGGATGAAATCCATCGGCGTCTTTGTCAGGGCGTATTGAATCTAGAATAGTTTGTTCGTGCATATGTTTTGGTAAAGGAAGTTGTACTAATATTCCATGAACATTATTTTGATTATTAAGAGTATTAATAAGTTTCAATAATTCTTCTTCAGATATTGATTCTTCCAGATGATGATCAATAACTTCAATTTCCACCTCTTGAGCATTTTTTGTTTTTGCTTTAACGTAGACACTACTTGCAGCTATATTTCCAACTTGAATAACAGCTAGCCCAGGTACACTTCCGAATTTATTTTTTAGTTCTGAAATTTCTTTTTTAATATTATTACGAAGATTTTGCGCAATTTCTCTGCCATTAATAATATGTGTCATAATTATCTAGGCCAATATTCAATAAGTAAACTTTGAACAAACCACAATAATAAATATACTATTATAGGTGATATATCTATATTACCAAATGCAGGAACATATTTTCTTACTAGACGTAAACTCGGCTCACTGAGTTTATAAAGTATTTCCATAGCACTATATATAAAACGATTAGATGTGTTAATTATATTAAAACTAATTAACCATGTTGCAATGATATAGATTAATAAAACTAATTTGTATAAATTAATGATTTGTATTATTAAAACAAGTAAGGAATTCATTGTTTTGCCTATAAACTTTAAGTTTTAATTCGCAAGTGCGGATTGTATTTCCATTCAAGAAATTTAATTAACTGGACAACAAGGAAATTTAAAAAAAGATAAATAGAACCAGCGGCGATAAAAGCTTCAACCGGGGCAAAAGTTTTATACATTATGCTTCTGGCAATACCGGTCATCTCCATATAAGTTGTTAAACTAACCAGCGAAGTTGCTTTTACCATTAAAATAATTTCATTACCGTATGCTGGTAGAGCTTGTCTAAAAGCATTTGGCAGGATTATTTTAAAATACATTGTAAATTTATTCATTCCTAAAGATTTACAGCTTTCAATTTGTCCTTTAGTTACAGATTGAATTCCTCCTCTGAATATTTCAGTCGTATAAGCGACAGTATTTATCACTAAGGCGATTACTCCGCACCAGAAAGGCTCCTTTAAAAGGATCCATAGAAAACTTTCTCTTACTATTTTAATTGAACCAAGACCAAAATAAATCAAATAAATCTGAACAAGAAGAGGAGTCCCACGAATAACGAAAATATAATAATATACACTTTGTGATAATACTTTTATTGAAGAAACTCTAGCGAGAGCAAAGGGGATGGATATAAAAAAACCTAAAATTAATGATAAAAAAATTAGAATTAAAGTTTCATCAAGGCCCTGCAAAATAACTAAGAAATTATTAATAATTAACTGAAAATCCATTACGCTTTCACTTGATTTTTATTTGAATAATCTTCTAATTTATTAAATGCTTTGGATGAGAAAGTAGTTAATATTAAGTATAATACTGCAGCAGTCAGATAAAAAGTTAGAGGGGAGTGAGTTACGTTGGCGGCTATTCTTGATTGCCGCATGATTTCAACCAATCCTGTTACAGAAATTAAGGCAGTGTCCTTTAATGTTATTTGCCAAACATTTCCTAATCCTGGCAAGGCATGTTTTAATATCTGTGGAGCTAAAATTTTTATAAAAGTATTAATTCTTGATAAACCTAGAGAGCGAGCAGCTTCAACCTGCCCCTTATCTATAATATTATATGCTCCTCGAAAAACTTCTGTGGAATATGCTGCTGATATAATTCCAACGCTTATCGTTCCCATGGTAAAGGCATGAAGCTCTATATAACCATGATAGCCAAATATTTTGGAAATATACATAATGCCAGCGCTACTTCCAAAAAATATCAAATAAATTACTAAAAGCTCAGGAACTCCCCTAATGACTGTAGTATAAAAATTAGCAATGATTTTTAAAACAATATTCCCTGATATTTTTGCCCAAGCCGCAAAAATGGCAATAAAAACACCAAGCCCCATGGCGCTAAGACTCACAAGTATTGTCATTATACAGGAAAAAAGCATCTCATCGCCCCAACCTGTATCGCCAAAAATCAATAAATTAAAGTTAAGCATAAAAAAATAGCAACAAACTCTCTTCTTATTCTATTTGTGTAAGAAGAATAGAAATTAGTTATCTTTAACGGAGATACTTCTAAAATCGATAAGGATTTAGAGAATCAATATTAATATTAGTGGGCTGATTTTCAATCAATGATCGCATCACTTTACCTGTCACTGCGGCCAAAGATAGCCCGAGATGTTGATGACCAAAAGCATAGTAAACATTTTTACATTTTCGGGATTCACCAATTACAGGCAATGAATCTGGAAGGGTCGGTCTAAATCCCATCCACCGGCTCTTAACTTTTCCTAATCTTGGAAGGATGCTTCGCGCAGTAGTTTCGATCATAGCCAATATATTTTTGTTCATGGGTTTTATTAAACCCGCGATTTCAACTGTTCCGGCAGCTCTGATTCCATCTTCCATTGGAGTCATATAAAAACCAGTTTTTGCCCATCCTACTGGATGGGTAAGGAGATTGTTGTCATTTTCAAATATAATATGGTATCCGCGCTCGGTATCGAGAGGAAAATTATCACCTATAGTTTTTGCTAAAAAATTTGACCATGCACCAGCTGCAACAACAATTTTATCAAACTGATATTCTTGTTTCTTATATTTAAGAAAAAGAAAATCGCCTTTTCTTATAATTGAATCTATTTTTGACA
>Ga0208467_1000557_pt1 | contig 10197 bp, 10 predicted proteins | sample DeeseametaMP2098_FD_184176 | JGI IMG/M metagenome (GOLD analysis project Ga0208467, IMG submission 184176) | Marine microbial communities from the Deep Pacific Ocean - MP2098 (SPAdes) | ecosystem: Environmental > Aquatic > Marine > Oceanic | place: North Pacific Ocean | collected 2011-05-26 | reverse complement strand
GACAAGTCCCCGCAGGGGAGCGCCGTCACAGAACGACCTGTCCGAGTCGAGTGCTCGAGCCCGGTCAGTTGCCCTATCCCAGTCAACCGAGATCAGAGCGTTCACAACCGGTTCGGTCAGCAACGCACGATCCCGGCAGGCCGCCAGCAACTCAACCGCTGACAAGTCTCCGACCTTCAGGAGTTCGAGTTGTTCCGTGGCGGACCGGTCGACGAGTTCCACGGAAGTTGCTGTGTTGCCGGGAATGTCTGCCACAGGCATCCCCGAGGTCAGTGGACAGAGAGGCCTGCAGGCACGTTGATGCCGAACTCAGCACAGGCATCGGCCATCGCAGCGAACAGGTAGCCACCAAATGAGCGTTCACACGAGATCAGATAGGATCGCCCGGCGTCCCTGTCGTCTCGCACGAGGTCGCAGGTCACCTTTGCGACAGACCCCGAGAACACGGCCCCGTCGGGGGTCATGTCATCGGCCAGATCGACGTTGCAGACTTTGGCAAGGACATCGACCGAGTCGGAGCCCGATATGCGGAGCATCGCCCGGCCGTGGGAGATGTCGACAATGCTCACAAACCCTTCGTCGGAGACGGAGCCAACCACAGCGGCACCCTGGCCGGGACCAGCGAGAAGGGTCCACTCGTCGGGTCTGCTGCCACAGATGAGGGTGCCGTCCCTCCGGCGCCGGCTGCGGCCGTAGGTGACCTTGAGGTGGACTCCAGCGGCCGTCCCACGACCTGCGCGTACAAGGACCTTGGTGCAGTCGGATATGTCTTCGAGGGAGATGCCACCGTCAGATGTCGAGAGGTGCCCTGATCCGACTGGACTCATGAACTCAAGTTCAGACACGTTGCCGCGCTCCTTCCGGATCCACGTGAGCGTGGTGTTCCTGAACGGTTGCTGTGATCCGCCGGCCGTCGACCAGTTTCACGGTGACCGATGTCCCAGCAGATGCAAGTGAGGGATCGACCTGTGCCAGGCAGATGGACCTTTCGAGCGTCGGTGACATTCGGCTCGAGGTAACCCGTCCGAGTATCTCGTTGCTGCCGGCGGCGACGATCTGACATGCCTCCTCGGGCACAATCGTGGGGTCGTCGGGCTGCAGGCCGACTAACACAGGTAGATCGGTTCGTTCAAAGGCGGCGCGCAGTTCCGGCAGGCCGATGGTGTCAGCCTTGTCCAGTTTCACCAGCCCGCCGAGGCCTGCAGTTGGCGCCTTGCTGAGCCCGTCGGTGTCCTGTCCGACTATGTAGTGGCCCTTCTCGAGCCGAAGAATGCGTTGTGCCTCGATTCCGAACGGTGCCACCCCCAGGTCAGAGCCGCTCGAGACAAGCGACTCCCACACGTGCAGCGAATAGCCGGATGGCACGTGTATCTCGTAGGAGAGTTCTCCAGTGAAGCCGATACGCCAGATGATGCAGTCCTGCACACCGGAAACGGTGCCTGTCCTCACGCTGAAATAGGGGAACGCATCGGCGGACAGGTCGACGTCCTCGACAAGCCGCTCAAGGAGGTCGCGGGACCTTGGGCCGGCAACGTTGATGCTTGTGAGCCCTCCTGTGACCGGGGTTACGTGAACCTCCCAGTCGGGCCTGTAGGTCTGCAGCCAGTCCTCGAGCATCTCCCAGACAGCGCCCGCTCCTGATGACGTGGTTGTCATCAGGTAGTGGTCGTCGGCGAGACGGCCGGTGACCCCGTCGTCAGAGACCACACCGTCCTCGGTGACCATGGCGCCGTATCGGACCCGTCCGACCTCGAGCTTCTGCCACCGGTTCACATACACCAGGTTGAGGAGGTTGGCCACGTCCGGGCCCCGCAGGTCCAGCTTGCCGAGCGGTGTGACATCAATCAGGCCGACGTTCTCCCGCACGTTGGTGGCTTCGGCCATGGGGTCTCCGTAGTGGTCGGGACGGACCCACTGGCCGGCCAGCAGGTTGGTTGCGCCGTTTGCCTCGTGCCAGTCCTGGAGGGCTGAGCGCCTTACCGGTTCGAAGATGCGGCCGGCCAGTGCTCCCAGCGAAACAGGTGAGAAGGGTGGCCGCCAAACGGTGGTGCCGATGTCGGCCAGGTCGAGGGCTCTGACCTCTGCCAGTACCGCTGCAGCGTTCACGGTTTCAAGTTTGCCCTGACCTGGGCCCATGGTCACCGTCGTGTAGCGCTTCATCAACTCGATCGAATCGAAGCCCTCTCCGGCAGCCTGGATCAGGTCCTTTGAGGAGATGTCCTCGGAGTAGTCGACAAGTCCATGTGTGGTGCTGCGGTAGCACTCTGGGTGCGGCGAACGCCTCAGGGGTATGCGGTTGTCGGGCACCGAAGCGGGCGGGGTCGACTCGGGTCGGACCGAGCGGGCCGTCTGTGTCCGGCGTTCGTGTCGAAGGCGCAGTGCACGCTGGGCGGCAAGGGCACCAGTTTCACGGCCGTGGGCCGCCAGTTCAGCGGTGGATCCGTCACCTTCGATCCCTCCTGTCGCCAAGACATTGTCGGGGAGCGACTGGGGGAAGTAGCGGGCTGCCACCTTGTCATAGACAGGACGGTCACCGGCCATGTTCAGCAGGGACGTGGGAGCGCTCCAGCCCGTGGCGGTTACCAGCAGGTCGGCTTTCAGGGTGCGGCCGTCGCCTGTCTGGACAGAAGCCACCCTGCCTCTTCCCCGGACCTGCACAATGTCTTCACCCGCGCGGGCATCAAGCACAGCTATCACCGCGACCCCAGCGGACTCCAGGTCGGCAACAGCGGCGTCACCCTCGGCATTGGCGCTCAGAACCACCGCTCGGCTACCGGGCTTCACGGCCCAGAGGTTGATGAGACGCCTAACGGCACCGGCGAGCATTACGCCCGGGATGTCGTTGCCGGCAAAGACGTAGGGCCGTTCAACGAGGCCGGGGGCCACGACCAGGGACCCGACCCTGGCCTTGATCAGGCGTTCGGGCACCACCGGGTGGCTCCGCTGCATGACAGCCACCCAGTTGTGGTCGTAGCGGCCGGTGACGATCGAGTCGCAGAGAACCTCGATGCCCGGTGTGGAGTACAGGGCCTCACGCAGGTCGGCCAGCACTGTCAGATCGTCAGGCCCGCCCCAACGGAGGTGACCGCCGAGCTCGGGCTCCTGTTCAACGAGCATGACGGAGGCTCCGGCCTCGGCTGCGGAGAGCGCCGCCGCCATTCCGGCAGGCCCGCCTCCGGCTACAAGAACGTCGGGGTGGGCGTAGCGCTTGTCGTAGTCGCCGTGGGTTCCGGTCTTCCAGTGGACGCGGCCTCCCGGGGCAAACTTACGCAGGATGCGCTGGTAGAGGTTGTGCCACAGGAACTGTGGACGCATGAAGGTCTTGTAGTAGAAGCCGGCCGAGAGGAAGCGTCCGACCAGTTGATTGGCGGTGCCGAGGTCCCATCGGAGGCTGGGCCACGCGTTCTGGGCACTCACCTGCATGCCATCGACCAGGCGACGGCTACCGGCCCGCACGTTCGGTTCGTCGCCAACCTGGACCGACAGGTTCGGATCCCAGTGATCGGCCGTCAGGATTCCCCGGCGCCGGTGGTACTTCATTCCCCGCGAGAAGACCTCGACACCTGCCGCAGCCAGGGCAGAGGCGATGGTATCGCCCTCATGACCGCTGAAGGAACGGCCGTTCCAGGTGAACGAGAGGCTCGTTGAGCGGTCGATGAGCTCACCCGCCCGGGTGGGGAGGCGCTGGCTGCTCATGAGCTCTCTGATTCCCTGATCTCGTTGGTGGAGGTGTTGCGCTCGATGGTGAAGTAGCGGCGACATCCGCTGCGGCAGTACCAGGTTTCGGTAACCCAGCCGGCCGGGTTCTCCCGCAAGTAGAGGTAGGAGCGCCACTCGGTGAGGCTGGTGGTCGCCGGATCGGGTCGGGCTACGACCTCGCCGGCATTTCGCAGGTCCGAGGAGTTGCGTGGGCCGCAGTTGGGGCAGGGTACGACGATCATCAGTGACCCACCGCCGCAGCGCCCTTTTCGCCGACGAGGTCCCCAGCGGTGAACCGGTCGATGGTGAACGGGGCGATCAGGTCGGCGACTCGGCCGGTTGCAATCGTCTCGGCCATGGTCTCTCCGGCCACAGGGCCGGCCTTGAAGCCATAGGTGCCCCAGCCGACATCGACGAGATAGCCCTCGACGGAGGTGTAGCCCATAATGGGGGAGTAGTCGGGGGTCATGTCACACAGCCCGGACCATTGACGCATGAGGCGCATCTTGGAGATTCCCGGCATCAACTCCAGGACGTGGCCAGCCAGTTCCTCGGTGAACTCGAGGGTGCCGTTCACCCGGTAGGTGCCGACCGGATCAACCGAGGCGCCGAACACCAGCTCGCCACGGTCGGTCTGGCTGACGTAGACGTGCAGGGAGCCGGAGACCACCACAGTGGGGAGGAACACCTTGCAGGGTTCTGTGACGGCGGCCTGAAGCGGGTGTGTGGTGATGGCCAGCGGCACGCCCGCCATGTTTGAGATGAGAGATGCCCACCCTGCGGTGCAGTTGACGACAACAGGGGAACCTATGTCGCCATAGCTGGTTCGAACACCTGTCACCCTTCCGCCGGAGCCCTTGCCATCCGGTCCATCACCACCGTCGCAGATGATGTCGAACACCTCTGTCTCCTGGAGAAGGTGAACGCCAAGGTGGTCGGCGGCCCTGGCGTAGCCCCAGACGACGGCGTCATGTCTGACGATGCCGCCGGGTGGATGGTAGAGGGCTCCGAGAATCGGGTATCTGGTGTCGGGAGAGACATCGAGGCTCGGGGTCAGGCGCTTGACCTCGGCGGGTCCGATAACGGCGGAATCTATGTCGAGAAGCTTGTTGACCTCGGCACGCCAGTTCATCGTGCGCAGCGCCGAGTCGGTGTGGGCGAGGGTCAGGTGTCCCCGCCGTGACAACATGACGTTCAGGTTTAGGTCAGTGGCCATCGTGTTATACAGGTGGAGCGACCGGTCGTAGAAGGCCACGCCTTCAGGGGTGAGGTAGTTGGAGCGCACGATCGCCGTGTTGCGTCCGGAGCCACCACCGCCTATGTAGCCTTTGTCGACGACGGCCACGTTGGTGATGCCGTGGTTCTGGGCCAGGTAGTAGGCGGTAGCGAGGCCGTGCAACCCTCCACCGATGATCACGACATCGTAGGAGTCGCGGCGCTCGGGCCTCCTCCACATGCGCGGCCATGCATCGCGGGTCAGGCCGTGCCTGAGCAACCTGCCTGCCGAGTATTTATAGCCGTGGCGGGACATTCGCGGCTCCTGTCTGGTGGGCTCGTCGGCACCCGGTCAGGCTGGGTGGCCGGTGAACCCCCAATCGGTCGCTGACAGCGGGAAGGGTAGGGCCTGAGACTGCGTTTGGCGCGGCATGATGGCATGGATCTGAGAACGTATGGTGGGCCAATGATCGATACCTCAGCCAGTGAGTCGTCACCTCGACTGCACATCGTCGACCACCCCCTGGTTCAGCACAAGTTGACGCAGATGCGCAGGATCGAGACTCCGAGTGAACGCTTTCGGCAACTCCTCAGCGAAACCAGCCTGCTTCTCACCTACGAGATCACCAGGGAGCTCGCACTCCACCAGGTTGAGATTCAGACGCCCCTGACGACAACCTCTGCTCCCGAGCTCGTTGACGACCCTGTCGTCGTATCGATTCTCCGTGCCGGAAACGGCCTTCTGGACGGTGTCCTCAGGGTGATCCCCGGAGCGAGGGTCGGCTTCGTGGGCCTGTACCGCGACCACGACACGCTCGAGGCCATCGAGTACTACTGCAAGTTCCCTCCGATGGAGGGTCGGACCGTAATTGTCGTAGACCCGATGCTGGCCACCGGTAACTCGGCGGCGGCAGCGCTCGACCGGGTCAAGGACGAGAACCCCGACGCGATCCGGTTCCTCTGCCTTCTGGCGGCACCAGAGGGGGTCGCCGCCCTACATTCTGTCCACCCCGATGTGGACATCTGGACCGGCGCTGTCGATGAATGCCTGAACGAGGTCGGCTACATCGTGCCGGGCCTGGGTGATGCCGGTGACCGGATCTACGGCACGACCTGAGCAACGGCCCAGAGGCCGCCGCTGCCGTCCTGTCCTGCTCCTGGTGGCCCTTGTCGCCGCGCTGCTTCCGGCAATGTCAGGGGAACCGGCAGGCGGGTCTGAGATCGGCTGGCTCTCTGACGAAGATTCCACACCTGTCATGCACCTGAGCTTTGACGACGGCCCACACTGGCTGTTCACCCCGATGCTCCTCGACCTGCTTGACAGCTACGGAGCCCGGGCTTCGTTCTTTCCGACCGGCGAGACGATCGCAGCCCGCTGGGATCCCGAGACAACTCAGGCCCTCCTGAGCCGTGGCCACACTGTCGGCAACCACACATGGGTACACAGCGACCTTTCAACGCTTTCCGCCGACAGTGCCCTGGCGGAGGTCGCTCGGGCCTCAGTCGGACTCGAGGCACTGACGGGCTTCAAGCCCAGTTGTTTTCGTGCCCCCTACGGGGAGGTGGGACAGATCCGGGCTCGTCTGGGCCCCGACCTAGGTATGTCTCTGGCCGGCTGGACAGCGGATCCACAGGAGTGGCGCGATCCCCCCATCCAGGAGGTCCTTTCGTACCTGCAGAGTCGTGAGCGCGACGGAATGGTCGTGTTGCTGCATGACCGGAAGTGGTTGACCCTCCATATCGTCGAACGGCTACTGGCCATCTATTCATCAAGGGGGTGGACATTTGAGGTGCTCCCCGGCTGTCATGCAACTGGGGCCCGCGATTCCAGGGTGGCCATCCTGGAATCCGGTGATCCGCCGGTCGGGCGGATCGAGGCGTTCGGAGAGCGCGACGGGTCGACGTGGCTCGAGGGCTGGGCATTCGATGCAGACCTTCCCGGTGGGGGCCTACCTCTGCGTGTTACGGTGAGCGGACAGGAGCCAGTGATAGCCGGTCGTACCGCTGAGGACCATCACTTCTCGTTCCCCGTTTCCCTGGTATCGGCCCGCGTGTCTGGCCTCGTGTGCGTCTGGGCGGTAGACGCCGGCCAGCAGGGCCACGACCCGTCGCTGGGTTGTCGCAGGCTGCCCGCGGGCTGAGATTATGGAGCAGATGACCCCTCAGCCAGACCTGGCGGAACAGGCCGCGATCATTTCAACCATGCGGTTCGTCAAGACCATGATGGGCCTGTTCACCCGTTCCGACATCGGCCCGCCGCCTGACATCCCACCTGGGCCGGCCATCTACGCTGCCAACCACAGGAGCCTGGCCGACCTACTGTTGGCGTCGATCACGTTCCACTCCTGGGGCCGACCGATCCGGCCACTGGTCGCATCGTCCTACTTCCGTAAGCCCGGAATCGGACCGTTGCTCAGCCGCCTCAGATGCATCCCGGTCGACGGTTCCATAGCACTTGAACTGGCGGTTGTCGAGATTGAAGCCGGGTGGTCGGTTGCGATAATGCCCGAAGGTCGCGTGGTTCCCCCCGAGGAGTGGAATGCCGATGGCGTCGGACGACTCCACTCCGGTGTGGGGAGGCTTGCGCTTGACACAGGCCTGCCGGTTGTGGCGAACGGGGCGAGTGGGACCGAGGGCTTTTGGCCGCGAGGTGCCACAGGGCCGCGTATTCGGCCGTGGGGACGCTACCCCCTCGCCCTACGAAGTGAGGTGTTGGGTGTGATCACTGCCGCCACCTCCCGTGAGGCGACTGAGATCATCAGGGATGCCCTGGTGCGGTGTACCACTCAGGCCGATTCGGTGACGAGGGAAATGCGTAGAGGTCGCTGAACTCAGCCATGCTCTCCATGACCGTGCTCATCGAGCAATAGCAATCCCTCGGCGTGATCATGTGATGCGTGGTCTCCGAGGACCCTCTCACCGAATGCCCTTCGTAACAGATCCGGCCTGAGGACCTCATCGGGGCTTCCGTCGGCCACGAGTCTGCCGGCCAGCAGCAGGACCCTGTCGCAGTGACGGGCCTCGTCAAGGTGGTGGGTCGAGAGAACCACGGTTACATCCCGAGTGGTCTCTTCTTCGAGCACTTCGAGTATCCGCTCCTGACTGGCCAGGTCCAGATCCGTGATGGGTTCGTCCAGTAGGAGCAGGGGGGGCACGCCTGGTCAGGGCCTGGGCGATGAGGACCCGTTGCCTCTGGCCGCCTGAGAGTTCCCCGAGTTGCCGTTCCCTGAGGTCTGCCACCTCCATCCGGTTGCATGCATAGGCCACGGCGCAGGAGTGGAGCCCCGTAGCGGCCCATCGTGACGACCTCACCAACAGTGAGAGGAGACCATCGGTGTGGATGATGTTGTGTGACCATCGCAACGATGTCGGGGCGACATTCCACGGTGCCGTTGGGTCGGCGCAAGGAGGCCTGCAAGCACCTCGAGCATCGTGGTCTTACCGGAACCGTTCGAGCCAACGAGAGCCACCGAGGTTCCGCTCTCAAATCCGACGTTGACTTCCTCAAGCGCCGTGCGGTTGTCCCGAATGACCGAGACCTCCTTCAGGGCCAATGTCAATCCAGCATTCATGATGAGAACTATTCTCGCTCAATCACGATCGTTGAATAACCTCCGGCGAAACCGATTTCGAATCACCGACCAGCGCCTCAGAAGTGGTACGGGAAGTCCGAATAGTCCTGAGGCCGCTTCCCAAGGAAGGCGTCACGCCCCTCGGCGGCCTCATCGGTCCCATAGGCAAGCCTGGTCGCCTCGCCGGCGAACACCTGCTGACCCACTAGGCCGTCATCAATCATGTTGAATGCAAACTTGAGCATCCGCTGGGCCGTGGGGCTCTTGGCATTCACCTCGGCTGCCCAATCCAAAGCAACGCTCTCAAGGTCACCATGGTCAACGACCGCATTCACCATGCCCATGGCATGCCCTTCCTCGGCCGAATAGCCACGACCCAGGAAGAAGATCTCTCTGGCACGCTTCTGACCTACCTGGCGGGCCAGGTACGCAGACCCGAATCCTCCATCGAAGCTCGCCACATCAGCGTCGGTCTGCTTGAACACGCCATGCTGGCGGCTGGCAAGGGTCAGGTCACAGACAACGTGCAGGCTGTGGCCACCACCCACTGCCCACCCCGAAACAACGGCGATCACAACCTTGGGCATGAACCGGATCAGACGCTGCACCTCGAGGATGTGGAGCCTGCCCGTGCGGGCAGGGTCCACGACTCCCGCATCGTCTGAATACCTGTAGCCGTCTGCTCCACGAATCCGCTGGTCACCGCCGGAACAAAATGCCCACCCGCCATCTGTGGGAGACGGGCCGTTGCCGGTGAGAAGAATCGTTCCGACATCGGTCCACATCCGGGCATGGTCCAGCACCCGATACAACTCATCGACCGTCGATGGTCTGAAGGCGTTACGAACCTCAGGTCGGTTGAACGCAATCCGAACTGTGCCCTGGTCGACGCAGCGGTGATAGGTCACATCAACAAGGTCGAAACCGTCGACGGGCAGCCACCGCGCCGGATCGAACAGGTCAGAAACTGTTGCAGGTTCCACGGCATCGCTCCCGGTAGTCCGATCGGAGCATACGGCCCGACGCTGGCCTGCATCGTGTCGACACCTACCATCATGGTGCGTGGAGGGACCTGATGGCCGAGTTCACGAACGAAATCCTCATAGACGCCCCTGCCGACGAGGTGTGGGCGGTGGTATCAGCCGCCGAGCGGCAGGCAGAGTGGTTCCCGGGGATGGTCTCATCGACAGTCGAGGACGGAATCAGGACCATTGGAACCGTAGCAGGGGGCTTCCTCCTCGAGAAGATCCTTTCCGTCGACCATGAGCAGATGCGTTTCGACTACACCATCACCGGCCCGCTGCAGTTCGACCACCACCTTGGCTCTCTTCACATCGAGTCAGAAGGCAATGCCTCGCGGGTGAGCTACACACAGGAACTCCGACCCGAGGCCCTCACCTATGCGCTGCGTGCAGCCACAGGAGATGCTCTCTCCGCCCTCAAGGACCTCCTTGAGAGCGGCATCTACTCCCGTGGTTTCCAAGCAGTACCAGGAGAGGAATCCTGATGGGACGCAAGATCTTGTTCGTGACCACAGACCAGCAACGCTACGACGCCCTCGGATGCAACGGTGGCGTGGTGGCGCGGACCCCGGTAGCCGACACACTGGCGGCCGATGGAGTCCGCTACGAGAGGGCGCACCCGCAGAACGTGGTCTGCATGCCCTCCAGAGCCACGATGCTTACCGGCCAGCACATCCGAAACCACGGGG
>Ga0208467_1000552_pt1 | contig 10241 bp, 19 predicted proteins | sample DeeseametaMP2098_FD_184176 | JGI IMG/M metagenome (GOLD analysis project Ga0208467, IMG submission 184176) | Marine microbial communities from the Deep Pacific Ocean - MP2098 (SPAdes) | ecosystem: Environmental > Aquatic > Marine > Oceanic | place: North Pacific Ocean | collected 2011-05-26 | reverse complement strand
TTCTTACCGTACAAAGAACCTTCACAAACATTATTAACTTTAATGGGAGCGGTGGTTCAAGCAGGACAGAGATTCGCGTCGATCGCTGATATGCAGGTCGGTGACGGGAACCAAAATGCAGCAGTTGGTACGACCGTGGCCCTCTTAGAGCGTGGCTCCAGGGTAATGTCAGCGATCCATAAAAGATTATACGCGGCATTAAGACAGGAATTTAAATTACTGGCAAAAGTATTTGCACAGTATCTTCCACCAGAATATCCATACGATGTTGTAGGTGGACAAAGAAATATTAAAGTTACAGACTTCGACGAACGAATCGATATTCTACCCGTTGCCGATCCTAACATTTTTTCAATGTCGCAAAGACTGACGCTGGCACAGACGGGACTGCAACTAGCAATGTCCAATCCTCAGATTCACAATACATACATGGCATTCAGAAAAATGTATGAAGCGTTAGGAGTAAAGGATATTGACAGAATTTTACCGCCACCGGCGCCTAATGCACCTAAGGATCCATCGTTGGAACATATTGATGCATTGGGAGGAAAGCCTTTTCAGGCGTTTCCAGGACAGGACCACAGGGCCCATGTAACGGCGCACTTGAACTTTATGTCAACGAACCTGGTTAGAAACAATCCAATGGTGATGGGAGCATTACAAAAGAATATATTAGAGCATATCAGCCTCATGGCTACGGAACAGGTACAATTAGAATTCAGAGAACAGTTTATGCAAATACAACAAATGCAGCAACAAGCTGCAATGAATCCTCAGATTCAGCAACAGCTACAACAGATCACTCAGAAGATAGAAGCTAGAAAAGCACAATTAATTGCAGAGATGACTGAAGAATTTATGAAGGAAGAAAAAACAATTACTTCACAATTCGATCACGATCCATTGTTAAAACTTAAATCCAGAGAAGTAGATTTAAGAGCTATGGAAAATGAACGTAAAAAACAGGAAATGCAGAAGAAAACTGAAATTGATCAAGCTAAACTAGTTCAAGGCCAGGATATTCATGAAGATAAACTTGAACAGAATGAAGAATTGGCAGAATTAAGGGCCGACACTTCAATAGAAAAACAAGAAATGGCGAATGAATCAAGAGAAACACTTGCAAGGATGAAGCCAAGGGGCAATTAATGCCTGAAAAAATGGAACAAGAGCTAAAAGCTCAATGTAAGAAGAAAGGTTTGTCAAAAGAACGTTGTGATAAGTACGTTTATGGCACAATGAGGAAAACAGGCTGGAAACCTTCACGAGAAAAGGCAAATAAGGGTGGTCTGATAAAAGGATTTCCCAAATTAACTAAAATATTATAAAAGGAGAACATTATGGCATGGAATTATAAAACAGGAGGCAAAGAGTTTAAGATCCCTGAACAGAAAAAAGAAATTGATCCAAGATCAAAGACTAGTATCAGAGGAAAAAACTATATTGCAACTGGAGACAAAGTTGCTCCCACTGGTCAGTATACTCGTAAAAAACAAAAACCGGTAACTTGGTACTAACATGTGGTTTAATTTATTAGGAATGGCGATGAAGACTGGTGCCAAGGTCTATGCGAATAAGCAAAGACAGAAAGAAGCGATGTCCCAAGCCGCTTTACTGACGGCAGAAAAGATGGCCCGAGGGGAGACGGAATACCAGGGCAAGCTCTTGGAGGCTCGGCAATCCGACTGGAAGGACGAATTTGTCCTCGTGATTATTTCGGCGCCCATTATTGTTTTAATGTGGGCGGTCATAAGTGACGATCCGCAGGCAATGTATAAGGTAGAACTCTTTTTTGAATATTTTGCTACATTACCGACATGGTTCACTACATTGTGGATACTTGTAGTTGGAAGTATTTTTGGTATAAAGGGAACTCAAATATGGAGGAATGGTGGACCTAAGAAAAAATGAGAACTTTTCTAAAACAACCGTATGTTATTATTAACAAAGTTGAACCTAAATTAGATTTAAAGGACACGAAAAAATATTTAAAAAAGTTAAATAAAAAAAGGAAAGGAGAAAAATATGGCAAGTGAACTATTAAAAGGAAAAGTAAAATGGTTTAATGGAACTAAAGGTTATGGTTTCATTGAAAGAGAAGACAAGGAAAAAGATGTATTCGTTCATTCTTCAGCAGCCCGAGCATCAAGCATAACGCTAAATGAAGGGGATGAATTAACATTTGAAGTTGAAAATGGCGAAAAAGGCCCTTCTGCAATAAATCTACAAAAAACTGAAAGATAAATAATGGCGGATCTAGAAAGCGTAATTTATAAATTACAAAGACATCTTCAAAACAGACTTAATCAGCTTTCTTTGTCTGTTACCACGGGTGGTGTTGACAATATGGAAACGTACAAGTATATAATAGGTCAAATTAATGCGCTGGAATCAGTGAAACAGGAACTCTCTAGCCTGCTTGAAAATAAGGAGCAAAATGAAGGAACAGTTGTCGACATCAGAAAACCCAAAGCTTAAACTAGCTTTAGCGGAAAAATACAAAGAAGAAACAGAAAAGCTCCCGAAACCGACGGGATGGAGACTTTTGGTTTTACCATTCAGAATGGATGAGAAAACTAAAGGGGGACTTTTGCTTGGACAAGATACATTGGATAAGCAACAAGTCGCATCGCAATGCGGAAATGTTCTTGCAATGGGACCACTTTGTTATAAGGATAAGGAGAGATATCCGGATGGTCCGTGGTGCAAGATCGGTGACTGGGTGATCTTTGCGCGTTATGCGGGATCACGCATACAAATTGAAGGTGGGGAAATTCGACTGCTAAACGAAGACGAAATTTTAGCAACTGTCAAGAATCCAGAAGATATCTTGCATAAATTTTAATCATAGGAGGAACTATGCCAGAAGAAAATAAGATAAAGAAAGAAGATCCGAAGGTGGATTTAGATACATCCGGCCCAGAAGTCGATGTAACTTTACCCGAGGAAAAAGTAGAAAAAGAAATAGTCACGGAACAGGAACCAGTAAAAGAGGAAACGGTAAAAGAAGTACCCAAGGAAGAAGTAAAAGAAGAACCAGTAAAAGAAGACGATTCCAAACTTGAGGAATACAGCAAGGGGGTTCAATCACGAATCGCTAAGCTGACACGTAAGATGCGTGAGGCGGAAAGACGAGAAGCCGCTGCAACGGAATACGCTCAGGCTTTGGAATTACAAAGAAACAAAGATCAGTCTACATTTAAGAAAATGGATACTGATTACTGGAATAGATTTGAGAAGAACGTTAAAACTGGAATGGAATCGGCACAAAAAGAACTGGCCGCTGCCATTGAATCAGGGAACGCTGAAGCTCAGGTCGAAGCTAATAAACGGATTGCAACACTTGCATTTGAAAATGCCAAGCTGGAGCAAGCCAAAGAAGGAAGAAAAGAGCAGGAACAACCTGTTCAGCTTTCTGACGGTGGAAAATTACCAAGACAAACGCCACAGGAACTTCCACAACCCGATCCTCAAGCAGAGGCATGGGCGGCTAAAAATGAATGGTTTGGCAAGGATAGAGCTATGACTTTTACTGCTTTTGAACATCATAGAGATCTGGTTGAAAAGGAAGGAATGGATCCTAAGGATCCGACATATTATACGGAAATTGACAAAAGAATAAGAGTTGACTTTCCGCAGAAATTTGTTAAAGGTGGTGATGTAGAGCAGACGTCCAAGACCAATCAGTTGGTCGCTTCCGCTCAAAGAAGCGTAAAACCGGGACGCCAAACTGTGAGACTCACTTCTTCACAGGTAGCAATAGCTAAAAAATTAGGAGTGCCACTCGAAGAATATGCGAAACAATTAAAACTCACGAAGGAGGCAAGCATATGAAAAAAGACGACATAACAACTTCTCGTGCGAGTCAAACACGGTCAAAGACTGAAAGACCAAAAGTGTGGACTCCCCCATCATCTCTAGATGCACCCCCTGCACCTGATGGATTCAGGCACAGATGGATACGGGCAGAGAGTTTAGGGTTTCAAGACTCTAAGAATATCTCTGGAAGATTAAGATCCGGTTATGAGTTAGTGAGAGCTGACGCATATAAGGATGCTGATTATCCCGTGGTCACTGATGGAAAATACAAGGGGATCATTGGAGTTGGAGGCCTATTGCTGGCTAGGATACCTGAAGAGCTCGCGAAGCAAAGAACTGACTATTACGCTGGTTTAGCTAAAGGTCAGGACGAAGCCGTAGAACACGACTTACTTAAGGAACAGCATAAGAGCATGCCTATTAATGTTGATAGGCAGTCTCGTGTAACCTTCGGTGGTACAAAGAAAAGTTAATTTTTTAACTATTCTCGGGTTAATCCCTATCATCGATTTAAATTAACCGTCCACTTCGGTGGACACAAGGAGAAAATACTATGGCTAATAAAAATAGCGCAGGATTTGGTCTTATTCCTTCAAGAGTGCTTGGGCAATCCCCGGCAACTGCAGGATACGGTCAATACTGGATAGATAATGCTGATAGTACCGCAATATATAACGGGGAAGCTGTTTACAGCTTAGTCGGATCTATAACTGGTGCTCAAGGTTCAGCAACAACTGTAACGTTAGGTGTTTTGCAAGGTGTTTTTTATAACGCGGCTACGACAAACAAGCCAACTTGGTCAAACTACTTTGCAGGTAGTATTACTCCGGCTAACAGTGAAGATATCAAAGCGTTCGTTTATGATAATCCTTTCCAAATCTACAGATGTGGAACGGATGATGCAGTAGCATCAACTGTTGTAGCAGCTCACGAAAAAATTTGTGAAACTTTTGGTTTCAATACAACTTCGGGATCGACTGCAACTGGAAAATCAAACGCAACACTAGATATTGGAGCTACAAACGCGACGAATGATACATGGAAGTTTTTGGGTTCTGCTGAAGATCCTGAAAATGATGACTTAACAGCAGCTTACTGCTCAGTTAATGTTATTCAGAACTTAAATGAAATCATTGATAGCGCGTAATAGGAGCAAAAAAACATGGCAATATCAAGAACACAACTAGTTAAAGAACTAGAACCAGGTTTAAATGCACTATTTGGCCTGGAGTACAAAAGGTATGAAAATCAGCACACTGAAATTTATACCACCGAGTCTTCTGACAGAGCTTTCGAAGAGGAAGTTATGTTATCAGGATTCGCTAACGCAGAAGTAAAACCAGAAGGATCTGGCGTATCATTTGATGAAGCGCAAGAAACTTACACAGCTCGTTATACTCATGACACAATTGCTTTGGCATTTGCAATCACAGAAGAAGCTATCGAAGATAATCTCTACGATAGACTAGCTTCCAGATATACAAAAGCTTTAGCACGTTCTATGTCTAATGCGAAACAAGTGAAAGCTGTTTCACCCTTGATTCAAGGTCTTCCGTCTACGGATAACTACGATTCAGGTGACGCGGTTTCTCTGTTCTCTACTAATCACTCAACGGTTAGTGGAACAGCAGTTAAAAACACTTTAACTACGCAAGCAGACTTGAATGAAACTTCATTAGAACAAGCATTGATCGACATTGCTGGAATGACTGATGAACGTGGATTGAGAGTAGCGGCAAAAGCTGTGAAAATGGTAGTTCCTTCGGCAAACCAGTTTGCAGCTGAAAGATTGACAAAATCTCAAGGCAGAACTGGAACAGCAGATAATGATATCAATGCTATCGTGTCTATGGGAATGGTTCCTCAAGGATATAGAGTGAACAATTTCTTAACTGATACTGATAGTTGGTATATTATTACTGATGTGCCTAATGGAATGAAGCTTTTCCAAAGAGCAGCTTTAAAAACTGCGATGGAAGGTGATTTCGATACTGGCAACGTTAGATACAAAGCTAGAGAAAGATACTCGTTTGGAGTATCCGACTATAGAGGTATCTTCGGCGTTGAGGGTGCGTAATAACTAATTAATGAGGCCGCCTTAAAACGGCCTCATTTTAACACTAAGGTGAGATATGAAAGATTTTTTAGTACAGATACGAGCTTATGGATACTACGCTAAATTTAAGGTTTCAGCGGAAGATAGCCCTCAATCCATAGAAAAATCAATCCTTGACAAATTGGGACAAAATACCGTAAACTGGGAGAAAGATGGATTTAGTGATTCATCTAGGAGAAAATGGATAACCTATGAGGAGGTTAACAATGACTCAAGACCTATACACTATGAAAAGGTCCTTGGAACTAGAGTGGCAACAAGAGCACCTGAAGGAGGGTAGATATACTTTAAATATGGGTACTATCGATAAAAAAATTCAGGAAACTATCAAAGACATTATTGCTAAGGAGTTTGAAGAAGATACTCGTCTTTTTAAGCAAAAAGACGCCAAGCCCGAAGTTTCGATAGCCACTTAAGCGCTATCAAAAAATCAACTTTTTACTACAGAATCACTTGCGCTATACTTAAAAATAGAGTATAGAAAAATTACTATACAAATTTTAACAAAAAATTAAATGTAGACGCGTATAGTCGACATGCCCCTAGGGACTACATTTAAAATATTCTAGGAGGAATATTATGGCAAACACAACGTTTAAGGGAACGGTAAGAGCAGAATCTGGTCTTAAAGTTACCACACAAGCCGCTTCAACTGGTGTCTACACTGATGATTTTTCAGTTAGTTCAGCAGGTATTTTAACAAGAAGATATCCAGCAATTCTTTTAGATTGGGACTACATTTCATGTCCAGCTCCAATCGTTTCAAATATTGCAGGTGAAGCAGGAGCACATGGTGTACTGGCAGATGGTGAATTGTTCAGTATGCTTTTTCCAAATACAACCGGTCAAGTATGTCCAGCACAATGTAGTGTTGTTGGTGCACATACAGTTGCCGCTGAAGGATTTGGTGTAGTAGGTACAATTCCAGCAACAGATACAAACAATACAGCAGCAGGTTTAAACCTTCAAGGTGATGCTGCAACTGCAGACAACACAGGTCTTGAAATTGTATTCGGTGGTACACAATTTGGTGGATATGGTGCATGTACAATTGGTACTCATGCAATGACTTTTGATGCAACATTTTATAGTACTGACTATACTGATCAAGATGCAGTTACAATTGGGTTTAGAAAAGTAGAAGAATTTGAAACAGGTCATGGTGCTATATTAGCAGCAGCTTCAGGTGATGCTCTTTACACTGACTTTGTAGCATTTGGTGTTCAATCAGCAGATGATGTTCAAATTGCAAGTAGACTTAATGACGGTACAAGTTCATATACCGATTCAACTGAGGCAACAGCAGTAAGTAAAAATCACAGATTTAAAATTTCTGTGACTTCAGGAGGTGTGGTAACATATCAACACGTTGGGGCTGCAGTTATGGATGCGGGTACATTAGCTGCTCCAACAGCAACAGAAGCATTTACGTTTGATGATGGTGATACAGTAGTACCTTACCTTATCATTCAAAGTACGAATGCAGATTCTTCAGTTATGTTGAAGAGTGCTAAAATAACTCGTACACCAGGAACTAAGTTTACAGACTAATAAACTTTAAGATGGGGCTTCGGCCCCATCTAGTAATCTTGATTAAGGAGGGATTATGGCAGATACAGTAACAGGACCAACAGTTCTACAGCAAAATGATGTAAGAGTTGTTATCAAATTAGTTCAACAATCGGACGGAACAGGTAAAACAACAGTTTTTGGAGATGTTTCAGCGTTAGCTGCAAACGCTGCAGGAGCTTCAGTTGCGCATTTAAATTTACAAAGAATTTGGTTTTCATGTCAAGGTGGCGATGGAGGGGACTCTTATGCACGTTTAGATGAAGAAGACGATGATGGTGACATTCCAGTTTTAGGTTTAACAGGAACAGGATATTGGGACTTTAGAGAATTTGGTGGAATACCAGCAGATAAATCTTCTAATACTAATCAAAGCGATGTAAACTTTGTTGTTCCAAGTGCAGCTGATTCTGGAAATATGTATACTATTGTAGCAGAATTTAAGAAGTTATATTAGGAGGTAGCTCATGGCTAACACTACTTCCGGAACAGTCACTTTCGACAAGACATTCGCTGTTGATGAAATTATAGAAGATGCTTACGAGCGGATTGGTCTACAGTCTGTTTCAGGATATCAATTAAAAACGGCAAGAAGAACCTTAAACATTCTTTTTCAGGAATGGGGCAATAGAGGTCTGCACTACTGGGAAGTAGGCGATACCAATATTGATTTAGTTGAAGGCCAGGCCGAGTATATTTTTTATAGAGCATCAGGAGATGGAACTTCTGCAACCACAGCAGGTGGAACCAGTGGAACTTCTACTTATGGAATTGCGGATGTCCTTGAAGCAACCCTTAGATCCGACAGAGGAACGACTTCCGAAGCGGATTCAGCTTTAACAAAAACAACACGAGCAACTTATTCCAGTCTAGCTAATAAATTAGCTAAAGGAACTCCTTCCAGATATTTTGTCCAAAGACTAGTCGACAAGACAACGGTAACAATCTATCCAACACCCGATTCTTCCAGCGCTTCGAAAGAAGTCCATATGTATTTTGTTAAAAGAATTCAGGATGCGGATGCAACGTATACCGATGCAACGGATATTCCTTACAGATTCATACCGAGCATGACATCAGGACTGGCATTTTATTTAAGTCAGAAATACGCTCCACAAAGAAGCCAAGAATTAAAATTATACTACGAAGACGAATTAGCACGTGCTTTATCAGAAGACGGGTCTGCTGCAAGCACTTATATAACCCCGAAGAATTATTATCCGAATATTTAGGAGGAAACTATGTCAATTATAACAAAAGGATGGGGAATCGCAAAAAAATTTGGTAAAGCTTTGAAGCAAGATGCTCCTTTTTATGGATCAGTTGGGGGTGTTGAAACAGGACGACATATTTATAGCAAAATCAAAGACCGTCCAACGGATATTGATGTAATTAAAGAAATAATTAAAAAAGTTAAAGATAAAAAGAAGGAGAAAAAGAAGGATAAAAAATAATGACATTTTCAAGAGGAAAACATTCAAAAGCAATATCAGATCGTTCAGGAATGGCATTTCCCTATAATGAAATGGTTAAGGAATGGAATGGCATGCTGGTCCATAAATCTGAATACGAATCTAAACAACCCCAATTGGATGCTAGTAGACGGGGCGCAGAGTCGCACGGTTTACAAAATGTACGGTCTGATAGAACAGAAAGTTCTGTAGCACAGTTATTGCCCCATGATCCGTTTACCACGTACGCGGCTGCATCGGGCGTGATCAATGTAAATGCGACAGGACATGGATTGACCAACGGAAGCACTTACAGGTTCCGTGGATCGCCGACCGTGTCGGGAAATTATGCCAATCCGGCAACCTTTGACGGTATTGCAGGATCCAACATTGCAAAAGCTGCAGGCTATGCTATTAATACAGGCAAGTATGTAAGCGGTGCACGGGACACGGACTTTACCAGCGACTGGTTTTATTTTACCGTGGATACGAGTACGGCTACATCAGGATCAATAAAAGGAGGAGGGTTTCCGGTTTCAATAGGACCAGTAACCTTATCAGCATGAGCCACGGATTTACTTATTCAACACTTACAACAGCAATTCTGAACTATACAGAAGTTGGTACTTCCGTACTATCCAGTACGATTACAGACCAGTTTATTGACAATGCTGAAACCAGAATTTTTAGAGAAGTTCCGATCGACGCGAATCGAAAAGAGATGATTGGAAATCTGACATCTTCAAAAGACAACATTTATACTCCTGCAGGGACTCTATTCGTTAGGGGCCTTCAGGTTTATACGTCAACGTCCGCTGCAACGGGGGCCAATAGCTGGCTAGTTAAGAAGGATATCAGCTATCTCAGGGAATACGATGCAGCTGAAACGACTACGGGGACACCAAAATACTATGCGATGTCCGGAGGAGCGACTGGAAAAGGAGCAACGACTTCAGGGAAAATCACCATCGTGCCGACACCTGATTCAGCTTATACATACAAAATTCATTATGCCGCGAAGCCAGAAGGACTGGGTTCGGCAAATACAACAACCTACCTCAGCATTAATTTTGGAAATGGACTTTTATATGCCTGTCTGGTAGAAGCATATGGATATTTAAAAGGTCCAATGGATATGCTACAATTATATGAACAGAAGTATCAAACTGAAGTACAGAAGTTTGGTGGAGAACAAATAGGTAGACGTAGAAGGGACGACTATACGGATGGTGAGCCACGTATACCCGTTCAGTCTCCGGCACCGTAAGGAGGAAAAATGACAGATA
>Ga0208467_1000545_pt1 | contig 10292 bp, 9 predicted proteins | sample DeeseametaMP2098_FD_184176 | JGI IMG/M metagenome (GOLD analysis project Ga0208467, IMG submission 184176) | Marine microbial communities from the Deep Pacific Ocean - MP2098 (SPAdes) | ecosystem: Environmental > Aquatic > Marine > Oceanic | place: North Pacific Ocean | collected 2011-05-26 | reverse complement strand
TTTTACCTTGTCTAGGTTATCGTTAAGAATTTTTATTCCTTTTGCTAATAAATTAGAAAATTTTTCCTCTTCGTTTTTTAAAGTTTCAATAATTAAATCTTTACCATGACTTAGCTCTGGATAACTAGCTTTCATTTCGTTTAATAAAACATCGAACAATTTATAAAATATCAAATCCTTACATCCTAAAGAATGTGCGTGCCTCATACCCCGTCTCATTATTCTTCTTAAAACATACCCTCTACCTTCGTTTGAAGGCAAAACTCCTTCGGCAATTAAAAATGAACTTGCTCTTAAATGGTCGGCAATTACTCTGTGACTTGCTACAGTTTTTTTATCAATCTTAGTCTTGGTAATATCTGAAGATGCATTTATTAATTTCTTAAAGTGGTCAATCTCATAGTTGTCATGAGTCCCTTGGAGAACAGCAGTCATTCGTTCAAGCCCCATTCCTGTATCTACCGAAGGTTTGGGTAGATTTATTCTTTTGTCTTTTGAAATCTGTTCGTACTGCATGAATACCAAGTTCCATATTTCAATATATCTATCTCCGTCTTGATCGGGGCTACCTGGTTTTCCACCCTTTAAATGATCGCCATGATCATAAAATATCTCAGAACATGGACCGCATGGCCCAGTATCTCCCATAGACCAAAAATTGTCCTCTGTTGAAATTTTATATATTTTACTATCTTCTAAACCTATCTTTTTCCATAATTTTAAAGATTCTTCATCTTCTGAAAAGACACTTGCTGACAAACGTTCTTTTGGGACCTTAAATTCTTTTGTAATTAAATCCCAAGCATAACTTATTGCTTGGTCTTTAAAATATTGACCAAAAGAAAAGTTTCCCAACATTTCAAAAAATGTATGGTGTCTTGGTGTATAACCAACATTCTCTAAATCGTTATGTTTTCCACCTGCTCTAATACACTTTTGTGATGTGGTGGCTTTATTATATTGTCTTTTTTCAACGCCAGTAAAAACATTTTTGAACTGAACCATTCCTGAATTTGTAAACATCAAAGTTGGATCATTATTGGGTACCAAATTACTCGACTCTACAATTTCATGATTATTTTTTTTAAAATATTCTAGAAATTTCTTCCTAACATCACCTAATAAAATCTGACTCATATTCTATTAAATACAGATATTTTATTTATTGTCTATAATTAGAAGTCTAATAGACTACACGAAAGGTGTTTAAACACCTTTCGTGTGGAGACTGTGATGGAAAATCCTTATTTTTCTGTTTCTTTTTCGTTGTTTTTTTCTTGATGGGTTGGGTTCCCTTCAATTTTTTTTGCAATTAAACCCGCTTTCATTCTAATCGCGGTTTCAACTTCTTGAGCAATTTTTGGATTTTTTTCCAAATAGATTTTTGCATTTTCTCTTCCTTGACCTATTTTCTCACCTTTATAAGCATACCAAGCACCTGATTTTTCAACTACATCAGCTTTGCAGCCTAAATCAATTAATTCACCTGATTTACTAATTCCTTTGCCATACATTAAATCAAATTCAACAACTTTAAATGGCGGTGAAACTTTATTTTTAACCACTTTAACTCGTGTTGAATTGCCAATTATTTGTTCCTTATCTTTAATAGCACCTATTCTTCTAATATCCATTCTAACTGATGAATAAAATTTAAGGGCATTTCCGCCTGATGTTGTTTCAGGATTTCCAAACATTACTCCAATTTTCATTCTTATTTGGTTAATAAATATAACCATGGTATTAGTTTTTGAGATTGAACTTGTTAATTTCCTAAGAGCTTGACTCATTAACCGTGATTGTAAACCGACATGATGGTCGCCCATTTCTCCTTCTAGCTCCGCTCTTGGCGTTAAAGCTGCAACTGAATCAATAACTAAAACTGAAATGGATCCAGATTTTATTAATGTATCAGTTATTTCTAAAGCTTGTTCTCCAGTATCGGGTTGAGATATTAAAAGTTCATCTGTTTTAACGCCTAATTTTTTTGCATAAACTGGATCCAAAGCATGTTCTGCATCAATAAATCCACAAATGCCACCTAATTTTTGAGCTTCGGCCACTGCTTGTAAAGCTAAAGTTGTTTTTCCAGATCCCTCGGGACCATAAATTTCTATTACTCTCCCTTTAGGTAAACCTCCTATTCCAAGAGCTAGATCTAAACTCAAAGATCCTGTTGAAATGGAATCAACATCCATTGCTTTCTGTTGACCCAAACGCATTACTGAACCTTTACCAAAATTTTGATCTATTTGACTAATGGCTGCATTTAATGCTTTATTTTTTTCTTTTAGTTCTTGTTCTTTCTTATTGTCTGGTTTGACTACCTTTAAATTATTTTTGGTCATTTTTTTCCCTTTTTTTATTACGAATCAATGATTCAAATGTACACATTTTGTTCTTTTAATCAATCTTAAAATAGTGTAAAGATTTATCTGATATTATCTAAACGAAGATCGCCGATAGATGCGAGAAGGTTGAATTGTGCTATTGCAAAATCTCTTTGTGCTTTTGCATAACTTGTCCTAGCATCCAGTAACAAAGTTCTCGATTGGATCACTTCAAGAGTTGTTCTTTTACTACCCGTCTCATATTCAAGAGTAATACCTTCGTTTGCTATTTCTGCGGCCTTTAACTGGGCTCCAGTAGCATCTAAAACGCCCTTTGATGAATTGTATGTTGTCCAAGCATTAGCTGTTTCAATTTGAATTTGGTTTAAAATATCGTCCGATATAAACTGTTTCTGTTTCATTTTAAACTTAGCCTTTCTTAGTGATGATATATTTTTTCCTCCATCAAAAATTGGCCAAGTTATAGTGGCTTTAATTTCCTCTTGTTCTCTTTGGTCTACAGTAGTACTTACATCTTCATTTTTTTTTAATGAATATGATAATTTTGCTGACGGGGATAAATCTCCCTTTGCAATTAACACTTCCTTTCTGGCTATTTCAAGATCTATTTTCGCTAAATTTAAATCTGGATTTTTTTGTTTAGAGATATTTATAGCTTCCTGTAAACTGTCTGGTATTTCTAAAGTGGAAAAAAAATCTAACTTTATTTGATCGGGTGCTTTGAAACCAATTATTTTTTGAAAATTCTTCTTTCCTGAAACAAGCTCGTTTCTAGCTGTAATTAATTTTGCGCTAGCTCCAGCAAGAGAAGATTCGGACTGAGCTAGGTCTGTAAAACTAATCTCTCCCCTATCTAGCCTAGACCTGTCAGTTTCAACTTGTCTTTCAAGAAGATCGAAATTTGATTGATTAAATTCTAAATTTTTAACACTATAACCTAGCCCATAATAAGCTTTTGCTGCATCTAATAGAACTTCTTGTTCGAGTTTGTTTAATTTAATTTGAGCATATCGTAATTCTAATTGTGATTTTTTAACATCATTATAATTAGTAAAACCATCAAAAATTTTCTGTTCAATTAATATAGATTTACTAGAAGGTTCGGTAGTAGTGTCTGCAAGTGTTGCTCCGGACTGGTTTGTTCTATTTGTATTATCTTGAGTTGCTATATTGCCCGATAAAGTTATGGAAGGTAAGAATTCCCCTATAGAAATATTTACATCCTGTTTGCTAGCATTTAAACTTGCCCTTTCGGCATTAAGTTTGGAATTATTTTTAAATGCGCTCGACAAAGTCTTAAGTAACTCTTGAGAATAAACTTTATTTGTGAGCAAACAAAATATAAATAAAATTAAAATTTTTTTCATTTTTAGTAAAAACTCATTTTTTTTTATCAAGAGGATGGTTAACACCATCAAAAATAGGAACATCTTTCAAATCATAAGGATTAACACCTTCCAAGCAGGCTGCATTAACTGCATATATGTTTGGAGCGGTTCGTGGATTATGATGGGTATAAATTCCACAAATTGAACAAAAATAATGTTTGGCTGTTTTAGAACGGAACTGGTAAAGTTTAAGTAGCTCTTTGCCTTTAATTACTTTGAGATCATTAAGGCTAATTTTAGTTACCATTATAGCACTACGCCTCTTGCAAAATGAACAATTACATCTAGTAAGATTTTTTAAACCATCTGGTAGAGATATCTCGATTTCTACTCCACCACAGTGACAAGTTAGTTTCTTCATTTATTTCATCCTTTTCTTAATTTAGGCTGGTTTCTATAGATATCCACATATAATATGGACCTTTTTAAAATGTTCACGTTTTGATTCACTTATGATTCATCTTTAGACTCATTTTGCAACTAAATAGTGTGTATGTTTATAATGTCTTTAATTTGGTTAGTAGAATTACTAACGGCTTCACTATTTTCTCTCCTAGATGTTATAAAAATAATTATTGTAAATATTACCAACATAGACTGTAAAAGCATAACGGTTATATAGGCCTTGTTTAAGAAGAGCAGTAAAAAGAAACAAATAGCTAGAGATCTAATCAAAACCTGATATTTAAAAACAGCGATAATTGAAAAAGAGTGTATCACCAAACCAATAATGCTCATTTTTGAAGGACCAAAATATCTTCTGCCTCTTATGCATGGAATATTATTTAATTTTAATGCATATTTCTTCAGTGTGCCTGCAAAATTGCTCCAAAGAGATTTTTTTGAAGATAGTAAAATAACATCGTCTTTTGTTAAACAACTGTAATGACCAAAATTTATATTTCTACCAGTAAATATTAAGGTAATTATTTTGTGTAATTGATAAAGTGCTTGAAAAAGAGGTCCTTCTGTCCTTTTAACTCTTCTGGCTACAACAGAAGTATTGGCGTTCTCTAAAATTTTATCTACAAGTAACTTTATTTCTTCAGGACGATCTTCACCATCACCGTCCATAGCTATTAAATAATCAAAATCTTGTTTGTCAGACAAATATTTAATTCCTGTTGCATAACATCTTGAGTGACCTTGGTTTTTTTTCATATTTATAAGATTTACAGATTTAAAATTTTTATAATTACATGTAATTTTGGGCATCTCTTCAGTTGAACCATCGTTTATTATGAGGACAGAAAACTCTAATTCTAGTTGAGCAATTTCTATATCTATCTTGCTTAAAAGTTTAAATACCGATTTCCAATCATTATAAATGGGTATTAAAATTATAAATTTTTTCATTTAGGGAGAAACAATCCGCTGTTTATTCTTTGTGTCATGCATAGCCTTTTTTTTAAAATCTTCACTAAATTTTTTATATAACAATGATCTCCAAACCAATCTCCAACATATATTATTCCTGTAGGATGCTTATCATATCGAGCCCCTCTATCACGATCTTTAGAATAATGCCATTTTGGCCTAGATTTTAAGTGATATGATAAGTTTCCACCATACCATTCATCTCCGAATATCCATTTAATTTTATTTTTGTATCTTTTGTCCCATTCCATTTGTACTAATATTGCAAATTTTTTTCCTGGAAAATCTGTTCTTTTATCAGTTTGTGTTATAGAAACATAAGCATAAGCAAATGGAGAAAAGATAAATAAAATTAAAAATACTGATACAAAGCTTTTTAATTTATTTAAATTTATTTGAGATTGAAAAATATAGATTAATAATACTCCAAAAAATAAATAAAAAGGAGTCATCCACATTGTTCTAATTTTAACACCCATTAACATTGAAGTTAAAAACATTAAAATGATTGGAACAATATTGATAGTTAATAAAAATAATAATTTTTTATCTTTAAAATTAAATTTTGTTTTAAATTTTGAAGCTAAAAGTACAACCATTAAAAAGAATGGTATGAGTATTCCTATTTGTTTTCCTAAAAATATAATAGGATGAAATAAGTGGTTTAAAAAATTTTGATCCCCTGTTCCCGTTCTGTGAAGACCATAAGTAATAGTAGTATAATCATTTTCTGTAAGCCAAATTAGATGAGGCAATAAAACTAAGAAAAATGGAATTAATGAAATTAAGCATTTAAAATTAATTTTCTTTTTGAAAATCATGTAAAGAAAAAATACATCCATCCCAGCAAGTAGATAGATAAATAAATAATGAGATAGAACTCCTAAAGCTGCAAACAAACCAAATATTAACCAGTCAGAAGTTTCATTATCTTTAAATCCTTTCCAACAATATAGAACTGTTAGAGCCCAAAAAGGCAATTCGCAAACATAAACATTAAATTCTGGAGTGATATAATTATAAAAACATATTCCCTCTAATAATAATACTGCTATTAAACTATGAATTTTATTTTGAAAAAAATCCTCAGAAAATTTCCAAACTACAAAAAAACTTGTTACTACAAATATCTGGCTTAGAAAATAATAAACCCAATCTTGGTTTCCAAATATTATGTAAAATAATTCAACTGAAAATGCACTTAGAGGAGGATGTTTGTTAAAACCCCAATCTAAATTACTTCCCCAAGCTAAAGCTTCGATTGTATCTAAAGGTAAATTTTGATTTGTAAGCGCTGGAATTAAAGTCCAGATAGCTAGATGAGTAAATAAAAAAGTAAAGAAGATTTTTGAGGTGTTATTTGTCATATAAAATTCACGCATAATTAATTTAAATTATATTGACAGGAATATAAACGTTTATATACTGCCTCTTTTTAAAATACGATGAAAAAAACAGTTAAAAAGTATACCCCTGATATTAAAGAAAAATATATGTGTGCGAAACACAAGAAGTATTTTACTAAAAAATTAATTTCTTGGAGAAAAGAAATTATTAAATCAAATAATGACAATGTTGTTCTAAGTAATCTTGATGATAATGTTGCTTCGGCAGATATTGTAGATCAAGCATCTTCATATACTGAAAAGACTGTAGAAATGCGTACATCTAATAGAAGACGTAAACTTATCAATAAAATTGATCGGGCTTTAAAAAAACTTAGGGATGGTACTTATGGATATTGCGAGGATACTGGAGAAGCAATTGGTTTAAAAAGATTAATTGCAAGACCAATAGCAACGCTTTGTATAGAGGCCCAGGAAAAACATGAGAAAGAGGAAAAAATTTACGTGGAAAATTAAATTCCTGGTATTTTTTCATCCCTATTTAAAAGATCAAAACCTTTTATTACAGCCTTTCTTTTAGAGACTTCTTCATACCATCTGCATAAATTTTTAAAATTTTTTAGACCTATATCGTGCCATTCATGACGTGCAATCCATGGAAAAGTTCCAATATCAGCTATAGAATAATCTCCTGCTAAAAATTTACTTTTCTCTAATCTATCATCCAAATCTTTGTAGATAGATTTAGCTATTTTAAAATATCTATCTTCTCCCCACTCGCTCTTTCCAGAATTATAATGATGAAATTGATGATGTTGACCTAACATTGGTCCCACATAAGCCATTTGGCCCATAAGCCATTGATTAATTAAATGCTTGTTTTTTTCTGGGTAGAACTTGCCGCTTTTTTCTCCGAGATACATCAAAATCGCTCCTGACTCGAATAATGAAGTATTGTTTTCATGATCAGTTATAACTGGAATTTTACTAAATGGACTTATCGCTCTAAATTTTGGATTAAATTGTTCGTTTTTATAAATGTTTATCTTTGTAACCTTGTATTCAAACCCTATTTCCTCACACATGATAGTGATTTTCTTCCCGTTAGGAGTGTTAGCGGTGAGTATCTCAATCATTTAGTCTTTTTTTGTAATTCCCAAACGATCGTGTATCTCTTTTGAAGCCGTAGTGAATTCAAATTTGTATACTTCGTTTGGTCTGGCATTTTTAAAGCACGCTCTAGTAGCTAATGCAGCTTCGTGAAAACCTGATAAAATTAATTTTAATTTTCCGGGGTATGTGCATATATCTCCAATTGCAAAAATACCTTTTTTATTAGTTTCAAAATTCTCACCATTAACAGGAATATGTTTATTTTCTAGATTAAGACCCCAATTTACAATAGGACCTAGCTTCATAATTAATCCAAAAAAACTTAGTATGTAGTCAGTTTCAACTGTGACCGAGTTATCTTTGTCATCTTCAAGTGTTAAGATTAATTTATTATTTTTTTCTTCTAATTTTTTTAGTTGATAAGGGGTTTGTATTTTAAGTTTATTTTTTTTTTCTAATTCTTTAACTTGTTGAAACGAATGTTTAGAACCCCTAAACTCTGACCTCCTATGAATTAGATTAACTTTGGCTATTTGAGACAATTCTATAGCCCAATCTAAAGCGGAGTCTCCTCCTCCAAAAATACAAACATCTTTGTCTTTAAATTTATTTTTATTACTTACAAAGTAAAAGATTTTTTTTCCTTCATATTTTTCTATATTCTTTAAAGCTAATTTTCTAGGCTCAAAAGAACCTACTCCGCCAGCAATAATAATATTAGAACATTTAAATATTTTGTCTTTACTAGTTTTTACGATCCAGTTGTTTCTTTCATTTGATATTTCTTGAACTTTTTCATTAAAATGAAAATTGGTCTTAAAAGGTTTTATTTGTTCGAGTAAATTTTTTGTTAATTCTTTACCTGTGCAAACTGGAATTGCTGGAATATCATAAATCGGCTTATCTGGATAAAGTTCGATGCATTGCCCTCCTGCTCTATCTAGGTTGTCTATTACTTCTGATTTTAAACCTATAATTCCAAGCTGATGTACTGCAAAAAGACCAACTGGTCCAGAGCCAATTATAACTACATCTGTATGAATCATTTTTAACTTTGTTTTAATGGTGTTGTGACCTCTAGTCCATCCAATTCATCTGAGACAATTAACTGACAGCTCAGTCTGCTATTTTTTTTAGGTTCATAGGCCATATCAATCATGTCTTGTTCGCCATTTTCCATTTTCTTAAGTTTGTTTAACCATTCTTCTTTGACATAAACTTGGCAAGTTGCACATGCCATTGATCCGCCGCAATCTGCGTCAATTCCAGGAATATTATTTCGAACCGCTCCTTCCATTACCGATAAACCGTTTGGCACTTCTATTTCTTTTTGGTTACCGGAAAAATCGTTGTATATAATTTTTGGCATATAATTAATATAAGTACAAAAAAAAATAGGGCAAGTTATAAAATTTACCCTGCTTAAAATAATTAAGAAATATATAAAAAAACATATTTAAAAAGTTAGCGGTTTACCTAAGGCCCTAGAAAGAATTTTGTTGTTTTCCATAATAATTTCTCCATTTACGATGGTGGCAACAGGAAAGCCTTTTATTTTATAATTGTTAAAAGGCGTCCATCCACATTTACTTTGAATCCAATCATTTTTTAAAATGATTTCTTTTTTCATATTAATAATGGTTAAATCAGCATCGTAGCCTTCTTTGATATAACCTTTGTTTTTAATGCCAAATATTTTGCATGGATTTTCACACACTAATTCGATTAATTGTTTAAGTTTCAATTTATTATTATTAACGTGATTTAACATAATAGGTAATAATGTCTGTACTCCGGGCATACCAGAAGGAGATGAAGGATAATTTTTATTTTTTTCTTCTTTGGTATGAGGTGCATGATCAGATCCTATAATGCTAACCAAAGAACTGTTAACTGCATGCCAAAGTTTTTCGTAATGATCCTTTGTTCTAATTGGTGGATTCATTTGAGCAAAAGTTTTAAGCTCCTCATAACACTCTGGCGCGTATAATGTTAAATGTTGCGGGGTAATCTCAAAGCTTACATTGCTTCTTTTTTCAGAGAAAAAGTCTACTTCCTGCTTTGTGGTTACATGTAAAATATGAATCTTTTTTTTATGTTTTTGTGCAATTCGTACTACCCTTTTTGTTGACTCTATTGCGCACTCTTCGTTTCTCCAAATGAGATGGGAATTAACATCGTTGTTTTTGATCAATTTTTTCCTTGAGAGCAATATATTTTCATCTTCAGAATGAACGGAAACAATCTTTTTACTATTTGAAATAACTTTTTCTATATCTTTTTCTTCACTAACTAAAAGATTGCCAGTTGAAGATCCTACGAAAAGTTTTATACCGCAGCACCCTTCTAGAGTATCAATTAAGTTTAGCTCTTTTGCATTATCGGGAGTTGCTCCAAAATAAAACGCATAATTACAAAACATTCTATTTTTCGCTAAATTTAGTTTTTTATTAAATTCTTTAAGATTTATTGTTGGTGGATCGGTATTGGGCATTTCAAATACCGAGGTAACTCCACCGAATACAGCCGCTCTACTTCCGCTTTCTAAATTTTCGGCATCATTAGACCCTGGTTCTCTAAAATGAACCTGGGTATCAATAACTCCGGGAATAACGGTTTGACCTGTGGCATCATAAATGTTTGATGAATTTAGATGACTGATTTTACCTATGGTTTTAATTTTACCATTTTCAATTAAGATATCTTGGTCTTTAAAT
>Ga0208467_1000543_pt1 | contig 10302 bp, 10 predicted proteins | sample DeeseametaMP2098_FD_184176 | JGI IMG/M metagenome (GOLD analysis project Ga0208467, IMG submission 184176) | Marine microbial communities from the Deep Pacific Ocean - MP2098 (SPAdes) | ecosystem: Environmental > Aquatic > Marine > Oceanic | place: North Pacific Ocean | collected 2011-05-26 | reverse complement strand
CTCCAATCATTGCCAGTTTTCCAATTCTTGTAAATTGTTGAACAGCTGAATTTCCCCCTATAACCACATTATCTTCAATAGTAACATGTCCTCCTAAGGGAACGTTATTCGCTATAATGACATTGTTACCAATAAGACAATCATGTGCGATGTGAGAAGAAATCATAAACAAACAATTGTTACCTATTTTAGTTAACCCACCACCTCCAAATGTACCAGGATTTATTGTAACGTATTCTCTAATTTTATTATTTTTTCCTATCTCGAGTGTTGTATCTTCACCCTTGTATTTAATATCTTGCGGGTCAGCACCGATACTTGCAAAGGGAAATATTTTTGTTCCAGCGCCAATTTTTGTACGGCCTGTAATATTAACATGAGAAGATATTTCAACATCATCATTTATTTCAACATTTGGGCCAATTACTGTATACGGGCCAATTTTAACTGTTTTTGAAATTTTGGATTTTGAATCAATTATACTAGATCTGTGAATCATTGCTGACTCCCATCCATAATTGTAGCTGCCCATACTGCGTCTGCCATTACTGTTCCATTAACTTTTGCCATTCCTTTATATTTCCAAACTCTGCCGCGTGATCTGATAGCCTCGACTTCAAGTAAAAGCTTACAATCTGGCATAATCGGTTTTCTAAAACGGGCTTTATCAACACTCATTAAATAGACCAATTTATTTTCAACTTCTTTTGGATTTAGACTATAAGCTGTAAGTGCTGCTGCAGCTTGGCCAAAAGCCTCCACAATCATCACGCCTGGCATAACTGGTTGGCCTGGAAAGTGTCCTTGGAAAAAAAAAGAATCTTTTTTAACATTTATAATGCCTACAGCAGATTTATGTGGCACAATGTCAACTAATTCATCAATTAGCAGCATTGGTTCTCGATGAGGAAGCAGATTTGTTATTTGCTCTTTGTTAAGAGCATTATTGTTGCCCATTAGATCTCCAATTTTTAACAAATTTTTTAAAATCCATAGAAGGATATCCCATTACTTTTTTATTATCGGGTATATCTTTAATAACACCGCTATTTCCACCAATTTTTACATTGTTGCCAATTTTAAGATGACCTGAAATTCCAGCTTGACCACCAATTACAACATTGTCTCCTATAACTGTGCTTCCAGAAATTCCAACTTGAGAAACAATCATGCAATTTTTGCCAATCCTAACATTGTGTCCGATTTGAACCAGGTTATCAACAAAAGTATTTTCACCCAATATAGTGTCACTAATTGATCCTCTGTCAATTGTGGATCCCGAACCTATCTCTACTCCCTTCATCAATAATACTTTACCAATATGAGGAATTCTAAAATTTTTCGATTTGTCAGGTATAAAACCAAATCCTTTGCTACCTATTTTGACTCCATCTTTTATGTGTACTTCATTTTCAAGTACTGAATTTTTAATTACAACAAAAGATCCTATTGAACAATTCTCTCCAATCTTCACATCATGCTCAATAATAGAATTATTTCCTATAGCAGTGTTTTTTCCAATTTGGACATTTTCACCAATTAGTACATTTTTTCCAAATTTTACATCGATATATTTATCTTTAATTTGTTCTGATGAAATAAGAGTTTGATCAAGATAATCAAATTCGGATTCGGGATAGAAAAGTTTTGATACTTTAGCTACAGATAATAAAACATTATCTACTATTATTTTTATACAATTTTCTGGCAAATATTTTGTTAATTTTCTACTCGTAATACAGGCGGTAGCTTTACTTTTCAAAGATTTTTCTTTGAATTTTATGGAATTTAAAAAAGTAATGTCATTTTCTTTAGCTCTGAATAAATCTATTATATTGTATATTTTGATATTAGAAACTAACCCGGAGTGCACTTCACCTGCACATTTATCTACTATTTTTTTTATAGAAAAAGGGCCTTTGTTTTTAAAAAAAAAATTACAACTCACTCTTAATTTAATTTTATGGATGGTAGCTTTATATTTAATTGATCTATAATTGCATCAGTAATGTCCAATTCACCACTTCCAATAGCTATATTTCTTTTGTACAATATAAGTGAAATTTGGTTTTTCTCAAAATAGTTGGTTATAATTGGATCTAAAGATTTTAACACTTCAGCCCTAGCTTTATTTCTTTTTACGGCTATCTCATCAAACCATTTTCTTCTTTCAGCTTGGTATTTTTGGGCATCTTCGTTCAATAATTTAACTTTTGCATCAAACTCATTTCTCGCCAAAATATTTCTTTTAGATACAAGGTCAATTTCTTTCTTCTTCAAATCTTCTTCCGTTTTTTTAAAACCTTCTAATTTTGTTTCATGAAGTTTTGTTAGTTCTTTTTCAACGAATGCACCTACTTTACTTTTATTTAAGATTTTATTCATATCGATATAAACAATCTTACTTTCTGCAAAAGAATTAGTAATTCCAAAAATCAAATAAGTAATTACAAATATTTTTACAATATATTTCAACTTCATTAGAATGTCGTCCCTATATTAAATCTAAAAGATTCTGGTTTATCCGTACTTGCTTTAGTTATAGCTTCTGAAAAAGAAAAACTCAAGGGACCTATAGGTGTAAACCAATCAACGCTAACACCAAATGCTGACCTTAACTTGTTCGATTCATCAATGTTTGCATCATAGTCAATTCCCCATACATTACCTGTATCAAGAAATAAACTAACATCTGCATTTGTGAGGTTAGGTAACAATTTTGGTAGTGAAGCATTAAAACCTAAGGCTGTAACATAATTTCCGCCTATATAGTCTGAAGCATCCACAGGTCCTATTTTTCCGATCTCAAATCCTCTTAAGTATCTTCCAGGTATCGACAATCTTTCTGAAAGTTTAACATCTTCACTGCTCGAAAGTGAATTAATTGCTCTTCCGTGAAATCTAAGAGAGCCTATAAAGTTATCACTGAAACTATGATATGCCGAGTAATCTATTCCATTTATAAGAGATGGAGATTCTGAATATAGGGGCAGCTTTTGGTTAAATGACGCTCTATAACCTTCAGTTGGTTTAAAACTTTGATCTCTTTTGTCCTGAATTATTGAATACCTTAACTCAGTATCAATGTATGTTCCTTCTTGTTGTTTGAGAGATATAGAAGCATTATCGTTTGTTGATAAACTTTCATAGTAAGTGGACAGATCTGGAGAAATAAAAATATTTTCGTATTGCTCGAATGTGGTGCCTAAAGAAAAGCCAGTTTTGCTACTATCATAACCAAATGTTGACATTTTACTTGTTTTTGTACTTTCGGCTGTAAATCTAATTTCGTTGCCTGAATAATTATAATTTGGATTAACTACAGAAAACTTTCCTCTTATAGCCGTTTCACTTAATTGTAGATTAGCATCCAATTTAACACCTCTACCTAAAAAATTATTTTCTTTAACACCACCCCCAATTGTTCCTCCTGAAGTACCAACTCCGGCTCCGGCAAAAATTTCGCCGGTAGCTCTTTCTTCAACTTCAATAGTAATAATTTTAAGTTCCGGTGAAGAACCTTCGTAAATATTTTTATTAACTTTTCCAAATATTTTTCTTGACTTGATGTTATTTATAGATTTATCCAATAGTAATAAACTGTAAGGATCACCCTCGTCAACTTCTAATTCACCTCTAATAACATTGTCTTCAGTAACAGTGTTTCCAATTATATTTACCCTTTCAACAAAATATTTTTTTCCTTCGGAAACATTTATTGTTACTAATATCTTGTCATCTTTAACAGTTTCAATTAATTTAGAATTTATAAACTGAAGATCTTTTTTGGTAGTTAACTTATTAATTTCATCAAGAACTTTTATAATTTTTTTTGGTGAATAATATTTGTTTTTAAGTTTAGGTAAATCTTTTGTAATTTGAACAAAAGAATTTTTATCTAAACCTTCTGATATTTTTAAAGAAACATCCTCAAACCTGAATCTTTTCCCTGACTCAATATTATAAGTCAATAGAAACCCTTCTCCCTCTTCATATAATACGTTCGTTGCCAATACTTTTACCTGATAATAACCTTTGCTTTTATAAAAATTTTCTAAAAGGCGAGTATCTAATTTAATTCTTTTCTGATTTAAATATTTTTTTGTGGATATAATTTTCCATACCTTATTCTCTTCCGATGTTATAATTCCTCTTAACTTGCCATCTTTGAATTTTTTATCACCTATGAAGACAATTTTTCCTATCTTAGCACGCTTTCCTCTATTAATTTCATAAATTAAATCTATTGAATTATTCACATTTTCTTTCGCGTAAGCCTCTACTTCTATAAAATAAAATCCAAGATTTCTGAAAGCTGTTTTAATTTTTTGAATATCTCTAATCAACTTATTTTCTACATACGAAGTTTTTTCTTTTAATTCAATAACCTCTTTTATTGCTTCTTTATGTTTTTTTGCTTTGATTCCATTGAAGACTAAGCTTTGGATTATTGGATTTTCTTTGACTGAAATCTCTAGGAGACCATTAATTAAATTAATTTCTAGATAAGAAAAAAAATCGGTATCATATAGTTGCTTAGACAGTTCATTTATTTTTTGAGCGTTGTAATCTTCATTTATCTTTATATCTCCAAACATAACAATGGTTTCTGGGGATACTCTGACGTTGCCTACAACTTTAACTTCTTTAACAATTTCTGCGTAAGATATTGTTATTGCAAAAATAAAAAAAAATAATAATTGTAGTAAGACTTTTTTCATTGAACGAAAGATCATACACTTATACCGTTAGTTTTCAACCTAACCAATTTTCTAACTTTATGTATTTCGTTAAGTGAAGTGGGTTTTTTTGAAAAGTATTTTTTATACTCTTTTAAATTTATAATCTTTACTAAATTTGTCACAACCTGCCTGAGAGAAATTTTATGCTGTAAAAATAGCTTAACCAATTCATCATTTGCAATTGTTATGACGGTATCATAAAGAGTATTTTCTTTCGATATTTTTTTTAAAAGTTTAATTGAAGGAAACTTTGTTTTATCAACTTCATAAAAGTTTAAATTATTCAAAGTTTTAGAATTGATTTTTTTTGAAGCTATATATTTTAACTTATCATCATAAATAGAATTAAAAATTGGTATTTTCATATCGACATCGTGTAGTAGCATTTTAATTAAACCATTCTTAAATTTTATGATCGCATGTACATAAGATTGAGGATGAATTAATATTTTATATTTTTCTAAATCAAAATTAAACATTCTATTAGCTTCCATTATTTCAAAAACTTTATTCATCAAGTTTGCTGAATCTACCGAAATTTTTTTACCCATTTTCCAATTTGGATGCATAACTGCTTTTTCTGGAGTTATTGTTTTTTGAAATCTAATTGATGAATTTAAAAGTGGGCCTCCAGAAGCAGTGAGTATAATCTCTTCTATATCATTGTTTGAATATTCTCTAGTTAAATTCCATATTGAAAAATGTTCAGAGTCAATTGGAATAAATTTAGTATTATATTTTTTTAATTTTTTTTTTATTAAATACCAACCACAGATAATTGATTCTTTATTTGCAATACCAATAGTTTTACTAAATTTGATCACTTCTAAAGTTGGTTTAAGGCCATCTAAACCTGATATGGCAGACATAGTATAATCTATTTTTCTATTAAATATTTCGCTTAATTTATTTTTTCTTGAAAAGATATTTATTTTTTTATATTTAAGTTTTTCTTTTGTATATTCGTAATATTTATCATCATAAATTAAAATATTTTTTACCTTAAATTCATTAGCCTGTTTAATTAATTGTTTATAATTTCTGTTGGCAGTTAATAAAATAATTTGAAAGTTTTTTTTATCTTTTCTGATAATATCCAATGTATATTTACCGATAGATCCTGTTGATCCTAGTATTGCAATTCTTTTTTTCATTTTTACAGTCTTGACATTATATCCTTCATTATTTCAAAATATGCATTTAAGCCATTCATATGAATCCAAATGAATGGTATTGCAAAAATTATGCCATCAATTCTATCTAGCAAGCCGCCATGACCTGGTAAAAAATTTCCTGTATTTTTAACTTTAGCTTTTCTTTTAATATAAGAAATAAATATATCCCCCAATTGACATACTAATGATATTTGTAAACATAATAAAAAATTATTAAATGAATAGTAATGTTCAGATTGATTAAAAATGTAGAATAATAGAGGTGGAGCTAAAGAAAAACAAAAAGAACCAATGCTTCCCGAAATAGTTTTTTTAGGACTTATTTTGGTTAATTTTTTACCACCAATTGTTTTGCCTACAACGTAACCACCTATATCGGAAAATATACATATTAATAAAATATAAAGTATGAATATTGGTCCTAAACTATAAAAAGATCCAGCCAGTGGTAAAAAAATGAAAAAGATATAAATAAAAGATATTAACCTAAGAGGTATCCAATTCTTAGTAAAAGCTGATTTTTCTATTCGAAATATCAAAACAACAATTTCATTTAAAGTAATTCCTGAAACTATTATGATAAATAAAATATATATTGACCAATTTATAAAAACACAAAAAATAACTAACAAAAATAATAAGATGGAGGTTATAATTCTTTTTCTTAATTCAACGGTCACTAAACTTTACCAAAATTTCTTTTAATTTTTTTAAATTTATTTAAAATTTTTTGAAAATCATTGTTATTAAAATCAGGCCACATTTTTTTTACAAAAAAAATTTCTGCATAAGCTATTTGCCACAACAAAAAATTACTGAGTCTTTTTTGACCACCAGTTCTTATTAAAATATCGGGGTCAGGAAAACCAGAGGTAAAAAGATTTTTTTCAAAATTTTTGAGTGTAATTTTTTGTTTTTTTTTATTAACTATTTTCATACTATTAATTATTTCTTGTTTTGACCCATAATTTAAAGCTAATTGAACTGAAATTTTATTATTTTTCCTAGTTTTGTTTTCCGCAATTTTTATTATTTTCCTTAAATTACTTGCCAAGCTGAACTTATTTCCAATGATTTTTACCTTAATCCCATTTCTAATAACTTTAAGTATATTTTTTCTGAAATAGTTTTTTAATAACTTAAATAAGAAATTAACTTCTTTTTTTGGTCTTTTCCAATTTTCGCTTGAAAAGGTAAATAATGTTAAATAAGAAATTTTTTTTTTAATTGAATAATCAACAATTTTTTCTATTGCTTTGAGTCCACATTGATGACCATAATTTCTTGATTTTCCTCTTTGTAATGCCCATCTACCATTGCCATCCATGATTATGGCAACATGATTAGGTAAACTCATACTGTCATTATCTCTTTTTCTTTTTGGGATTCTTTTTTATCAATTTTTTTTATTTCTTCATCTGTAATCTTCTGAATTTCTTTTTCGAATTTATTGTTTTCATCTTCGCTAATCTTCTTTTCCTTAAGCATTGCTTTTAATACATCGTTAGCTTCCCTTCTTATATTTCTAACTGATATTTTACTTTGCTCAGCAATATTTTTAACTATTTTTTTTAATTCATTTCTCCTCTCTTCGTTTAAATTCGGGATCGGAATTCTAATCAACCGACCATCAATTTGCGGATTTAAACCCATTTCTGATTTTTTTATTGAAGAGTCAATAAGCATCAAATTATTTTGATCCCATACTTGAATGTTTAATGTTCGAGGATCTGGTACAGTAATTGTACCTAATTGATTTATTGGTATTTTTTGTCCATAAACATCTACTTTGATAACATCCAACATGCTAGCATTCGCTCTACCTGTTCTTAGGACTGATAAATCCTTTTCATAAACTTCGAAAGTTTTATTCATTTTTTGTTTATAAATGTTTTTATCAAACATAATAAAAATATGTATTTTAAAGGGTAAATCTTATTTATTCACCAACTTTATATCTAACAAAATCTTTAATGGCTATACTATTTTCTTTACCTAGTTCAGCTATAACATCTTTTACTTTTTTTTTTGGATCCATAATCCAAATTTGATTAATTAAAGTATTTTCCTGTTTAAATTTTTCTAACTTTCCCCTTGAAATTTTTTCTATAATATTGTCACTTTTGCCTGAATTTTTAAGTTCCTCATTAATTATCTCATTTTCTTTTTCCAACATTTTTTTATCAAGTTGATTAATTTCAATTGCCAGAGGGTTTGATGCCGCTATATGCATTGCCAATTTGTGTCCAAAATCTTTAATCTGTTGATTGAATTTTGTAGATTCTATACAGACAACCACACCAAGTTTTCCAATATTTTTTTTTAATGCCGCGTGTACATAATGAAAATTCATACATGTGTTATTATCAAAAAAATTGCATCTTCTAATTGTAATTTTTTCACCAATTTTAGAAATAAGATTAATTACATTCTCTTCAACACTATTTCCATCTTTCATTTTCTTTTTTTTTAAATTATTTAAATCTCCCTTTAGTTCAAAACACAATTTAGAAAGATTTTCTGAAAAATTTAAAAATTCTAAATTTTTTGCAGCAAAATCTGTTTCACAATTAATCTCGATTATTGACAATTTATTATTTTCCTCATGAACGCAAATTAGGCCATCATTTGCAATGCGTTCCATTTTTTTACCAGCCTTAGCAAATCCCCTAATTCGTAAATATTTTATTGATTCTTCTATATCACCACCACATTCTTTGATTGCAATATTGCAATCTCCAAAACCTACGCCGGTAAGTTCCCTAAGTTTTTTAATCTTATCTAAATGACTGGGAGATGACATTGAAAAAATTATTTTTTTATTGGATTGTTTTCTTTTGATAGCGTACTTATAACTTTTTCTTTTATCTTATCAATCAATCGTACTTTATCTTCTTTTTCTTCAACTTTAATTTCTTTATCTGGAAGTTTGATTTCATTATTTTTATTAGAAATTTTAATTTCTTTTTGTACATTTTGAATAGTTTCTTTTAATAAATCACAGTATAGATTTATTGCTCTTCGTGCATCATCATTTCCAGGTATTGGATAATCAATGTCTGTAGGATCAGAATTTGTATCAAGTATTGCAATTATAGGTATATTTAGCTTGGCAGCCTCCTTGATAGCTAACTTTTCATAATTTGTATCAATAATAAATATTAAATCTGGAATACCTTTCATTTCTAATATTCCTCCAAGTGATCTCTCGAGTTTGTCTCTTTGAAGTCCCATCTTGATAATTTCTTTTTTTGTAAAACCTGTATTTTCTCCTCCAAGTGCTTCGTTAATTTTTTTTAGCTTTTTTATTGAATTTGAGATTGTTTTCCAATTAGTTAACATTCCCCCAAGCCATCTAAAATTTACATAATATTGAGATGTATCTTTAGCCAAATTCGCAATTGACTCGGCTGCTTGCTTTTTAGTCGAAACAAATAATATTTTACCACCACTTTCAATAACGCTCGAAACTTTTGAGAGAGCTTCGTTAATTAACTCAATAGTTTGGACTAAATCAATTATGTGAATTGAGTTTCTTTTGCCAAAAATATAATTCTTCATTTTTGGATTCCATCTAAAAGTCTTGTGACCTAGATGTACGCCAGCTTCTAATAATTGCTGAATTGTTATATTAGGTATATTCAATATATTTTCCCGGTTATTCCACCACAGTTCTACCATTTAAGGACCGGCGGTCCAAAAGACCATCAACCGTGTGCGTTTTGTGGGTGTTTTACAATTTAATCAAATTAATTACAACTTTTATTATATGTTTATTCTTTTCAAATAAGGCTCATTTTTTAACGATTTTAATATTTCTGGATTTATTTTTCTTTTATTAGAAAGTTCAAAAATAAGATTTTTTGAATTATTTTTAATAATAATTTTAACATTTGTATTACCTTCTTTAGAAATTAAATTTGAAAAATTTCTAAGATTCTCTAATTTTTCAATTTCAAATGTAATATTAGGTATGGATTGTTCAGAAATTTCATTTAAACTTGCTAACTTTCTTACACTTATCCTCTTAAATCTATTATTTTGATTACTCAAATCTTTCAAAACTGTAATTAAAAATGACTTACCTTCTTTAAGAATATTTCTACTTTTTTCCAAAATTTCTGAAAAAAGAAATAGTTCAAATACACCCCCCAAATCACTAAATTTAACAATTGCAAAAGGATTGCCATCTCTGGTTTTCTTTTCTTGAATTTTCATTATCGTTGCAGCAAGGATAGCTTCATTTTTGGATGAGATCATAAATGAATTAAAGTTTTGTATTTTGTAAATATCAAAAACTTCTTTGTATTCATTAATCGGATGATCCGAAATAAAGAATCCAATTGCTTCAAATTCTTTAGATAATCTCTCTTCAAACAGCCAGT
>Ga0208467_1000535_pt1 | contig 10400 bp, 9 predicted proteins | sample DeeseametaMP2098_FD_184176 | JGI IMG/M metagenome (GOLD analysis project Ga0208467, IMG submission 184176) | Marine microbial communities from the Deep Pacific Ocean - MP2098 (SPAdes) | ecosystem: Environmental > Aquatic > Marine > Oceanic | place: North Pacific Ocean | collected 2011-05-26 | reverse complement strand
GATGCTGTATTTTTTTCTTGTGAAAAAAAACAAATTGCTGAAAAAATTTCTGGTTTAGCAAGACAAAAAATAGCTGAAGATTTAAATTTAATACAAAAAAATCAATTTCGATTTTGTTGGATTATAGATTATCCATTATATCAGTTTAACGAAGAAGAAAAAAAAATTGATTTTAGTCATAATCCATTTTCTATGCCAAGAGTAAGCTACGAGGAGTTTGATAAAATAGACCCTCTCAAAATTCTTGCAGAACAATATGATTTGGTATGTAATGGTATCGAATTATCCTCGGGCGCTATCAGAAATCATCTTCCAAAAATGTTCTATAAAGTATTTTCAAAAGTTGGATATTTAAAAAAAGATGTTGATAGTAAATTTGGAGGAATGATTAAAGCGCTATCTTACGGGGCTCCTCCACACGGTGGATTGGCTCCAGGCATAGATAGGATAGTAATGTTACTAGCGAATGTAGAAAATATAAGAGAAATAACCTTGTTTCCGCTAAATCAAAATGCCCAAGATCTGCTAATGGATGCCCCATCAGAGGCAACGGATCAACAACTGAAAGAACTAAATATAAAGACTATTAAAGAAAACAAAAATTAATTTAATTATTTTTTACTTTTTAAATTAATTCTTACATCGGTGAGGTCAATTAGTTTTTTTTCATAATTACTTCTTACAAAACCTTTGCTAGTAATATCTTTAATTAATTTTAAAAATTGCGTATCATCTTCTTTGTTAATTTTTTTGTTACTTTCTTGATGTGTCAATGATGGCGTATGAGCCAAGTCTTCCCTGCCCGAATATGATATTGCAAGTTCTCTAAATATATAATCTAAAATAGAAGACGCACTCAAAATTCTATCATTACCTTCAATTTTACCAGAGGGTTCAAATTTTGTTCCAACATAGGCATTGACAAACTCGTCAAGTGGAACCCCATATTGTAAACCCAATGAAATTGCTATAGCAAAGTTATTCATTAAAGCCTTGACCAATTCTCCTTCTTTACTTGTATCAATAAATATTTCACCTAATTTACCATCATTGTATTCTCCAGTATGCAAGTATACTTTGTGATTACCAATGGTAACTTTTTGAATATACCCTTTTCTTCTGTCAGGCATTTTAATTCTAGGATATGATTTTTCATTAATCTGCAAATTTATTTTCTCATTCTCTTTTTCTGATATTTGTTCACTTAAATTTTTTTGAACTATATTGGGAACTTCTAAAGATTTATTATTAGATTTAGATAAAAAGTTTAAATTTGTTGTATTTTTATTCCCCAAATTTTTTGTTTTTCTAGTGTCTAATTTAACATCAATAATTTCAAACTTGCCATCCTGTCGTTGATCTAGTTTTGAAAGTTGATCTTCATTTAACTCATCCAGATAATGTTTAACTTTAAAACTACAAGTGTAAAAGGTTTCAACTAGGTATTTTGACATATCTTCGTGCCTTGAATTAAATTTTTTTTAAGAAAATGCTTAATTATGGTATATATTAATTCATAATTAAGTCTAATTTTTTTTTTACAATTGGCAATTGTGTGAATAATTTTTTTTTACAGATAATATAATAACCTTTAGTGTTAATGTTTTATGAACTTGTTAAAGCAAATATTTACATGGTGGAATCGACAGACAATAGGAACAATGATTCTCACTTTTTTTTCAGGCAAACTAAAAGGAATCGATGAATTTGGCAACAAGTATTACGAAAGTAAATCTGGTAGGAGATGGGTAATATATGAGAAAACTGTTGAAGCATCCAATATTCCTCCAAATTGGTACAACTGGATTCATTTCACAAACAACAAGCTGCCAGTTGCTAATCAAAAAAAGTATTCTTGGGAAAAGAGACATGAGTCTAATTTAACAGGAACAAATGAAGCCTACAGACCAAAAAAAATAATTGAAAACAAAACTATCAAAAAAAAATATGAGACTTGGAAAATATAGTATTTATTTTTTTATTTGTTTTTTTTTTAATTTAAACCAATCCTTTAGTGAAACAGTATCAAATATCAAAATCGAGGACTTAAAAGATTTACCATCCACGTACGAAGAAATAGAAGAATTTGTAGAAGAAGATAATGCTGACCAACAAATATTACAACAAGTGAGATATAAAGAACCTCAAAAATTAAATAGCGAAATTATTACTATTGAAATGAAAGCTCTAAATAAAATTACAGCAAAAACTTCTACATTGAGCATAAAATTGGGTGAAGAAAAATATTTTGGTAATTTAAAAATTAAACCTTTGAAATGTAAAGCTTCGGATATTGATCAACCTCCTGATACAGTTGCTTATTTACAAGTAATTGACATATCCGACAAAAAAAATGACCAAGTTTTTGTATTTAACGGATGGACTTTTGCGTCCAGTCCAACCCTAAGATCTTTAGATCACGCAATATATGATTTGTGGCTGCTGGGTTGCAGCAATATTTAGTTAAATTTTTCTTGATTTAGCCAGTTAACATTAAAATTTGAGCTAATAAATTTTTGATGATTTAGAATTTTTTTATGAAGATCAATTGTTGTAGTAATGCCTTCTATAACAAACTCATCTAAAGATCTAAGAGTTCTTTGAATCGCTTCAGTTCTATTTCTACCATGGCAAATTAACTTACAAATTAAACTATCATAATAGGGTGAAATTTTGCATCCCTGAAATATTGCTCCATCAATTCTAGTTCTGAATCCAGAAGGTTGATGACAAACACTAATTGTCCCAGGGCTTGGCTGAAAGTTTTTATCAGGATCTTCAGCATTAATTCTACATTCTATAGCATGACCTCTTGAAATAATATCAATCTGATTTAAGGTGGTATATCCTTTTGCTGCTATGCTAATTTGTTCTTTTACAATATCAATGCCAGTTACAACTTCTGAAACAGGATGCTCTACTTGAATTCTAGTATTCATTTCTAAAAAATAAAATTTTCTGTCATCATATATAAATTCAACTGTTCCAACTCCTTCATATCCAATTTTTTCAACCATTTTTACGGTTTTGGACAAAAGAACTTTTCTTACCTCAGCATTTAAAATAGGACTAGGAGATTCTTCAATTAATTTTTGATATCTTCTCTGAACGGAACAGTCCCTTTCTCCAAGATGAATCGTTTTGTTTTTATCAGAAAGAATTTGAACTTCTATATGCCTTGGATTATTGAAATATTTTTCAATATAAACTTCATCATTGTTAAAATATTTTTTTGCTTCATTTTTTGCTTCATTCATAGCATTTTCTAATTCTGATTCTTTTGCTACTATTTTCATGCCTTTTCCACCACCACCACCTGAAGCTTTGACTAAAACGGGAAAGCCAACTGATGAACAAATTTTTTTTGCTTGATCCAAAGTAGTTATTTTTCCTTCAGAACCTGGAATTACCGGTAAACCGTTTTTAGATGCGATTTGTTTAGCTTCAACTTTATTCCCCATGCTTTTAATTAATTGGGGATTTGGTCCTATAAATTTTATTCCATGTTTAGTTACCATTTCTGCAAAATTATAACTTTCCGATAAAAAACCATAACCAGGGTGTACAGCTTCAGCATTGGTTAATTCTGCCGCCGATAATAAAGCTGCAATATTTAAATAGCTATTTTGAGGTTGTTGAGATCCTATACACACACTTTCATCCGCAAGTCTTACGTGCATTGAGTCCTGATCTACATCAGAATGAACGGCAACAGTTGAAACACCCAATTCTTTACAAGCTCTAATTATTCTAACCGCAATTTCTCCACGACTGGCTATAAGAAGTTTTTTGAACATTATTCCAGCAGAACTAATACTTGAGCAAATTCGACTGGCTGACCATCTTCAACACATATTTCTTTAACGATTCCATCTTTTGTTGATGGCACATGGTTCATGGTTTTCATTGCTTCCACAATCATAACTGTGTCACCTTTTTTTATTTTTTTTCCAATTTCTACGAATTTTTTTCCACCTGTCTCAGGTGCTAAATAAGCAGTACCAACTATTGGTGAAGTAATTTTTGCACCCTTAAATAAATCAGTTTTTTTTTTTTCTGTGGTTAATTGTGTAATTTCATTAGTGGTTGAAATATCTGATTTTTTTTTAGACACTTTTATTTTAGTATTTGATTGACCATATTCGAGTTCGGTTAAATTAAATTCATTTAAATAATCTACTAATTCTTTTATTAATTTTTTATCTATTTTCATTGTTATTTGCTCTTATCGATTAAATTTAATATTCCATCAATAGCCATTAGATATCCTCTAGTGCCAAAACCGCAAATAATACCTTTAACCGCTTTACTTATCAATGACTTCTGGCGAAATTCTTCTCTAGAATTAATATTTGATATATGTAATTCAATTGATGGAATTTTTATAATCATTAACGCATCCAATATTGATACCGAAGTATGTGTATAGCCAGCAGCATTAATAATTAATCCATCAAATTTTTCACTTGAATCTTGTATTAAGGATACAATTTCACCTTCAATATTAGTTTGTTTGAATATCAATTCTACGTCTTTGTTTTTTGCATAATCATGACAATCTTTTTTTAAATCTTCAAAAGTTGCTTTTCCATAATGGTTTTCTTCTCTTTTTCCTAAAAGATTGAGATTCGGTCCATTTATAATTAATATTTTTGTTTTCATGGATTATAATATTTAAATAAATAAGTCTTTTTTATGAATAACTTAAAAAAAATCAAAATTCAATTGAATGGTAAAAAGCATCAAATAAAGTTGGGGTATAATCTTAAAGATTTGTTAAAAATATTAAAAAAAGATAACAACAAAGTAGCTATAGAATTAAATGGTGAAATAGCAGATAAAAAAAAATACAATAAAATATTTATAAAAAAAAACGATAAAATCGAAATTGTCCAATTTATTGGTGGAGGATAGAATATATGAAAGATGATTTTGTAATTGATAAAAAAAAATTAACATCAAGATTAATTGTAGGAACAGGAAAATATAAGAGCTTTCAACAAACCGCAGAGGCAATCAAAGCTTCAGGTGCAGGCATTGTAACTGTAGCTGTTCGAAGAGTTAACATCACTGATAAAAAAGAACCAGCTTTAATGGATTATATTGATCCTAAAAAAATAACCTACCTTCCAAACACCGCAGGTTGTTTTAACTCTCGTGATGCACTTAGGACATTAAGATTGGCGAGAGAAATGGGAGGATGGAAATTAGTTAAGCTTGAAGTATTGGGAAACAAAAAGACATTGTATCCAAATATGATAGAAACAATTAAATCGACCGAAGTATTAGTCAAAGAAGGATTTAAGGTAATGGTTTATTGTACAGACGATCCAGTTATGGCAAAAAAATTGGAAGATGTTGGTGCATCCTCGATTATGCCATTGGCTGCACCTATTGGTTCGGGTTTAGGGATTCAAAATAAAATTAATATAAAAATAATTAAAGAACAATCCAAAGTTCCGGTGATAGTAGATGCTGGCGTTGGCGAAGCTTCGGACGCGACCATTGCTATGGAATTAGGATGTGATGGGGTATTAATCAATTCTGCAATTGCAGAAGCTAAAAATCCAATTTTAATGGCAGAAGCGATGAAATTTGCAGTTATGGCAGGAAGAAAATCTTATTTAGCTGGCAGAATGAAGAAGAGAGAATTTGGAAATCCTTCATCACCAAAAAAAAATATAATTTAAATTTTGATTCCAGATTTGTAGTTTTTTATCGAAGGTCTTTTATGATATTTTTTATTTCTATATTTTCTAAATAATTGTATCTTTTTACTTTTTAAACGTTTATTTAAAAATTTCCGATTACTTTTAGGATAAAATTTATTATGATTTAAGTTTTCTTTGGGTTTTGTTACATGTTCTAGGATTTTAATAATTTTTTTATTTTTATTTAATAATTCAATTTTATATTCAGGAATTATTAATGAATTATCGCTAATAAAATTTATTTGTAGCTTATGTTTCTTTTTACAATATGAAAGTTCGTCATCAAATTGTTCTTTGATAGTTTTGATTACCTTTTCGGCAACTTTGATATTGACATTTTTGATTTTATTAGAAAGTGCTTGCTCTTCAGTTAATTTGAGTATTTTAGAAGAAAAAGAATCCAACGTTAGTATAATATTCCATTGCACTGAGCTTAATCTTAATCTTTGTCTAGATATTTCTAATAGACCAAAATTGCTTATTCTTTCAAATTGAATTCTTGCGCGATCATTTTTAAAATTATCTCTCAATCTTTTTTCAACCATTCTTCTATTATTAAAATTGGACATATCGATAAAATCTATAATTATTAGTCCAGCTAAATCTCTAACCTTAATTTGTCTTGCTATTTCATCTGCAGCCTCTAAGTTTGTTGCTAAGGCTGTTCTTTCTACATTAATTTCTCTTGTAGATTTTCCAGAATTAATATCGATAGAAACTAATGCCTCTGTTGGATTAATTACTATATATCCTCCAGATTTCAGTTTTAATATTGGTTCAAAGATTTGATTTAACTTTTTTTCAATTTCTTCCTTATGAAATAAAGGGATTTTCCCTCTATATTTTTTCACGCATTTGACACTCTTTGGCATAATTTGTTTCATAAAGTTTTTAGCTTTTTGATAACCTTCATTTCCTTCTACAATTATATTTTTTATTTTTTCATTATAAATATCTCTGATTGTCCTCTTAATAATATCGCCTTCTTCAAACACTAAAGCTGGAGCTAAAGAATTCATTGCCCTTTTTTTTACTTCTTCCCAAATTTTGATTAAATTTTCCAAATCATAGTTTATTTCATTTTTAGTTTTGTTAGCCCCAGCAGTTCTGATAATCAGACCCATTTCTTTTGGAATTTTTAACTCATTGAGAATGTCTCTAATTTTTTTTCTATTAATTGGATTAAAAATTTTTCTAGAGATTCCACCACCTTTAGGCGTGTTGGGCATTAATATAGTGTACTTTCCAGCCAAAGAAATAAATGTGCTTAAAGCAGCACCTTTTTTTCCTCTTTCATCTTTTAAAACTTGAACCAGTATAATTTGATTTGGTTTTATAACTTCCTGAATTTTATATCTTTTTGAACCAAAACTTTGTCTCGGTTTATCAAATTTTTTTTCTATATTTACGATCTCATTAACATTTCTATCAATTTCTTTTTTAACAGAATTTAATTCAATATTAGCTGAGTTTAATTCCTCGGCGTTAATTACATCGGCATTATTAAATTCATTTTTACCATTACGAAAATCTTCATCAAGTGTTGATAGAGAATTGTTCTCCTCGAGTTTTTTACTTTCCTCTTTTAACTTTTCTCTTAATTTTTCTTCTTTTTGTTTTAGATTTCGGATATCTCCTTGTGGAATTTGATAATAATCTGGCTGAATGTCATTAAACGCCAAAAAACCATGACGCTCTTTACCAATATCAACAAATGCTGCTTGTAAAGAGGGTTCTACTCTACTAACTTTTCCTAAATAGATATTGCTTTTAATGAGTATATTTTTTTTGCTTTCATACTCATAATCTTCGATATTTTCTTCTGACTTAAGAACAACTCTAGTTTCATTTGGATGCGACGCATCAATATATAAATTTCTTTCCATAACTTTATAAATATAATCTTAATCATTTTCTCATTTTTTTGAATCTTGTCTTTTTATTTTTCTATATAATATTTATTGAGTAAATTCTATAACTTAGTATTAAAACCTCTAAATTAGTGCTTTTTTGCCTAAAGAATGTCAAATTTATTTAATTAAATTTAGAATGTCTGGGTTTATTAAAAAAATATCGATAGTTATTTTATCAACGTTTCTCGTATTGTTTGTGACGATATTCTTAATATTATGGGTTTTTTCAAATGATTTACCAAATTATAAGTTTCTATTAAATTACGAACCGCCGGTTTCAAGCAGAGTACATGCTGGTGATGGTCAATTTATTGCTGAATTTGCCCTTCAAAAAAGACTATTTGTACCTTTTGAAGCGATTCCAAAAAATGTTATTAACTCTTTTCTTTCGGCAGAAGATAAAAATTTTTTTAAACATCCTGGCATTGATGCCAAAGGAGTTATAAGAGCCATAATTAATAATTTTAAGAACTATCTAAAATCTAAAAGATTGGAAGGTGCATCTACGATAACGCAACAAGTAGCAAAAAATTTTTTACTTTCAAATGAAATAACTTTTAAGAGAAAGTTTAAAGAAGCTATTTTAGCATTCAGAATTGAAAGAGCTTTATCGAAAGAAAGAATAATGGAATTATACTTAAATCAAATATATCTTGGACAGGGAGCATATGGTATAGCGGCCGCAAGTTTGGAGTATTTTGATAAACCTATAAATAAATTGGAATATGAAGAGGCAGCATTATTAGCAGCACTTCCTAAGGCACCAAGTAGATATAATCCGTTTAAATTCAAAAAATTTGCTAAAAAAAGAAGAAATGTTGTTTTAAAAAATTTGTATAAAAATCAATATATTTCAATTGATCAATATAATGAACTACTAAAAAAAGATATTAATCTTAAACCTAGAGAAGTTAAACTTATAGAAGAAACAAATTATTATTCAGAGGAAATCAGAAGAATTTTAAACGATCAATATGGATATGATAAATTATACAAAGGAGGTCTCTCGATAAGAACTCCTTTAGATCCCACCTATCAAGTTCAAGCAGTAAAAGCTTTAAGGGAGGGTCTTGAACTTTATGATCGTAGACATGGATGGAGGGGAGTATTGGCAAATAGAAAAGATGATTTAAATTGGTTTAGTTCAGTATCAAATTTAAAACTCGAAGAAAATCTTAATTGGAAAGTTGCTAAGGTTATTAAAATGGAAGAATTTTTTGTTGATATTGAAACTGAAGACAAAGAAATTGGAAAGATAAATTTTGAAACAATAAACTGGACCAAAAAAAGCTTCAAAGAACTCTTTAAATTAGGCGATATAATTTATGTTAAGAAAATTAAAAAAAATAAATGGGAATTAAAACAATTACCAAAAGTCAATGGTGCAATCATTGTAATGGATCCATTTACAGGAAGAGTTTTATCGTTAGTTGGAGGATTTAGCTATAATTTGAGCGAATTTAATAGAGCTACACAAGCGTTTAGACAACCAGGATCAGCTTTTAAACCTTTTGTTTATGCGCTAGCTTTAGAAAATGGATATACTCCATCTACTTTAATCTTGGATGCCCCCATGGTTATGGAGCAGGGTTTAGATTTAAAGTTATGGAAACCTGAAAATTATGGAAAAAAGTTTTATGGACCATCTACTTTAAGAACTGGATTAGAAAAATCTAGAAACTTAATGACTGTAAGAGTAGCCTTAGATGTGGGTTTAAATAAAATTATTAGTATGACGAAGAGGCTAAATATTTATAACAATCCTAAAGAATTATTTTCTATTTCTTTGGGTACAGCCGAAACCACATTATTAAAATTAACATCTGCCTATAGTACCTTTGTGAATGGGGGGAAAAAAATAATTCCTATTATGATTGATAGAATTCAAGATAGAAGAGGTGTAACAATTTACAATGCCGACAAAAGAAAATGTATCAAATGTGAACAAATATCTTACTTAAGCGATCAAGTGCCTAAAATTGAAGATAATTTTGAACAGATAATCAGTCCTGAAACAGCATATCAAATGATATCTATGCTTGAGGGCGTAGTTCAGCGAGGAACAGGAAGAAAATTGAAACATTTAAATTTAAATTTAGCTGGAAAAACTGGAACAACAAATAATAATACTGATACATGGTTTATTGGGTTTACTTCAAAACTTGTTGTTGGAGTTTATGTTGGATTTGACGAACCTGTTTCATTAGGGAAATACGAAACGGGGGGAAAAACGGCTATGCCAATTTTTAAAAAATTTATCCTCAATAGTATCTCTAAACAAGACGCAACACCATTTAAGGTTCCAGATGGCATAGTAATGATGGTTGTGGATCCGGCCACAGGTCAAAAAGTTGGTTTTAATTCAAAAAACTCTATATACGAATCCTTTAAAGAAAAAAATATAAATGAAGTTGGTATTGAAAATAATTATAATAATTTGATATTTAATAATTCAAAAGTGGGAAGTAAAGAAATAATAAGATTTTACTAAAATTTATGACTGACATCGATTTTAATCAAAATATCGAAAAAATTAAAAAGATTAACCTTAATATTAAGGGGTATCTTTGAGGCAAATAATATTAGGAAAAAAATACTACTTTTTGAAAAAAAATCCTTAGAGAAAAATTTTTGGAAAAATAAAAATTCAGCTCAAAAAAATATCAAGGAAAAAAACTTCTTCGAAGATATTTTGAATAATTATTTAAAATTACAAAAAGAAGTTGAAAATTTGTTGGAGCTATATCAGTTAGCTTCTACAGAGAATAACAAAGAT
>Ga0208467_1000530_pt1 | contig 10422 bp, 10 predicted proteins | sample DeeseametaMP2098_FD_184176 | JGI IMG/M metagenome (GOLD analysis project Ga0208467, IMG submission 184176) | Marine microbial communities from the Deep Pacific Ocean - MP2098 (SPAdes) | ecosystem: Environmental > Aquatic > Marine > Oceanic | place: North Pacific Ocean | collected 2011-05-26 | reverse complement strand
AATGCCACAGATGATCTCAAGTGCATCAGCTGCCTCAATACTCTCCAGTGAAAACCCAAAGCGGCTCGGCAGTATCTGAACAACCTGTTTATAGGAGTTATCTCTCTCCTCTGGCAGGAGCCCCCCTTCCCCATTATTAATTGAGGTGCCTACGATCTGCGTGGATTTCGCCAGAGCGGTTTTTGCCTCCTTCCCCAGAGCGCCGTAGGACATTCCAGATATCATTATTGGCGTCTCTATCTCGAGTGGTTTTGAGGCAAAACGTGAACCAAGGGATGTCTTGGTGACGCAGGATTCTCTGTAAGTATCAACTGAAAGCCGTGAGAGCTGAGCAGGTAAAACAGTCAAATCATCAAAATTGGGGAATCGGGTAATTGCACCCATCCCCCTGACACGATGCTGCCCTGTCACTGCTTTATGGTTAATCTCCTGGCGAGTCTCCTTTGTCCATACTCCGTGTTGGGCAATTGTGACTTTTGGTATCTTGACTGCTTTATCCATAATAGTACTCATCCAGAGATGGAGTTAAATTTTGTGATGTAGATTGACATTTGCATCACTTGATTGACGGTGGGTAGGATTAAAAAGAGTGTACTTGTGTCTTCCGGACTCCAGTGGGATTACACTTTTGAACTGATCTACCGGGTGATCAATTTGGTATTTCTCAAACAGTGCTGTAACAGCCTGTTTTTCACTCTCTGTAATATTGACCACCCTTACGTTGTTGCCAATTTTGCTTTCGACATCAGGGTCAACGGTATGGATCACTCCTTTGTACATTGATTCGCCAATCACTGGTCCCATTTTTCCCAGGATGATTATTCGTCCGCCCAGGGTCATATACCCTGCCCAGCGACCCGCATCCCCACAGACAATCAAGTCACCCCCCTTCATTCCAAAGCCCAGCCTACTTCCACTATTACCCCTGACTAATAGTGTTCCGCCCATCATTGATGGCGCACAGTTGCTACCTGTACTTTTGTGGACAATGATCTCCCCATCACTCATATTGTCCCCCGTGTACCAACCGGTATTGCCGAGTATTTCCAGGGTTGGGCCGGCAAGGAATCCACCTGTAAAGTATCCCGTACTGCCATTGATGGTAACTTTACATTTGCCCTTCAGTGCTGTTCCCAGATTATGGATGGAGTGTGGGTTCTCAATCCTCAACTCATCATGCACCTTAATCAGTTGACGCAGCATTTGATTTACCTCAACACTGCTTTGATCTCTAATAGTCAGACTCTCCATACTTTCACCCCCCCTGGGTCCATCTCGATAGCGCTGACATCGGGAGCTATTTTTGCCAGTGAGATCTCTTCAGATCCAAGGAGTACAGAGCCATCATCCGTTTGAAAATACAATACTGGCTTCATCCCCAATGTATCCCTGAAAATACCAACCTGATCATGGGTGCTTGCAATAATCGTGAAGACCCCATCGAAATGATTCATTGCCTCCTTGATTGACAGCTCAAGATCACCACCGTTTTCTTTCATATGAGAGCCAAGGAATTGGACGGCTAACTCGGAATCATTATTGGTCTTGAAAGTAATGCCTCTATTTTCAAGACTCCTTCGCATATTGAAATAGTTGGTGAACTGTCCGTTATGAACGATGCACAATTCGGGAAACTGTTCAGAGATGAAGGGGTGAGCAAAATTAATATTTTCCAGGCTCTCTGTTGCCAATCTCACGTGGCCGATACCGTGTGTGGCCGCCCCAAGACTGAATTGATGAGAACGTTCAAGATCTCTTGCTGTACCCTGGTCTTTATAGACTTTAATATGCTTTCCTATTGAATGAACACAAAGTTCCGGAGAGCTGTCAATCTCATTATGCAGAGCCTGAATTTCTGATTCAGGCATATCGATTGAGCATTCATAAAAAGAGAAAATTCCAACCCCTCGGTACATTCTCGAGTCAGAGAGGGTTCCATATCTAGTGATTATCTCCAATAGTGGTTCTTTACATTTTTCTTCAATAAATGAGGCCCTTAGTTGAATGTCATTTCGATTCTCATAGACTGCAAAACCGGTCGCATCACTCCCTCTGTGCTCAATTTCCTTAAGCATTGAAATAAGCGATGAACCGAGTTCTTCAGACTCTTTGGCAATAATCCCTACAAGCCCGCACATAATATGAAACCTTTTGTTAGAGGGTAATTAGAGATGATAGGAGTATTCATTGAACTCCCAATCAGTCACCGCAGTTTTAAACCTGGATTCCTCTTTTTCCTTCAGAGCAACGAATGCCGCAATCAACTCGGGACTAAACGCCTCAGCCATGGCTGAATCCATTTTTAGTTCTTCAATCGCATCACGAAGATAGAAGGGAACAGTTTCATATCTGCCAGACTCATCGTGGTAGACATCATCATCTGCCCGATCACCTGGATCAATCTTATTCTTGATTCCATCCAGGCCGGCCGCGAGCGTTGCAGCCATGACAAGATAGGGGTTGGCCGAGGCGCAAGCCGCCCTGTTTTCTACCCTTGATCCCCCTTCTCTCTCATCAGGGACGCGGCAGTAAGTTGTTCGATTATCGCCGCCCCAGGCAATGTTGTAGGGGGCAAATGAGTCTTGGACAAAACGCTTGTAAGAGTTGATTGTCGGCGCAAGAAATGCAGACATCCCTTTGGCATGCGCGAGCTGTCCGCCGATAAAATACCGTTGAATATCTGAAATACCATCTTCACAGTCCGGATCATAAAAAACGTTGTTATTGTTTTCTATATCTACGAGCGATTGATGGACATGATAGCCATTACCACCGCCCTCATCTTTTGGGCGACCCATAAAGGTCAAATGCAGTCCGTGTTGATTAGCCAACTCCTTACAGACATATTTAAATGTAAAACTCTGATCAGCCATCTTCATAGCATCAGTATGCTTCCAGTTCACTTCAAACTGACTCGGGAAAAACTCATGATTGAGGTAGATCATCTCCAGACCCAGATCCAGACATGTATTTTGAATCAGTCTCAGAATTCCCTGATTATCAACAGAAGGATTGACCTGGTAGACGCATGAAGGTGATGAATTGTAATTTTCACCATCAGGATGAAAGAGCATGAATTCAAGTTCAGAGGCTGCAATTGCCCTAAACCCCATTTCATCGTAGGTATTAAGTATCTTCTTAAGGGCCCCTCTTGGATCCACAGGATGTGGGGTATCGCCGAGGTAGGTATCACCAATAATACGAGCAGTATGGGGTTGATGGGGAAGCACTGCAAAGGTATTCAGATCAGGCTTGAGCGTCATATCAGACCATCCGCCGTCGCTGCCGCAACCTCCACCCATGGCGATATCGTTAGACAGATCTACGATATAGGTGGCTTGGGCAAAGTTAAGCCCTTCTTCAAGTGTTTCATCCAATCGACAGGCGGGTACCAGCTTGCTGCGGCAGATCCCATGTAAATCAGGAAATTCAACTCTTATGGAATCGATCTCAGCGGCCTTGATGATCTCCTTTACTTCCTGTTTATCCATCAACATTCTCCTTTACATGTATATCTAGAAAAAACCTGTTACTTATTGTTTTTATTATTTATTTCTTATAATGAGCATGAATTGATAAAACTTTTTTTGATCAACTAACTAGATTTGTAGGTCAATTGCCCTATAATTGTCAAGGAATAAATTCCTTTAACATGAAGAGGGTTTAGACAAATAACGGATTAGAATGAAGCATTAGACGTTGTCCTGACACAGAACTTTCAAATATCAGCCATGAGCAGCCCTGACCTTAAACACTCACGAAGAGCAAAAGCGACGCCCTATGACAAGGGTAATATGAGGTTAAAGTTGATTTTAGATGCCGCCAAAGAGGTGTTTATCGACCAGGGATACAATAGGATCACCCTCAGAAATATTGCACTGAAGGCTGGTATTACGGTAGGAAATCTCAACTACTACTACAAAACAAAAGAGGATCTGTTAAGAGATCTGCTCGACATGATTCTCAAGTCATATCTTGATGATTTTGAAAGAGTGATCGCTGTTGGGGGTGAAACTCCGATCGAACGATTTGAATCTCTGGTCCGTTATCTTATTGACGACCTGAATACCACCGAGACGACAAAATTCTTTCCTGAACTCTGGGCACTTTCAAATCACGACGAATATGCAACCCAGCTGATGAAGCGGATGTATGATGTTGAACGAGAAGTCCTCGCTGGCTTGATCAAAGAAGCCAATACCAAGCTGACCTCTGACCAAGTTGATCAAATCGCACTCTTTGTCTCCAGTTCAATTGAAGGGATGACCATGTTTGTAGGGTCAAACAAGTCACATGAGGGCTCCCTGGAATCAATGAAACAAATTGCCTGCAGATGCTTTGTTACCCTCCTTTTTGATGGCAGTGCACTAACTCCTGCAAACAAAAAAAAGAACTGGCATTTTCCAGGTTCTGACTTCATCAAAGATAAATAATTCGACATGAAAAACTCTATAAATAATTTATCAGTTGTAATTATTACAAAAAACGAAGAGAAATTTATAAGTGATGCTATAAAATCAGCTTTATTTGCGGATGAAGTTTTGATACTTGATAGCGGTTCAACTGATGATACGTGTAAAAAAGCTCAAGATTTAGGTGCAAAAGTATATCAAGAAGAGTGGCTTGGGTTCGGTGCTCAAAAAAATGCTGCTATTGAAAAAGCCGTAAATGAGTGGGTATTTGTTTTAGATAGCGACGAACGAATTCCAACTGAACTTCAAAATGAGATATTGAAAACGTTAGAAAAACCTGATTTCAAAGGATATTATGTAGCAAGACTGAATAACTACTGGGGAAAATATATAAAAACATGTGGCTTATATCCAGACTATAGCTTAAGACTTTTTAATAAAAATGCTGGGAGATTTAAAGAAGTAGCCGTTCACGAAAGTGTACAATTAAACAGTCCTACTTCTTGCTTGAATAATCATATGGTACATTTAGCGTATGATAGTATTGATGAATTTATTGAAAAACAAAATAGATACTCAACTCTAAGTCAAAAAGAAAAAAATAAAATTAAAGCATTAATAAACCCTTGTTGGACTTTTTTTAAATTGTTTTTTATTAAAAAAGGTTTTCTTGACGGATGGGACGGTTTTATAATATCAAAACTTTATGCTCAATATACTTTTTGGAAGTACATAAAATAAGAAGAATAGGGATAGAAATTTGCTTTTGGTAGATGCGGGACCTTAAGCAATCAACAGGCCAACTACCTGATTATATACGTCAAAGAATATGAAAGACGGCCTGACTCTGATTCAGACACTCCAGATTCCAAGCTGACCAAAACTGCCTGCAGTACCTAGGCAAGTCTGCTGCCTTTTAGAAGATAGCAATTCTGTTTAAGATGGGTTTTATGTTGGGTATGGAAGCTAAATAAGAATAACTTATTGTTTTTATTGTGTTAATGGCGGAGAGGCAGGGATTCGAACCCTGGGAACCGCGAGGTTCAACGGTTTTCAAGACCGCCGCTTTCGACCACTCAGCCACCTCTCCGTGATTGGTATGATTCAGTGATAGGGCTTCAGGGTTGAATTTTAACCGATCTGCCCCCATCAACACTATTGAAATTAACCAAATGTTCACTTGAAATTACTGCAGGCTGAGTTATCCTACTCCCTGAATTAAATAGGAGCTCTCTTTAGAATCTGCCAACACCGGTAGATGAGACACAGAGCTCTCAACACAACGGAGGTCAACCCTGATGAACCTTAATCACCCGACTACTGCAAGAGTTGCCATTTCAGGCATCGAAATCAACAAGGTGCTTCGCAATACCTATGCACTGCTATCGATGACCCTATTGTTCAGCGCCTTAACCGCTGGCCTCTCAATGGCCTTTTCATGGCCACATCCCGGGATGGTGCTCACCTTGGTGGGCTATTTTGGCCTCCTCATGCTGACCACCAAGTTCAGGAACTCCAGCCTTGGAATTCTCTTTGTCTTTGCTCTCACTGGTTTCATGGGATTGACCCTGGGTCCTATTATCAGCCTCTATGTCACCGCATTTCCAAATGGTAATCAGCTTGTGATGACGGCACTCGGCGGAACGGGGCTTATCTTCCTTGGCCTCTCTTCCTATGTATTGACCACCAAGAAAGATTTTACCTTTATTGGCGGCATGCTCTTTGCCGGCATTCTGATTGCTTTCCTGGCTGGAATTGGCGCTGCCATTTTCTCGATACCGTCGCTCTCACTTGCTGTCTCGGCAATGTTTGTATTGCTGATGTCTGGATTGATCCTCTTCCAAACCAGTCAACTGGTCAATGGCGGTGAGACCAACTACATCATGGCGACGGTCACACTCTATATCTCAATCTACAATCTCTTCCTGAGCCTGCTCCACCTTCTGGGTATATTTGGTGGTGATGATTAAGCTTTAACCAACCAATAAAAAAAGGCCCGCAAGGGCCTTTTTTTATTGGCCCCTCGTTCGAGGCTGATAAAAACCGAGCGCGAATTACTCTACCAGAGCTCTGGTCAACGCCCCCTGAAAATCGCGATTCAACCTATCCCTTTCCTGTTTCAACTTCAGGGAGATTTGACTCCCCGTCGACTTGATCCCAGGAGTTCAGGCTCATCAGCGGGATGGTTGATTCGCCTAAAATCTTTCTAAGCATCAATATGGTCTCAATACTCTCTTTCTGGTTATCTTCGCAATCATTCTCCTCATGGACTGTCTTGATGGGGTTGAGCAGGACGAAATCCGGCTTCATTCTCTGAACTGCGAGCAGGCCGTCTGCATTCCCCTTGAGTTCGCCGACCCCCGTCTCTACCCCATGTTGTCGGAAAAGCGACAGGCCTTCCATAGCAATATTAAAATCAGACAATAGTGCGATCTCTGGGATGACGATGCTCAATCGCTTCACCATCTCACCATCTCTTGTTATTCGCTGGATAATCCAGGTAAGCCATTGGGCGTTTAAGGCGGTTTCGGGAGACAATATCACCAGGTAACGTGAATCAGTTATGACACTCATTCGGGCAATGACAGCATCGATCAAAGCGCCATCATATTCAAAAGAGAGTCCAAACTGATTGACAAGACCCCGAGACATCTCTTTAGAAAGCCTTGTCCCGGATGGAGTGAAGAGTCGAAGTGTCAAAAGTTCTTTTTGAGCAATACTCTTTTTATAATTGAAACAGGACTCAAGGATAAAATCATACTCCTGTTGTTTGAGGGCGGTTGCCAGGTAATCGAGCCATTCGTTTCTGTTCCATAGAATGGATTCAGCCAATTGAGTCGTATCAAGTACTGTCGTGGTAACAGGGTTTCCAGGGGTGATGATTTTCTCAACCAGTGTTGCCGCTCTTAAAAGTTTATCGAGCCCCAGCCCTCGCTCCATCCTGATGGCAGCCACACCGACCCCTGAACAGAGTTGCTGGTCACCCCCCAACCAGTGGGCAATTGACAGGATCAGGGTGTTGAACCACCGATGGGGAGGAATCTTGTTGCTCTCACTGTGGATGATGAGGCCAAACAGCGCCCCTTCAATACGGCCCACCTCCATCCTGATCCCCTCTTTAGGAATCGTATTAATAACGTCAAATGCCCGCTTTGTGATGGCATCATCAGTCCAGCCCTGATAACGATCCCGTCCACTTCCTGCCGTAAAGCGAACCAGACAGAAAATGGCATCACCCTCTTCATCTCCATCACTCCACGGTTGATCAAGAAGGCGACTTAACCCTCTGCGATTGAGTCCACCGGTTACAGAATCAAGTTCTGACAGACCCACCAGCCGATCGATTTTTTTTTGTGCCTTGTTGAGTTGCTCCTTATACTCTCTGCTGCTCTCTCTGAAGAGGGTCAAAAAGGGGAACAAAGGAGAGTGGTCACTCAAGCGGGTTGAATCAGAATCGGGTTCCTGTGCTTGATCACTCACTCCTCTCATCTCTGATTCGAGCAACTTACAGTCCCGGTTTGAGACTCTGTACTGTTGCCACAGCAGCAAAGCGACCACGCCAACCAGCAACCCAGCCCAGGCAAGATAGGAGAGCAACAACCCCCAGAGCTGAAGCTGGCCCTCAACAATCTCGAGGCCCACCTTCAAAAGGTAATTGCCCTCTTTCGCTCTGGCCAAAGGGAGTGAAGCTTCCGCTATTTCAATATCTGTCAGAGCCAAGAACCACCCAGGAACCCTATTGACCGCTGAGGGTCGCTTTCTCTGGAACAGGGTTCGATTCGCTCCATCAGTAATGGCGAGAGTGCGAAAGGCTTCCGAAGAGAAACTGGTTTCAAGAATATCTTCGATAACCCTCTGATTACCTATAGCCATTGCTGGTGTCAGCACCTCTGCAAGGAGAACAGCTGCCCCCTTCGCTTGTTGTGAGGCTACCGAACGGACCCCACTTGCTGACAGTAACAGGACAAGCCAGAGGCCCACTATCAGAGCCCCTGTCAGTGCTGACAGTATCTTGATAATTGGTTTAATATTCAATTCTATCTATCTGTTATTCTATTGTTTTTTTATTTCTCATATATTTTCTTAGGACATCTGGAATAGTAATTGTTCCATCTTCTTGCTGGTAATTCTCAACCACTGCAACCAGGGTTCTGCCTACGGCAAGTGCCGAGCCATTGAGGGTATGCACCAATTCTGGTTTTCCGCTCTCAGGATTTCTCCATCTGGCCGCCATCCGACGAGCCTGAAAGGCTTCAAGATTACTGCAGGAGGAGATCTCTCGGTAACGCTCCTGGCCAGGCAGCCAGACCTCGATATCGTAGGTTTTTGCAGCCCCAAAACCCATATCGCCAGTACAGAGCACAACGACTCTGTAGGGAAGCTCAAGAAGCTGCAGCACCTTTTCGGCATGACCGGTCAGACTCTCAAGCGAATCATAGGAGTTCTCGGGCTTTACTATCTGGACCAGTTCCACCTTTTCAAACTGGTGTTGTCGAATCATCCCACGAGTATCCTTACCGTAGGATCCTGCTTCGCTCCGGAAACACGGTGTGTGAGCCACCATCTGCAAGGGGAGATCACTCTCATCAACAATCGTGTTTCTGACAAAATTGGTCACCGGCACCTCTGCTGTCGGGATGAGGTAGTACTGGGGATCGCTATTTACTGCAAAAAGATCAATCTCAAATTTAGGCAAGTTGCCAGTGCCGTAGAGACTTTCAGAGTTGACCAGATAGGGGACATTCACTTCGGTATAGCCGTGATCATCGGTATGAAGATCGAGCATAAACTGAATCAGCGCCCGATGAAGTTGGGCAACGGCCCCTTTCATCACCACAAACCGTGATCCTGTCAGTTTGGCTCCAAGATCAAAATCAATCAATCCAAGCTTCTGGCCGAGATCAACATGATCCTTGGGCTTGAAGGGATAGGGTTTTGGCTCACTCCATCGCCGTATCTCCAGATTGTCATCTTCACTCTTACCCATCGGAACCGACTCATGGGGAAGGTTGGGAATGGCGCTCTGCAAATCCTCAAGCTCAGCAAGGGTTTGATTTAATGCGGCTTCGGCTTGCTTGATTTTGTCGCTGAGCCCGGCAACCTCCTCAAGAAGAGGCTGAATATCCTCACCTTCAGCCTTGGCTCTGCCAATCTCTTTTGAGCGGGCATTTCTCTTTGCCTGCAGTGATTCGGTAAGGGTCTGTTGCTCTTTTCTTCGTCCTTCAAGAGCCTTGAAGGCATCCACATCGAGGTTATAACCCCTTGATACCAGAGCTTCGGCGGTATTATCAATATCGTTCTTTAATAGGGAAGGATCCAACATTTTGTTTATTTTTTCCTTTATCGTTATTCAGGTGTTCACATCTGCTACCCAAAGTCAGGATATGACCGGGTGTGATAATCGTATTGAGTTTCTCCAATAGCGGTTTATCCCCTCAGGACTATCAAAAAACTCCACCACAACCGGGAGATCTGACGTGAGATCAAGAGGATAAGAGGTGTAAACCTTGCCCGACCCACCAAAACCTGATATCCCCCTGAAGAGGGTCGCTCCCGTCACTTTCAATTCATCATGATGAATTGAAAAGAGTGAACCCTTAACGTGTTCTGATTCAGTTGGATACATCCTGACAACTTTAACCGGTTTCCCCATATCAACCTCTACTGTCTTGCCAGCGTCATACCCAGCCAGGCTCCTGCCAGGCAAAGTACAACACTGATGAAGATATTAATCACTGCTTTTAAGTAGGAGGCCTCTTCGATTAAAACCAGAGTCTCCAGAGAGAATGTTGAGAAGGTGGTGAAGCCACCCAATAATCCGATGAACAGAGCCGCTCGCAATACCTCGGAAACAGCTGAGCGCTCGACAAGATAGACAAAAATAAAACCAACGAGCAGAGAGCCCAGTGAATTGACGACAAGTGTTCCCCATGGAAACCCCCTGCCCACCAAGGTATGTATTCCCTGGGAGACGCCGTACCGGAGAACAGAGCCGGCAGCTCCTCCAATG
>Ga0208467_1000516_pt1 | contig 10556 bp, 10 predicted proteins | sample DeeseametaMP2098_FD_184176 | JGI IMG/M metagenome (GOLD analysis project Ga0208467, IMG submission 184176) | Marine microbial communities from the Deep Pacific Ocean - MP2098 (SPAdes) | ecosystem: Environmental > Aquatic > Marine > Oceanic | place: North Pacific Ocean | collected 2011-05-26 | reverse complement strand
GCATAAATATGCATTACAAATAACTGTTGCTGATTCACGAGATGGGGCGTGCAGTAGTTCAACGCTAAAAGAAGCAAGCTCTTGGGGTAAGGTTGATATAACAAAAGAACAAATGGTTTTTGCTGAGGCAACCAGTGTCCTTCCTTTAATTGCAAGCGACGCTTATCACAATGGTGAGTGGAAAAGTAGAACAAGAAAAAATTTTTCAAAAATATTTGGATAAAAATTGAATTACTTATCAAACAAACAGGGGTTTCTTGGAGTTGATAACAATTTTAAAATTAAAGAAAAAGTTATAATTGTTCCATTTGGTTTAGAAAAAACAGTTAGTTATGGTGGTGGAACAAAAAATGGTCCAAAAGAGATTATTAAAGCTTCACATCAAGTTGAATTATATGACGAAGAACTAAACTGCGAACCCTATAAAAAAATTGGAATTAAAACCCTAAAACCTTTCAAAATAGATAAAAACATAAACAAAGCATTAAATAAGATATCAAGAATAAATGAAAAAATTTTAAATAACAATATTTTTCCTTTAACACTTGGTGGTGAACACTCAATAACACCTGGTTGTATAGCTCCGTTTACAAAAAAATATAAGAAATTATGTTTATTGCACTTTGATGCACATGCTGATTTAAGAGAAAGTTATAATGGAAAAAAATTTTCACATGCCTCAGCAATAAAGAGATGTTTAGATTATAAAAATGTTTCTTTAATTTCTTTTGGTATAAGAAATATATCTAAAAATGAAATACCTTATTTAAAAAAAAATTCCTCTAGAATAAATATTTTTTGGGCAAAAGATAAAAATAAATGGAATTTAAATAAATTTAAAAAAATGATTAAAAATAAAACTGTTTATATAACTTTTGATGTAGATGGATTTGATTCAAGTATTATGCCAGCAACTGGTACCCCAGAACCAGGAGGACTTTTTTGGAATGAAACTTTAGAAATAATAAAGATGGCCGTTAAAAATTCAAATATTGTAGGTGCTGATATAAACGAACTTGCACCAATAAAGGGTTTTAATTCATACAACTTTCTTGTAGCTAAATTAGCTTACAAAATTTTGTCCTATAAATTTTTATATAAATAATTATTAAACAGTTTTAACTGTTCCTAACAATAATCTAAATGGAATTAACATTACTAATGCAACAAAAATTTTAACTGCCAAATCTCCCAAAGATAAAGTAAACCAAGGTATTCCGGTTGCATAAAAAGATATTGAAAAGAATAAAAAAGTATCAACAGTAGAGCCAATTAAAGAAGATGTTAAGGGTGCTACAAACCATTTTTTTTTTCTTAACTGATCAAAAATTTGAACATCTAACAATTGAGCAACTAAAAAAGCTGTGCCCGAACCAATTGCAATTCTTAATGAAATTAAATCTGCAAAATTTGTGGAAAACAAAAGTGTGAAGGAAATACCAATAGCAAAACCTATATATACAATTTTTATTGCAGACATTTTTCCATAAAATCTATTGGAAATATCGGTTATCAAAAAAGCTACTGGATAGCTAAATGCTCCATAAGTTAATATTTCATTTAAACCAAAATAATTAATTGGAAACTGAACTAAATAATTAGATGTTAAAACAACCACTCCCATTAAAAATGAAAGTATTATAAAAACTCTATTCATTAAGCAGATTTGCTAAGTAATGATTTTTTTAATTTTTTTAATCTAGAAGATAAGTTTCTAGCTTTTGCACTTTTAATAAATTGGTCAAAACTGCCTTTTTTATCTACTGTTCTGACTCCTGCATTAGATACAGTTAATTTTAAACTTTTATTTAAAATTATACTTTTAAATCTCACTTTCTTAAGATTGGGCAAAAATCTTCTTTTTGTTTTATTGTTAGCATGACTAACCTTATGACCTTTAAGAGGAATTTTTCCAGTAAGTTCACATTTTTTAGACATAAAATTTATGACTGTATAGGTGTTCTAAAGTTACCAGTCAAGGTCAATTTTTACTTCCTACTAAATCAGATATATTTTTTACTCCTTCTTTATCTAGAATATTTATTAATTCTTCACTTATTTTTGAAGCAATACCGGGACCTTTATAAATCATTCCGGTGTAAAGTTGAACTAAACTAGCTCCATTAATTATTTTCTGATAAACACTTTTACCAGAATCAACTCCGCCTACACCTATAATTTTTATTTGATTTTTTAAAATTTTGTAAAATTTATTAATCAGTTCATTAGATTTTTTTTCTAAAGGCTTTCCTGACAAGCCTCCTTTTTCTAATTTATTAATATTAGATAAATTTTCTCTATTTCTATCAGTTGTATTTGAAATTATTACCGCCTTAACATTATGTTTTAAAAGCAAGTCTGAAATTATATTAATATTTTCATCTTGAATATCTGGTGATATTTTTACTGTAATGGGCACTGTAGTTTTTAATATTTTTTTTTCTTTTTCAATTAAACTAAGGAGTTCATTTAGCTCATCTTCATTATGAAAGCTTCTCAAATTTTCAGTATTAGGAGAAGATATATTTATAGTCAAATAATCGGCAAGATTATAAAATTTACGAAGGCCTACCAAATAATCTTCTAGTCTATTATTTGTATCTTTATTTGGTCCTATGTTTATTCCAAATAACCCTTTTGGAGAATTTGAAATAATTCTTGATCTAACTTTTTCAGAACCTGAATTATTAAACCCAAGTCTATTTATTAACGCCTCATCTTCTTCAAGACGAAATATTCTTGGTTTAGGATTTCCGTATTGATTAATTGGAGTTACAGTTCCAACTTCAACAAACCCAAATCCTAATTTAAACAAAGGATTATATACTTCTGCATCTTTATCAAAACCAGCTGCTATGCCTATTGGATTTGGAATTGTTTTTCCAAAAATTTCTGTTTGAATTGATTTGTTGTTTTTAATTTTATGTTGAGAAACAAGATTAAATTTAAGAGCCTTGATGGCTAAATCATGCGCTGTTTCAGGGTCTAATTTAAATATTAATGATCTTATTTTTGAAAACATCAGTTAATTTTATCTTTTATTAATTGTTGTGTCTCCTTAACACCAAAAAAACTAATAAAAAAACCCATTCTTGGACCATTTTCATCACCAAAAACTACCTCATAAATCAATCTAAACCAATCTCTTAGATTCTCTTTATAACCATTTTCTTTTCCAACACTGTAAATTTGAGTTTGAATTTCTTCTGGTTGCATTTCTTCAGTACATTTTTCTAATACTATAACTAATGCCTCTAGCGCTTTTTTTTCTTCAGCATTAGGTTTTTTATATTTTTTATTTTTTTTAATTACATCATTAAAATATTTGATTGCGTACTCAATCAGCTTGTCAAATATTGGGTGTTCTTTTTCCAAAATGTTTGATTTATATTTTTTAACAAACTTCCATAAAAGTTCTTTTGAATTAGCATTGCTAGCTTCAACTAAGTTAAGAAGCATAGAAAATGTCATAATTGTATTTTCTTTTGGGATTATACCATTATGAACATGCCAAACAGGATTTAATAGCATTTGTAATTCATTTTGATTTTTTCCCTTCTCAATAAAATCTAAATATTCATCCACAGCTTTAGGAACAATTTCTCTATATAATTTTTTTGCCCTTTTAGGATTTTGGTACATAAATAAAGATAAACTTTCAGGAGAAGCGTATTCTAACCATTCATCAATTGTTATTCCATTTCCTTTTGATTTTGATATTTTTTCTCCTTTTTCATCTAAGAATAACTCATAAGCAAAACTAGAAGGGTTAGTTTTTCCTAATATTTTTATAATTTTTGTAGATAAGATAGCGCTTTCAATCAAATCTTTACCATACATTTCAAAATCTACATCTAGAGCATACCATCTCATGGCCCAATCTACTTTCCATTGAAGTTTACAATCACCATCTAAAATACTTTTTTCTAATTTTTTTCCAAAATTATCAAAAATAATTTTTGAATTTTTTTCATCTATCTCTAAAACTGGAATTTCTAAAACAACACCTGTGTCTGGACAAATTGGCAAAAATGGAGAATAAGTTTTTTGCCTTTCTTTGCCAAGTGTTGGAATAATTATACCCATAATATCTTTATATTTTTTTAATATAAGTTTTAGCGTTTCGTTAAAAAAGCCTGACTTGTAAAGATCAGTTGAACTTTTAAAAGTATATTTAAAATTAAAATTATTTAAAAAATTTTTTAACATTTCATTATTATGCTCACCAAAGCTATTAAATTTTTTAAAAGGATCCGGAATAATTGTTAAAGGTTTATGTAAATTATTTTTTAAAATATCCTTATTGGGAATATTTTCTGGAACTTTTCTTAATCCATCCATATCATCTGAGAATGTAATTATTTCTTTAGGTAGATTTGTTAATTTATTTAATGCATTTACAAGCATTGTAGTTCTGGCAACTTCTCCAAAAGTACCAATATGAGGAAGTCCGCTCGGTCCATAACCAGTTTGTAAAATTATCTTACCCTTTTGTTCTATATATTTTTTTCTTTCACGGAGAATTTTTTTTGCCTCAACAAAGGGCCATGCATTAGTTTTTTCTATGTTTGCTTTATCAATCACAGTTTAAATACAAAAATAACTCATAAAATTCATGGTTTTAATAATTCTTATAGAGTTGAAATTTATTTACCATAAAATAATGTCCATTCAAAATGTCGAATTATAAAACTGTGTTTTTTACACTTGGTGTATTGCAAGTAATTTTGGGATTGGCCATGATTATTCCAGTAATTATTCAATTTATATATAATGAATTGGATTCGTCATTTATTAGTTCGGGAATTATTACAATTGTATTTGGTATATTATTTTTTTTGTCAAATTTAGAACATGACAAAAAGTTAAATTTACCTCAAGCTTTTCTATTAACTGCGCTTTCATGGCTAAGTATAGCTGTATTCGGCTCGCTACCATTTATATTTTCTAATTTAAATTTAAATATAACTGATGCTTTCTTTGAAAGTATGTCTGGAATTACAACTACTGGCTCTACTGTAATAGTAAATTTAGACCTCGCTCCAAAAAGTATATTACTCTGGCGTGCTATACTTCAATGGTTAGGAGGAATAGGAATAATTGTAATGGCAATTACACTTATGCCAATAATGAATGTTGGAGGTATGCAGTTATTTAAAATATCGAGTAATGATACTGCTGAAAAAATTTTACCAAAATCCAAACAAATAAGTTTAAGATTAATTTTTATCTATTCTGCTTTAACATTTTCATGCGCTTTATTTTATAAAATTTTTGGAATGAATTTTTTTGATAGCCTTACTCATTCAATGACCACTATCGCTACAGGTGGTTTTTCTAATTATAATGAGTCTATAGGATATTTTGATAGTACTTTAATAGAAATTACTTCAATGATATTTATATTGTTGGGAAGCATACCTTTTATTGCTTATATAAAATTTTTAAATGGAGATAAAAAAATATTTTTTTCCGATACTCAAATCAAAACTTTTTTTAAAGTAGTAATATTTTCTATAATAATATTATTTTTTTATTTAGCTATTTTAGAAAAAAATTTATTTGAAATAAGCATTAGATCAGTTGCATTCAATGTAATTTCTATTTTAACTGGAACAGGATACGTTACAAAAGATTTTGATCAATGGGGAAATTTTCCACTAATATTTTTTTTAATATTAATGTTTATTGGTGGCTGCGCAGGTTCAACTGCTTGCGGTATAAAAATTTTCAGAATTCAGTTACTTTATCATTTCTTGTCTAATCAATTAAAAAAAATAATTTATCCAAGAGGTATCTTTGTTATTAAATACGAAAAAAATAATATTGATGATAAGTTTATGTCATCAGTTATTTCATTTATATTTCTTTATATTATTATTTTTTTCTGTTTAACCGCAATATTATCTTTAACTGGTTTAGATTTTGTTACTTCAATTTCTGGGGCAGCAACTTCTATTTCCAATGTTGGTCCTGGACTAGGTGAAATTATTGGACCTAATGGGAATTTCTCTTCATTATCTAGTCCATCTAAATGGGCTTTAAGTATGGGAATGATTTTAGGTAGACTTGAGTTATTTGCTATATTAGTATTGTTTATTCCATCTTTTTGGAGAAAGTATTAAAAGTATAATGATAGAAAAAAAACAAAGCTGGGCTGAATCGCTTTTGGCTTACAAAGACATAAGAATGCTAAGAATTTTGCTTCTTGGTGCTATAAGTGGTTTCCCATGGGTCTTGATTGCAAGTAGTTTAAGTCTTTGGCTAAAGGAAGAAGGACTTAGCAGGTCAACAATAGGATGGGCAGGTTTAATTTTTGGTGTATATGCATTTAATTATTTGTGGGCACCAATAATTGATAGAATTCAAATACCTCTATTAACAAAAAAACTAGGCCATAGAAGAGGATGGATAGTTTTAATGCAAATTGCAATTTTGCTAAGCTTATTAGTTTGGAGTTCTATAAACCCAACGCAAAATTTAGCTCTATTAATTACTGTCGGATTAATTATTGCAATAGCATCTGCTACTCAAGACATAACTGTTGATGCTTTAAGAATTGAACAAATTAATGAAAATGAAGGAAAAGCTATGGCAGCTGGTGCTGCAATGGCAGTTGTTGGTTGGTGGACAGGTTATAAGCTAGGAGGAGTTATAGCTTTATTTACAGCAGAATATTTTGAAAACATGGGTATTGCTGATTATTGGCAAGCTACTTTTTTAGTTTTAGGAGTTGTAATAATTTTAATGAATATTGGTTTGATGTTCGTTCATGAGCCAATTGAAACTGATAGACAAACAAAACAAAGAGAAACTGATAAAATAATTGAAGGAAAACTTGGATCTAGCAATATTATAACTAATTTTATTGCTTACATTACAGGAACTATTGGTGGACCTATAATTAGTTTTTTTAAAAAAAATGGATTTGCTATTGCTGCAGGAATATTAGCATTCGTATTTTTATTTAAAATTGGAGAAGCATTTCTTGGGCGGATGTCTATTGTTTTTTATAAGGAAATTGGATTTTCTAAAGGACAGATTGCTATTTACTCTAAAGGGCTTGGATGGATTACAACCGTAGTTTTCACATTGTTGGGGGGAGTAATGGCAATGAGAGCGGGAACCATCAAGACAATGTTCTTTGCTGGAGGGTTAATGGCTCTAACAAACTTACTTTTTGCTTTTTTAGCTTGGACAGGTAAATCTGAATTATTATTTGCTTTTGCAGTAATAGCTGATGATATTACTGCTGCATTCGCAACAGTAGCTTTTGTAGCATTTATTTCATTATTAGTTGATAGAACCTATACAGCAACTCAATATGCGCTACTTGCATCTATAGGAACTGCTGGAAGAACAACACTTGCTTCATCTTCTGGAGCTCTAGTTGATTGGCTAAATGGAGACTGGGGAACCTTCTTTGTTTTAACTACAGTAATGGTCATTCCTTCTTTAATTTGTCTGTGGTTTATTAGAAATAAAATAAAAATTGGTGCACAATAATTTTTTTTGCAATAATTCATATATAAATCTATACAATCGTCCATCTTATAATTCTAAGATTGGATCACAGATTCTTTATGGAGAAAAATTTAAAATTTTAAAAAAAGGAAAAAAATTTTTTAAAATAATAACTAAATATGACAATTATATCGGTTATATTAAACGCTCTAAGCACTTAAGTAAGTTTTTAGGTACACACAAAGTAAGTGTTTTAAAGTCAAGAATTTTTAAATATCCTAAAAATTTAAAGAAATTTAAATCAAAAAAATTTTTGCCTTTTTCAAGCAAAATACAAGTTTTAAAAAAAAAGAATAATTTTGTTATGTTTGACAAAAAAAAGTGGTTATACGCTAAAGATATTAAATTAATTAATCAAAAAGACAAAAATACTGTTAAAATTTTAAAATTATTTTTAAATTGTAAATACAAGTGGGGAGGCAAAACATATGATGGCATTGACTGTTCTGCATTAATTCAAATATTTTATAAGTTTAATAACAAATTTTTTCCAAGAGATACTGTTGATCAAATAAAATACAAAAAAGGCACAATTGCAAAAAAAAAATTTAAACTTGGTGATATTATTTATTGGAAAGGACACATTGCATTGTGCATTAATTCAAAAAAATTAATTCATGCTTATGGTCCAAAAAAAAAAGTTATTATAATGCCAATTAATGAAACAATAAAAATAATAGAAAAAACTGCAAATTTAAAAGTTAAAAAAATTTGCAAAATATAAATTATTCTCTTCCAAAATCTGGTTTTGCTATATCTTGCTTTAATTGAATAATTTGTGCTCTTACCTTTTTAGAATTAGACAGTCTAGACAAAAGTTTTTTATTATTTTTATTTTGAATTATTTTTTTGAATGAGTTTAAATTTTTAGTAAATAAATTTATTGCTTTAATAATATTATCATTGCTAAAAAATATATCTCTCCACATAATTTCATTTGAGGCAGCTATTCTTGAAAAATCTCTCAAGCCTCCAGCACTGTATTGGATTAAATTTTTTCTTTGAATTTTTTGTGAATCTTGAGCCGTTTTAATCAAATTGTAGGCAATTAAGTGAGGCAAATGACTTGTAATAGAAAAAATTTTATCATGTTTAATTGGATCCATTAAAATTACGTTAGAACCAATTTTTTTCCAAAGTTTTTTTAATAAATTAATTTTTTTTGAACTTTGTTTTTTTTCCTTAATGATTACACACCATTTATTTAAAAACAAATTTTTATTTCCATATTCTGGACCACTAACCTCTGATCCTGATATAGGGTGACTTGATATCCAGTGTAATTTTTTACTAAGAATTTTGTTTTTTAATTTAATTATATTTTGTTTTGTTGAGCCAACATCTGTAATTAGGCAATTTTTTTTTAAACTTTTATTCAATTTTTGAATTATTTTTTTATATTCGCTCATAGGTGTACATATAACAACTAAATCAACATCAGATATTTTATTATTTATGTTTTTAATAAATTTACAATTTGATTTAATTTTTTTTATTTTAGAAATATTTGATTTTGATTTTTCTAATACAAAAATTTTTTTTGATAATTTTTTACTATTTATAGCCCGCAGTATTGATGATCCTATTAAACCACATCCTATAATTAATACTTTATTAAACATTTTTAAATATCTTTTCTATGCTTTTTAAAAACAATTTATTTTCCAAGTTATTTCCAATTGTTAGCCTCAAACAATTTTTTATTCCATAAGTTTTGGTCTCTCTTAATATTAAGCCTTTTTTTAGCAATTTTTTTTCAACATTGTTTGCGGTTAATTTACATTTATCAAAAGTAAGCAAAAGAAAATTAGCGCTGACTTTATTGCAAAAAATATTAAATTGCTCCAAACTATTTTTAATTTTGTTGCTCCAAAATAAATTATGTTTAACTGATTTTCTAATAAATTTACTATCTTTTAAAGATTCAATTGCACATAGCTGAGCAATTTTATTCACATTAAAAGGAGGTTTAATCATATTTAATGCATCGATTATTTTTCTATCACCATATCCCCATCCCACTCTTAAAGAAGCAAGTCCATATATTTTAGAAAAAGTTCTTAAAATAAACACGTTTTTTTTATTTTTAAAAATTTTTAATCCTGAAGAATACTTTTTATCTTTCATATATTCGTCATATGCATCATCTACGACTAACAAAATTCTTTTATTTAATTTTTTTCTCAAACTAATTAATTCCTTTTTTTCTAAATATGTTCCAGTTGGATTATTTGGATTTGCTATAAAAACAATCTTTGTTTTTTTATTAACTTTTTTAATTATTTCTTCAATAGAAACCCTAAAATTCTTTTCTTTAGAAAAAACTACTTTTGCTCCAACAATTGATGCATATATTCTATACATCAAAAAACTATATTGTGGCACAATTACCTCATCTCCTGGCTTAAGAAAAAGTTGACATATCATTTGGATTACTTCATCTGAACCAGAGCCACAAATAATTTTATTAAATTCACATTTAAATTTTGAAGAAATCAATTTTCTTAAATCTATTGCTTTACTGTCTGGATATTTAGAAATTTTATAATTTTTGCTTTGTAATATTTTCAGCACTTTGGGACTCATGCCTAATGCCGATTCATTGGCTGACAGCTTTATTATATTTTTCTTTTTTTTTAATATAGATCTTCCTGGTTTGTAAGCTTCTATATTTATTTTTCTAAAGTTAAGCGAAGTCATAATTTTCAATATTTTGTATCTTTATAGATAAAAAATTACTTATTTACATAAAATATTTAATATTTTAATAAAATTGACATATATAATTGTATCATGTAGATATTTCATGCGCTGATTTAACTGAATTGCGAGCGCTATAAAAAAACCGCTAAATAAGTTTTTTTTACCTCACAATTCAAAAGAACGAAAAAATGAACAATATAGAAAAGATAAAAACATTAATTATTGATAAACCATTGAAGCTTGATTGTGGACAAAGTATATCTAATTTTCCATTAGCTTATGAAACATATGGTAAGTTGAACGAGAAAAAGGATAATGCAATTTTAGTC
>Ga0208467_1000478_pt1 | contig 10943 bp, 7 predicted proteins | sample DeeseametaMP2098_FD_184176 | JGI IMG/M metagenome (GOLD analysis project Ga0208467, IMG submission 184176) | Marine microbial communities from the Deep Pacific Ocean - MP2098 (SPAdes) | ecosystem: Environmental > Aquatic > Marine > Oceanic | place: North Pacific Ocean | collected 2011-05-26 | reverse complement strand
GGTTTCTTTTAACGTACCGCGCGAAGCATTTAGTAAACGTGATATAGAGCTGATTATCAAGGAGTTTCATGCGGAACATAACAGGCTGTACGGTTACACTCTGGAAGAACCCGGAACGTCCGCTGCGAAAGGCGCGGGCATTGAAATCATCAATGTCCGCGTGCAAGCCGTTGGGCAAACCGAAAAACCGCAACCGCAAGAAGAAACCGCAGGTGATGCAGATCCGTCCGAAGCCCTGAAAGGCAAGCGTCGAGTTTATGTTTTTGAGTCGGAAGCTCCTGAGTCAGATGTAGATTTTCAGGAAATTCCGCTTTATGACGGACACCTTTTACGTTCCGGGCACCGCATTTCAGGACCGGCCATGATTGAGCAAATTACCACCGCAATTTATGTTAGCAATGCTTTTGACTGTATTTGCGATCCTTATGGTTCTTTGGCGCTTTTCCGTAAAGGACGGGAAGATTTGGTTCCTTCTCTCTCAACTTAATATTTTGATAGACACTGAATAAACTGGATGAAAACCTATGATCACGTCCAAAAAACAAGGAAATAAAATGAGTAAAATCGATCCCATCCTTCTTTCAGTCTACGCTAATACGTTCAAGTCGATTACAGATGAAATGAGTATTGTCGTTGAAAAATCGACACGCTCGCCGATTTTGTGTGAAGCAAAAGATTTTGTCACTGGACTTTATGATGCGCAGGGTAACATGCTGGAACAAACAGAGAATTTACCGATTCTTGCATTTTCGCTGGCTCCGGTTTGCCGTTATTTACTGGAGTATTTTGGTGATGAAATTTACGAAGGCGATGTCATTTTTCACAACGATGTTTTCAGTTACGGTAATCAAAACAATGATGTTGCTGTTTTTCGTCCGATTTTTTTTGAAGGCATACTGACGGCCTGGACGGCAGTTAAGGGGCATCAGGCAGACATCGGCGGTAATGTACAGGGTGGTTACAATCCCAATGCGACGGAAGTTTGGCAGGAAGCTTTGCGGATTCCTCCTGTCAAAGTTTATGAAAAAGGGAAGTTACGTCAGGATGTCTGGGATTTGATTTTTGCCAACATTCGTCTGGAAATCGTGCAGCATGACATGAAAGCGCAGATGGGTGCCTGCAAAGTAGGGGAGCGGCGGGTACTGGAACTGCTAAAAAAATATGGTAGTGAAAGTTACCAAGCACATAAATCCGCTTTGTTTGAAGCAACTCAAAAAATGATGGAAGCAGAAATTTCGCAAATTCCGAACGGTAGCTATTCTGGAGAAGGTATGGTTTATTTTGACGGCCACCACGAAGGAAGTGAGTTCACCATCCGTGTCAAAATTACGGTGGAAGACAAGAGAATCAGTTTTGATTATTCCGCAACGGACGCACAAACCAACGGCTTCGTAAACGGTACTTACACTTCCAGCGCATCCGCTACACTGCTGACCTTTCTGCAAATGGTCAATCCGGATATTCCGCACAACGAAGGGATGGTGCGTCCCATTACTATCAGCATTCCGGAAGGAAATTTACTTAATGCCTCATATCCGAAAGCGACGACATTCGGCAATCACCTTTGTCCTCCGAATGCAGACGCGATTATCCGTGCCTTGTCTGAAGTGATTCCGGAACGTGTGACTGCGGGTTGGAATAATTTATTGTGTTCGCTGACTACCGGAACCGATGCGGAAAAAAACGACCGCTATGTGGACATCGGTTTCATGGGACTCAAAGGCGGTTCCGGAGCTATGCACGGTACCGACGGTTACGACCACATCGGCATGATTGACGCTTCCGGAGGTTTGCTCGATCAGGATTATGAAATGTTTGAACAGCAAACCCCGCATCGTTTACTCAAACACGAATACGTAACTGATTCAGCAGGAGCCGGAGAATGGCGCGGCGGATTAGGTGTGGAAACTGATTTCCTGATCGGTTCTGAAGATACGCAGGTTGTGATTTTCGGTGACGGTGATTTTGAACCGGCTTTCGGATTGTTCGGAGGGCAGGACAGCATTTTGAACACCATCGAACTGACCTATCCGGACGGCAAAAAAGTTGTACCCAAAAACAAAGATCTGATTCTCGGTGTGCCTAAAGACACACACTATCACCAAATCGCCGGCGGGGGCGGAGGGTACGGCAACCCGGAAAATAGAGACCGCGTAAAAATCAAAGCGGAAGTTCGGAATGGCGTGATTTCTCCGGAATCAGCGAGGCAGGTTTATGGAGTGGACAGTTAATTATTGAAAAAAATGGACTTCACATTTTCATCAGAACAAGAACTTGTACGTGATACTTTCGCACGCTTCAGTGATGAGCAGATTGCTCCGCAGGCGGCTGCACTGGATGAGGCGCATCAGTTCCCAATGGAGCTTTTCCGGAAGTTGGGTGAACTGGGATTTTTCGCCATGCGTTATCCTGAAGAAGTGGGCGGTGTCGATGCTGATTTGCAGACTTTTTGCCTGGGTTTGACAGAAATCTCGCGCGGTTCGCTTTCTGTGGCAGGATGTGCCGCAATGCAGTCGCTGATGGGAACTAAGTTTTTGCAGATGCTCGCTAATGATGAGATTCAGGAACGCTTACTCAAACCGGCTTTGCGCGGTGAAAAAATCGGAGCAATCTGTATGACTGAACCTAACGCCGGCAGTGATTTGGGTGCGATTGCTACAACTGCTAAAAAAACAAATAACGGTTATTTACTCAATGGTCAAAAAACGTGGATAACTTCTGCGCCGGTAGCGGACTTTTTTACCGTTTTTGCCAATGCAGAAGGTGAAGCGGGGGACGAAAAAAAACTGACTATTTTCCTACTTGAAAAAGAATTCGCGGGAATTACAGTGGGACGTTCGATTGAAAAAATGGGGGTCTGGGCTTTGCCTACTTCCGAAGTCAGCTTTGTGGATTGCTTTGTTCCGGACAGTCATCGACTGAGTGAAGAAGGCGACGGAGAGGGGCATTTGCGGAAATTGCTGGCAGAAATCCGTATCATCACCGGAGCAATGGCAATCGGCACCGCAAAAGCAGCACTCTCAGAAGCGTTACGCTACGCAGGAGAACGCCATCAATTTGGCAAACCTATCAATCGCTTTCAAGCCGTACAAATCCGCTTGGCAGAAATGGCTACTGATCTGGAAGCAGCAATTCATTTGGTGCAGTATGCTGCCTGGCTGCACGATAACGATCGTCCACATCATCAGGAATCCGCAATGGCAAAACTATTTGCCTCTGAAAGCGCAGCCACAGTTTGTGAAAAAGCAGCACGGGTTTTAGCCTCGTATGGCTATGCAATGGAATATCCGGTTCAGCGCTATCTTCGTGACATCCGTTTCACCTTAATCGGCGGCGGTACGAGTGATATTCTAAAATTGATTATCGCAAAAGGGCTTTAAATATGAAAAATACAATTAAAGTATTAATGGCTAAGCCCGGACTTGATGGTCATGATGTCGGGGCCAAAGTGGTTGTGCAGGGTTTGAAAGCCTCCGGGTTTGAAGTGGTTTATCTGGGCTTGCGGCAAACTCCAGAAAGAATTGCCGAAGCTGCTAAAGAACAAAATGTCGATGTTATCGGAATTTCCGTGCTTTCCGGAGCACATATGACAATCTGCGGCAGGCTTGGTGAGTTACTGACGGCAAATGGACTGAAAGATAAATTCTGGATGGTGGGAGGAAACATACCATTGAACGATCGCGATAAACTGCGGGATTTGGGTTTTGACGGAGTTTTTCCCACCGGAACTCCTTTGGATGAAATTTGTAACAAAATTAAGGAGAAATTGGAATGACTTTGCGTCCTGTAAAAAGAAAAATGGAAACCTTAAAAAAAGCTGCTGGAAATGCGGTTATCAACGAATCCGGAATTGAAATCAAAAAACTGTACACTGCGGAAGATGTAGAGCGCAGTGGGGGTGTGGATAAGAGTTTGCCCGGTCAGCCACCATTCACACGCGGGATTCATGCGGAAATGTATCGCAAACGTCCCTGGACGATGCGCCAATATACCGGGTTTGCTAATGCAGCGGACACGAATGAACGGTTTCACTACTTGATAAACAATGGACAAACCGGCTTGAACGTGGCTTTCGATCTGCCGACTCAGTGCGGATACGATTCAGATGCTCCGGAAGTCTCCGGAGAAGTAGGACGAGTCGGTATGGCGGTGGATTCCTTGCGTGATTTTGAAATTGCCTTTGAGGGCATTGACCTCGATCAAATCACGGTTTCTTTGACCATCAACGGTTCAGCCGCAATTTTGATTGCAATGTATTTGGCCATGGCGGAAAAACGTGGTTATGATTTGAAGGGGCTGCGTGGCACTGCCCAAAACGATATTCTGAAAGAATTTATCGGACGTGGAACCTGGATATTTCCGGTGCAACCTTCGATGAAACTGGTGGCAGACACTGTGGAGTACTGTGCTGAAAATGCACCGAAATACAGTCCGGTCAGTGTTTGCGGTTATCACATTCGCGAATCCGGAGCAAATCCGGTGCAGGAAATGGGCTACGCATTCTGCATCGCCAAAGCCTACATTGACGATGTTTTGAAACGTGGTCTGGACATTGATGAATTTGCGGGACGGCTTTCATTCAATTTCAATATTTTCGGAAACTTGTTTGAGCAGGTGGCAAAATTCCGGGCAGCGAGGCGGCTTTGGGCGAAGATAGTCCTCGAAGAATATGGTGCGAAAAATCCAAAATCTGGCTGGCTGCGGATGATTGCCGGGGGAGGCGGTAGCGGTTTGACGATTCAGCAACCGGAAAACAACATTGTGCGAGGAGCCTACTATGCGCTGATCGGTGCGCTTTCAGGTGCACAGACAATGGCTTTGTGCTGTTACGATGAGGCTTACACCATCCCCAGTCCAAAAGCTCAGCACATCTCATTACGTACCATGCAGTTGCTTGTTGAAGAAATCGGTTTGGCGGACACGGTGGACCCGTTGGCCGGAAGTTATTATGTGGAAACCCTGACCAATCAAATGGAACAGGAGATGGTTAAGGCAATGAAAGAAGTTGACGCACAGGGCGGAATTGTTCAGGCTGTCGCCGAAGGACGCATTCAGGAACAGGTTTCCATTCAGGCTTACCAACATCAACGCAAATTGGAATCAGGTGAATTTCACAAAGTTGGTGTGAACTGCTATGTCGATGAAGACGAAGAAGCCCCGGATGTTGAACTCCATCCATACGCTGAAAAGGACGCGGAACTACAAGTCGCCAGTCTGCAGGAAGTACGGAAAACACGTGAGAACTTCAAGGTGGAAAAAACACTCGCCCGCTTGAAAGCAGACACGCAAAGTGATAGAAACGTGATGCCCGCGCTTATTGAAGCAGTCAAGGCTTATGCAACAGTGGGTGAAATGACGAATGTATTGATTGAAGTTTACGGACGTTATCAGGAACCGATCCGGTTTTGAGAATATTATAACTGTTTACAGACGGTAATTTGGGGGCTGTGAAACTATGAAGCGCATCTAAAGTATTTTAAACATGCCATTAAAATGAGGAATTTCAAGGGTTATATCTTTGTAATCTCAAAGCAATAAAGTAATGTCAGGTAATTATTCAACCGCCAATTTATTTTAGGCACGCTGATATCATATTTGCTGGAATACGGCAATAAATTATAATAAGAATTATAAATGGTGATGTAGAAAATGAAAGGTACGATATTATCTTTTGAACAGGCTCTTTCAATGCCTTATGCCACTTTACGGTTTGTGCACTTGGGTTGGCGGGTGATTCGTATTGAGGCAGCACAGATAGGTAGTCATTTGCCCGGGGATCCAAACCGCTACATCGGAGCAAAGGTTGCGGATGAAACACGGCACAGTTATTTTGTCGCACCAAATGTGGGCAAAGAGTCGATCGCACTTAATTTAAAAAGTCCAGAAGCACACAAGGCCATCCGTAGAATTATTAAAGAGTTGGATGTTGATGTGTTTTGTTGCAACACTTTGCCCGGCCGCTACGAGCAGTTTGGTATTGATTACAAAACCCTCAGTGAAGTTAAAGCGGATTTAATCTGGGCCGGAATTTCAGCAATGGGGCCAGATTATCCTCATGTTCCTGGTTACGATCCAATCATGCAGGCCATGGCCGGACACATGGAACTTACTGGTGATCCGGCTGGCTCACCCATGCTTTCCGGAATTCCGTTGATTGATCTCAAAGCCGGAGATGAAGTTTATGCCGGTGTTTGTCTGGCACTGGCTGAACGGGCAATGACCGGTAAAGGTTCACGAATTGATGTCTCCATGCTGCAGGCCGCTGCTTCCTGGCTGATAACGACTTTGCCATTAGTCGATATTGATTGCGATCCTTCCGAAATCACCCGATCCGGAAATGAACACCGTAAGTTCATTCCAACCAATGTTTATCCGTGTTCAGATGGATTTATGTTGATGGCGATCGGCAGTGACGCACAGTGGCGGCGACTCACGGGAATCCCCCGTTTCCATTCCATTGCACACGAATACCGAGTCAACAATAACGGGCGTTTGGCAGACCGAATCCAGCTTCACAAAGACATTACGGAAATTACGTTTAAGGTTTCCTGTTCGGAACTGGGTGCAGAACTGGCACAATCTTCTCTGCCAAATGCACCGATTTTGAACATTCCGCAGGTGGGTGAATTGGAAGCTCTGCAGGGGAAGCGTACCACCACTACGACACCGGAAGGCAAACAAATCCGGATGCAGCCGATGGCGATTGATTTGGAAAATACACAAACTGAGTTTGCCTTTCCGCCAAAATATGCAGAGCAAACCGGGAGTGTGTTGGCAGAGGCCGGATACTCTGCGGATGAGATTACTCAGCTGCTGGAAAGCGGGGCGGCCACAGGTGCTTGATATTAACAGCCACGGATTATAAGGATAAAAACTGATGGAAATGTCTGTTTAAGACAGCCACAGATAAAACGTTTAGGAATGTTTAGAGAAAATAGTTATTTGCATCATGTGAATGATTTGTCCCTAAAACAATAATGAAAGGGTACTATGAAAAAAATGGCGGGAAAAGTTGCGTTGGTCTCTGGGTCAGGGCGTGGAATTGGACAGGCGATTGCTCTGAAGCTTGCAGAAGAAGGGGCACGTGTTGTGATCAATGATCTGGACGAAACCCAAGTAGAAGAGACATTGTCCAAAATCAAAGGACTTGGAGCACAAGGCGCATCTTGTGTTGGTGATGTAACACAGACAGGTTTTGGGGAACAGTTTGTGAAAGCGGCAATGGACCAGTTTGGTGGACTTGACATTATCGTCAACAATGCAGGCTATCCCTGGGATTCTGTGATACAAAAGATGTCTGATGAACAGTTTCAGGCCATGCTGGATGTGCATACAGTGGCACCGTTTCGGATTTTAAGGGCTGCATCCGGTCCAATCCGGGAAATGGCGAAACAGGAAAAATCGGAGGGCAAAGCGGTTTACCGTAAAGTAGTCAATGTTTCTTCGATTGCAGGGCTCTACGGCAATGCTGGACAGATGGCTTATGCAGCCGGAAAGTCTTCGATGGTTGGCATGACTCGTACTCTGGCCAAAGAGTGGGGTCGTTACAATGTGAATGTCAACTGTGTGGCTTTTGGTTTGATAGAAACACGGATGACCCAGGCACTTGATGGAGAAGCAGTGACAGCAAACATTGGTAAAAATGAAATCAAGATGGGGATTCGACCGGAAATGATTCAGGCCATGAACCAAATGATACCACTGGGACGCGGTGGAACTCCGGAAGAAGCGGCAGGAGCGGTTTATCTTCTTTGCACTCCAGAATCGAATTACATCAGCGGACAAGTACTTTTAGCAAGCGGCGGTTTGATAATGTAGATTGTTGCCAAAAAAGTTGTCTTTTGAACATATTGACTAGTACAGCATGAACATTTCAAACTGGATTGAAAAGCACGCGGATTTTTCACCTGAAAAAGTAGCAGTTCAATTTGTCAGGGATTCTAATTCAACTGAAGTAGAGGTTTGGAGTTATGCTGAATTTGAGCAACGTATTAACAAAATTGCCTCCGGTTTAAAGCAAAAATTTTCAGTTGGCACAGGTGACAGGGTCGCTTTTTTAGGTTATAACAATCCTGATCTGCTGGTGTTGCTCTTTGCGTGTGCGAGGCTGGGTGCGATTCTGGTACCATTGAACTGGCGTCTGGCTGCAGCAGAACACGGATACATTCTTCAGGATTGCGGCGCGGCAGTATTAGTCTGTGAAGAAGATTTTCGTGAAAATGTAGAGCGTAACCGTGCTGTAGTTCCTGACTGTGAATTCGTAGCGCACGGTTTTTTAGCAAAAGGCTGGTCAGGATTTGAAGAACTTCTTGAAAGCAATGAAAATTTAGCTGATAATCCTGACGTCACTTACGAATCTCTCCTGCTGATTATTTACACATCTGGCACAACAGGACGTCCCAAAGGTGCCGTTCTGACGCAGAACGCGCTTTTCTGGAATGCGCTTAACAGTGTACACATGCATGATTTAAGTGCTCAGGATCATGTGCTTTCAGTACTACCTCTTTTTCATGTGGGACCGCTTAATATCCAGACAGTCCCTGCTTTTTATACAGGTGCAACAGTTACACTCACCCCAAAATTTGATCCAGGGCAGACGCTGAAATTGATTGCCGGTCTGCGTCCTTCATTAATTTTACTGGTTCCGGTTACAATGCAGGCTGTTTTGCAGAATGCAAACTGGGAAAAATGCGACTGCTCCAGTTTACGTTCGGTAACAACAGGATCTTCTGTGATTCCTGTTGAACTGATCGAGGGCTTTCATCAACGTAATATCCCGGTAGGTCAAGTTTATGGTTCAACAGAAACATGTCCGATTGCGGCTTATTTACGAGCAGAGGATGCAATCCGCAAAATTGGTTCAACCGGAAAAACAGCACTCCACTGTGAAGTTCGGGTAGTGAACGAAAACGGAAACAGTGTTGCCCCCGGGGAAGCGGGAGAGTTGCTTGTGCGTGGAGCAAATGTGATGAAGGAATACTGGAACAATGCAGACGAGACAGCCAAAGTAATAACTGATGGTTGGTACTCAACTGGAGACGTGGGATTTTTTGACGAAGAAGGCTATCTTTTTATTAATGATCGGAAACGCGATGTTATCATTTCTGGAAGTGAAAATATTTATCCTGCCGAAATTGAAGTCGTTTTGAGAGAGCATCCTGACATTCTTGATGTTGCCGTGGTAGGAAAAACTGATCCGGAATGGGGAGAAGTTCCCGCGGCATTTGTAGTAAAGTCTACCCAAACTGAGTTGTCTGAAAGTGAAGTTCTGCTTTATTTGAGCAAATCAATTGCACGCTTCAAACAACCAAAAGCAGTTTATTTTCTTGCTGCTTTACCACGCAACACAATGGGTAAAGTATTGAAATATGAGTTGCGTAAAATTGTTGAAGGCTGATTATTCCAAAAGGACTTCGCTTCTTATTTTGATTCTGTCCGAAAACGATAAAACAGATCTCCAGTTGCAGAAACCAGCAGCTCAATTATCAAGATAACGAACGAATATTCTGCAGTGTCTTTTTCAACTCAATATCATCTTCATGGTCTAGTGCAGCCGTTTGAAGTTTTTGCGCCCAGTACGCAGAATCTTTGTGAGCTGAGAGAAGGCTGATTCCGTCAATCACACGATCGAATTTAGTTAAACCACGTGAATGAGTATCACCGTAGCCTTTAATGAGTCGGCGTGCGCGGATTACTTCCAGTGCGAGATTGTAGTCATTTGGCAGGAGAGATAAAGCTGAAGACAACCAATTGTCGATATGGTTCTGCTCAATTTTGTAACGGTAACTCCTGCGGCGGAAAGTCCGCAAACCGCCCAAAAAGTAGAGTTGGATAAAACCCAAAAGCGAGTCTGTACGTACCAGACGTTTCTTGCTGAAAACACGTTCGATCAGGGCCATTAATCCGGAACGCTGCTCAATAAAAAAGCCCAGTTTATTTGGCAACATCCCAACTATTTCTTCTGCCCGCGGATGTAAAAATTCAGTGATTTTAAGGTAGTCTTCTCCGTTGATTCCCATCTCCTTGTTAATACGGATATTTCTAGCTTTACGTGTTTTGAGATCGGCCACACGGATCACATCATCGTAGCTCATTGCATTTGCAAGATGTTTTGCTGTTTCACAGGTCAAGCGAAATTCATTCTTTGGATCATCTGTCTGCATAACCTGAGTGAGTCTGCTGAGGTATTCATCTCCATATTTTGTGTCCTGATATTCCACCACCTTTCGCAAGCCGATGAGGGCTATCTTCCGGACTGTTTCCGGAAATTTTTCTGTTTCTTCCTCCAACACATTCCATGCAGCAACCAAAGACGGATTACCAACAGCTTTAAAAGCCGAACCTGTTTTTCGTGGAAAAATAAGCGAAGATATTTTTTCGGGATTTTCTACCTTGTCGTAAGCTGCTGAGAAAACATCAAGACTTGCCTCAACTCCTCTTCCGGAAGCTTTAATTGAAGCTTCGAAACTTTCTCTTGAAAAAGGCAGGGCTTTTGAACCGGCCAATGCTCCGAAGAGGCTGGCTGAAATTACGGAACCAGCATCGACTGCTATTTTTTCCATATCAAAAATAATTTGCCTCTTTGCGTGTTTTTTAGCAGATTCGAGAATTTCTTCATTTTTTGAAATACCGTCTCCAGGCACAGATTTTTCCGACAAAGCAAGAATCCTGTGTTCCGAAGCAATCAGAGTGGTACGGTCAGGTGTGACGAACCCCCGCATAATGGCGCGTCCGGCTTCCATCATTTCCGCGGCAATTAAAATATCTACATCACCGGCTGCAGGCAACAGCGCAAAGACAGGACTATCAATTGTTGCCGGAGCCATTTCGATGTAGTAAATTGTCGCACCGGTGCGCTGCGCCACACCTGCTACAGAGGTAGCCTGAACTGCATAACCGTTGCTGCGCGCACATTGCTCAATCCATTTAGTCAGTACCCCTCC
>Ga0208467_1000474_pt1 | contig 11016 bp, 9 predicted proteins | sample DeeseametaMP2098_FD_184176 | JGI IMG/M metagenome (GOLD analysis project Ga0208467, IMG submission 184176) | Marine microbial communities from the Deep Pacific Ocean - MP2098 (SPAdes) | ecosystem: Environmental > Aquatic > Marine > Oceanic | place: North Pacific Ocean | collected 2011-05-26 | reverse complement strand
TATTTAGTTTAGAATTACAACTATGGAAAATTCTCATATAGCAATTGAACTAATCGATGTAGACAAACACTTTGGTTCGGTACATGCAAATGACAAAGTCAACCTAAGCGTTAAAACAGGCACAATCCACGGTATTGTTGGAGAAAATGGTGCTGGCAAGTCAACCTTGATGAGTATTTTATATGGCTTCTATCAAGCAGACTCTGGGCAAATAAAAGTTTTTGATAAAGACTTTATATCTACTAATTCACGACAATCAATTGAAGCAGGTATAGGGATGGTTCATCAGCACTTTATGCTTGTCGAGAATTTTACTGTTCTTGAAAATGTCATACTTGGAAGTGAAGGTGGTGCGTTAATTACTGAAAGTCTTGAGAAAGCTCGCATAGAACTAACAAGACTTGCAAAAGAGTACGGATTAGAAGTTGAATTAGATGTTGCAGTAGAAGAACTATCCGTTGGTATGCAACAACGAGTTGAAATTCTAAAAGGACTCTATAAAGGAGCAAAGGTCTTAATACTTGATGAACCAACAGGTGTATTAACTCCTCAAGAGTCAGACGAATTATTTCGCATATTTGAAGCACTTAAGAAACAAGGTGTCACTATTATATTAATCACTCATAAACTTCGTGAAATTATGAGTATTACGGATTATGTATCTGTAATGCGAGCAGGAAAAATGGTAGCGAATCGTCAAACAAGTGAAACTAATCCAGAAGAACTAGCAGAATTAATGATTGGTCGAAAAGTTTTACTAAATATTGACAAAACTAAAGCTAAAAGTGGAGATCCTCTCCTAGTTGCAAATAATCTTGAAATACATAATGAGCAAGGAATTAAGCGAGTCTCGGAAGTTAGTTTTGAAGCACGCTCTGGTGAAATCCTTGGAATTGCTGGGGTCACTGGTAATGGTCAAGGTACACTTTTGAAAGCTCTAGCAGGAATTTTGCCATTATCAAAAGGAAGTATTGAAATTTTAGGTGAAACTATTTCTCCTAAGAAATCTCTTAACCCTCAAGAATTGCGTAATCTAGGGGTGGCACATGTCCCCGAAGATCGACAAAGAATGGGGCTAATTTCTGATTTTATTGCAAGCGAATCAGCACTCTTAGGCTATCAAAATGACAAAGAAATTAACCAAGGTGTTTGGCTTAAACGGTCATTAGTTAAAGCTAACTGCGAATCAATAATGGAGGCCTTTGATATTCGCCCTACAAATCCAGACTTAATGTCATCCAACTTTTCAGGTGGAAATCAACAAAAACTTATTTTAGCGAGAGAATTTGAAAGAAACCCACAAGTCTTAATTATTGGCCAACCTACTCGTGGAATTGATATTGGTGCTATTGAATTTATAAGGAAACGTATCATTGAGATGAGAGATGCAGGTAAAGCGATTATTTTAATTTCAGTGGAATTAGAAGAAATCATGTCAATCAGTGACCGAATTATTGTAATGTGTGACGGTGAAATAACTGGAACTGTCGATGCTGCTAATGCTGATGAAGCAACGCTTGGAATGATGATGGCTAATGTTTTACCTTCTGATAAACAAAACACAGAGGCACAATATGACTCGTGATAGAAGATTAGCATGGATAAATGGCTTATTATTACCACTGTTTAATGTTTTAACTGCCTTTTTAGCTACCGCTGTTGTTTTTCTTTTTATTGGTGTTGATCCAATAGAGGCTACAAAAATATTAATCTATGGTGCTCTTGGTTATGATGAAGGTCTTGGATATACCCTTTATTATGCGACAAACTTTGTTTTCACCGGCCTGGCAGTAGCTGTCGCCTTTCATGCAGGCTTATTTAATATCGGAGGCGAAGGTCAGGCTTATGTTGGAGGTCTTGGTATTGCCTTAGTTGCTTTATACATTGACCCAACACTTAGTGCATGGCTGGTTATACCATTAGCTATATCAGGTGGACTTTTATTTGGCGCTCTATGGGCAATCATTCCAGCTTACTTGCAAGCTTATCGAGGCAGCCATATTGTTATCACCACCATTATGTTTAATTTTCTGGCCTCTGCCTTAATGGTTTATATGCTGGTGCATGTTCTTCGAGAAGTAGGTCAAATGTCACCCGAAAGTAGAAATTTTCCTGAAGTTGTATGGTTACCTTTTGTTCATGATGTGTTTGCTAGATTTGGCTATAACATTGCGAAGTCACCACTGAATTTATCAATTCTTGTAGCTTTATTTTTCTCACTTCTAGTTTGGTTTTTCCTTTGGCATACACGTTGGGGTTTTGCTATTCGAGCTACCGGAAAAAGTAACGATGCTGCTGTATATAGCGGCATTAACCCAAAAAAAATTATTGTTGTAACAATGTGTATTTCTGGAGCATTAGCAGGATTAGTTGGAGTCAATGAACTTATAGGGGTTCAACATCGTCTATTTTTAAATTTTAATTATGGTTATGGCTTTGGTGGAATTGCGGTTGCTTTAATGGGTCGAAATCATCCAGTAGGAATTCTTATAGCAGCTCTTCTATTTGGAATACTATACCAAGGCGGTGCAGAATTAGATTTTGAATTACAGAACGTTTCAAGAGATATAGTTGTGGTTATGCAAGGACTAGTAATTTTGTTTTGTGGTGGCTTAGAATATTTATATAGGCCTTTATTAATTCGCTTTCTAGCACCAATTGAGACATAAGAATGAATGACTTATTATTTAATCTTATACTGACATTGGATGCTTCATTTAGGGTCTGTATACCACTTATTTTTGCCTCTATGGCTGGCTTATTTGCTGAGCGCTCGGGTGTAGTCGATATCGGTCTTGAAGGTAAACTTTTAATGTCAGCTTTTATCGCTGCTAGTGCAGCATCTGTCTTTGGTTCTCCTTGGATTGGTTTAGTTGCAGGTATGTTTGCATCATGTGTCTTTGCTATGATTCATGGATTTGCCTCAATCACCTACAAAGGAAATCAAATAGTTAGTGGCGTTGCAATCAATATCTTAGCTTCAGGACTTACGATGATTCTAACCTTAGCTTGGTTTAAGAAAGGGGGAATAACTCCTACACTTCAAGCTGACGAAAGGTTTCTTTCTATTACTTTGCCTGGTGTCGATATTATTGATCACATTCCAATCATCGGTGTTATTTATAGAGAATTAATTAGCGGTCACAATATTTTGGTTTACCTTGCTTTTGCGGTTGTACCGTTAGTTTGGTGGGTGGTATATCGAACTCGATTTGGGTTACGTTTGAGGGCTGTTGGCGAAAACCCTAAGGCTGTCGATACTGCTGGCTTATCTGTAGAAGGGCTTCGCTACAAAGCCTTGCTTATAGGAGGGATTCTGTGTGGTATCGGTGGCGCTTATATTGCAATCGCTCACAACGCACAGTTCACTAAAGAAATGACTGCTGGCCAAGGATTTATTGCTTTGGCAGCACTTATATTTGGAAAGTGGCATCCATATAAAGTCTTGGCTGCATGTTTTTTATTCGGTTTTTTAGATGCCCTAGCTTTAAGACTTCAAGGTGTTGTTCTTCCTGTTATTGGTGAAGTTCCAGTACAATTAATTGAAGCTATACCTTACCTATTAACCGTCATCTTATTGGCTGGTTTTATTGGAAAAGCGATACCTCCAAAGGCATCCGCACAGCCATATATTAAGGAATTATAGATATGAGTGAATCAAGCTATATTGCAGCAACAAAAGAAGCCATGAATAAGGCCTATGTGCCCTACTCCAAATACCCAGTAGGCGCTTTAATAGTTACTGACAAAGGAAACACTTATACTGGCTGTAACGTAGAAAATGCTAGTTACCCTTTAGGGAATTGTGCTGAAGCAGCTGCCATCGCTTCAATGGTGATGGCGGGCGAAAAGAACATTAAATTGATTTATGTTATGAGTCAAAATGATCAGGGCGGTTGTCCCTGTGGAGGATGTCGTCAACGTATAAGGGAGTTTTCCGATGCCAATACACAGGTCATTCTGTGTTCACCTGATGGCGTACAGCAACGTCTAGCTCTTACCGACTTATTGCCCAATTCATTTGGACCAGAGTATTTGTTATGAGTCAGGTTGAAGACTGTATCAAAATTATTAGCAAGTCCGCAAAGAGTTTTGCTCCTCGGGTAGGCTTAATATTAGGCTCTGGATTGGGTCAATTTTGTGACCATGTTGAGGTCGTTTCCAGTATTGACTTCGGTGAATTGCCTGGCTTTCCTGTGGCCGGTGTAGGTGGCCATGCAGGTAAACTATTATTAGGTCATGTTAGCGGTACCGATGTGATTATTCTGCAAGGCCGGGCTCATTACTATGAAAAAGGCAAGGCTGATGCAATGGCTATAGCTATTGGAACTCTTAAGGCTATAGGTTGCCAATCTTTAGTGATAACGAATGCTGCTGGAAGTTTGATTTCTGAAGCCACTCCGGGAAGTGTAATGTTGATAACTGACCACATCAATATGACTGGCATTTCGCCTTTATTTGGCGTTGAAAGCAATCAACGCTTTGTTGATATGAGCGATGCCTACAGTGATGAATTGAATGACGCAATGCGTTCCGCTGCCAATGCTAGCAACATTAATTTGCATGAAGGCGTCTATGCCTGGATGAGTGGACCGCAATTTGAAACTCCTGCAGAAATTCGTGCAATCAAATCTTTGGGTGCAAGTGCAGTCGGCATGTCTACCGTGCCAGAGGTTATTCTGGCTCGCTATCAAAATTTACCTTTGTGCGCCCTATCAGTAATCACTAACTATGCAGCAGGGATGAGTGAAACGGCTCTTAGTCACGAACAAACTATTTCTTTTGCAAGTCAGGCTGCTGATACTGTAGAGTACTTGTTAATTGCCTATCTCGAAAATCAATAATATAATGAACAGCAACAAACTAAACACTAAAAGTGCAGTTATGGATAAAGAATTGGCTGGACATGATAAAAAAATCATTTCTTATCCAAAAATGAATTTGGTTGATAGCTCTGATGCTGATTCCAAAAAAAAGCGTAACCCAGGCATAGAATTTAATATAGATACGATTTCCAATATTTCTGTCAATAGGAGTGCAGTAGAGCGTCGCTGTGCAGGCTATGCAGTTCGTCGCAGTATTAAAAAGCAACAACAAGCTGCATGGCTATTAAAAGCTATAAGTTTGATTGATCTAACAACCCTTTCGGGTGATGATACAGAGTCCCGTGTCAAACGTCTTTGTGGTAAATCAAAAAGACCTTTGAGTGCGCAATTAATTAAGAGTTTAGATATTGAATCACTAAATCTCAGCGTTGCAGCTGTGTGTGTTTATCATGATATGCTGAAGACGGCACATCAAGCCTTAAAAGACTCCAAAATAAAATTGGCGGCAGTGTCAACCGGCTTTCCCGCCGGACTTTCGCCGCTCCCTTTAAGGTTGCAAGAGATTGAATACTCAGTCGCCTCTGGAGCTGACGAGATAGATATCGTAATCTCTCGTCGACACGTTCTGGAGGGTAAATGGAAAGAGCTGTATGAAGAGGTTAAATCTTTTAGAGATAGTTGTGGTGAGGCACACATGAAAACTATACTGGCTACCGGCGAGCTCGGCAATCTAAGCAATATCGCCAAAGCCTCTCAGGTTTGTATGATGGCTGGGGCTGACTTTATCAAGACTTCCACAGGAAAAGAACCAGTAAATGCAACGCTCCCTGTAAGTCTGGTAATGGCAAGGATGATTCGCAGCTATTTTGAAGAAACCGGCTACTCAATTGGTTTCAAGGCGGCGGGCGGTATCAGTGAGAGTAAAACTGCGCTCACTTACATGACAATGATTAAAGAGGAGCTAGGGAGGCGCTGGCTAGAACCAGACCTTTTCCGTTTTGGTGCATCAAGCTTACTTGGCGATATTGAACGTCAACTTGATCATTTTGCTAGTGGCTATTACTCAGCCTCATATCGCCACCCTTTAACATAGGATAAGACTATGACCTTAATTGAATCTTTTGAAAAACTTGACTACAGCGACGCTCTAGAGAGTTCTAAAGAAGCCCAGAGTTGGCTCGACAGTCATGGACGTCGTTTTGGACAATTCATAAACGGTAAATTTGAGAGTAAATCGAATGCGGATTTGATTGCAAGCCTCAATCCTTCGAATGGGGACCTGTTGGCAAATATAGAAGTGGCAAGCGCTAGCCAGTTAAATAAAGCGATAACTGCAGCTCGTAAAGCTCTTCCGGCTTGGCAAGCGATGGGCGAACATGGACGCGCTAAGGTACTCTATGCATTAGCAAGGTTATTGCAAAAACATACACGCATAGTCTCTGTATTAGAGACACTAGATAATGGCAAACCAATCCGCGAAAGTCGAGATATCGATATTCCTTTGGCTATCAGACACTTTTATCACCATGCAGGTTGGGCACAAATTCAGGAAAGAGAGTTTTCTGAATATAAGGCTATAGGTGTTGTGGCACAGATTGTTCCTTGGAATTTCCCCTTACTAATGCTTTCTTGGAAAATTGCTCCAGCCATTGCTATGGGTAACACGTTGGTGTTTAAGCCTGCCGAACAGACACCCATAACGGCGATGTTTTTTGCGCATTTGTGTGCACAGGCAGGCGTTCCAGATGGGGTCATTAATATCGTTAATGGTGCGGGCACTACTGGTGCAGCATTAGCTGCCCACGAGGGTATCGATAAAGTTGCTTTTACTGGCTCTACGAGTGTAGGTCGAGCTATAAGAAAAGCTACTGCCGGACAGAACAAAAAATTAACTCTTGAGCTTGGCGGCAAGTCAGCTTTTGTAGTCTTTGAGGATGCTGACCTAGATGCGGCAGTTGAAGGCCTGGTTGACTCTATCTGGTTTAATCAAGGTGAAGTTTGCTGTGCCGGTTCACGTTTACTGGTGCAGGCTCAAATTGCCGACAAACTACACACAAAACTTAAAAAGAGGATGCAAACCTTGCGCCAAGGGGAACCCTTAAATAAGTCTGTTGATATAGGCAGTTTGGTTAGTCAAACACAATATCAAAGGGTTGATGAGTTAGTGCAAAATGGTCTCGAGCATGGGGGTGAACTTTATCAGGCATCCACAACACAGATAGATGGCAACTATTACCCGCCGACCCTGATAACTGAAATTGATTCAAGTCATCCATTGGCCCAGGAGGAGATCTTTGGGCCGGTCCTAGTTTCGATACCTTTTAGAACCCAAAGTGAAGCAGTGACACTTGCCAATAATAGCCGCTATGGTCTGGCGGCAAGTATATGGAGCGAAAACATTAATCGTGCGATGGATGTTGCGCCAAAGATTAAAGCTGGTGTGGTATGGATTAACTGTCACAATCAGTTCGATGCATCGTGCGGTTTTGGTGGAGTAAGAGAGTCAGGCTTTGGTCGTGAGGGAGGCAAGGAAGGGCTTTATGAATACCTTAAACCAAAATTACTAAAAAAAGCAACAAAACCAAAAACGCTAAAAGTTGAACTTAAAGATAGCAATGAAAATATTGACCGTACACTCAAGTTTTATATTGGCGGCAAACAGGTGAGACCTGACGGTGGTCACAGTTTTGCTACCTATAATGCCGACGGAAGTCTTGCAAATTGGGTTGGCGCAGGGAACCGAAAGGATATTCGTAATGCGGTCAGTGCAGCAACTAAAGCGAGCAATTGGAGTAACCAAAATGGTCACCTTAGAGCTCAAATTATTTACTTTTTTGCAGAAAATCTAGCGCTCCGTGAAGATGAATGGATTAAACGTTTACAAGAAATTTGTGGACTCACCAAGAAGCAAGCTAAAAACGAATTTCATGCCAGTCTGAGTCGCATCTTTAGTTATGCTGCATGGGCGGACAAATACGATGGCGCTGTACATGATGCGCCCTATCGTGGAGTAACAATGGCACTACCTGAGGCTATCGGTGTATTGGCACAAATCGCGCCAGAGGAAAACCCATTAATCACTACAATATCACTAATAGCGCCGGCTATTGCGATGGGAAACCGGGTAGTGTTAATAGCGAGTGAGCGCTATGCAAGTATCGCCTTGGAGTTAGTACAAACACTCGAAACATCCGATATCCCCGCCGGAGTTGTAAATATTCTGACCGGCAACAAGGCTGACCTAGCGGAGCAATTGGCAGGTCACGCAGAGGTTGATGGTATCTGGTGCTGGGCCGAACCAGAAATAGTTTCTCAAGTTGAGACTACCAGCGCTACCGACTTGAAGCGCTTGTGGGTTCATATCGATGGAGATCGTGATTGGCTTGACTCTAGGCAAGGCGAAGGGAATGAATTCTTACGCAACGCAACAGAAGTGAAAAATATCTGGACACCTTACGGTGACTAATTGCTAAATCAATGAGTAGTCAATATCTTCCACAAGAATTAATCCGAAAAAAGCGTGATGGCTTGGTTTTATCTGATGCTGAAATTGGCTTCTTAGTTAAAGGTATTAGTGATGGAAGTTTGACTGACTCCCAACTCGGAGCATTTGCAATGGCTGTTTTTCATCAAGGCATGTGCATGAAAGAGCGTGTAAGTCTTACCCAGCATATGATGTATTCTGGCGAGGTCCTGCAATGGCAGGATATGAAACTTGATGGCCCTGTGGTTGATAAGCATTCAACTGGAGGGGTTGGTGACAAGGTAAGCTTAATTCTTGCACCTATTGTGGCCGCTTGTGGTGGTTATGTGCCAATGATATCAGGTCGCGGTCTGGGTCATACCGGGGGAACATTAGATAAGCTTGAAAGTATTCCAGGATATGATGTTTGTCCAGACAATGATAAATTTAGAGCGGTTGTTAACGAGATAGGTTGTGCAATTATTGGGCAAACCGCTAACTTAGCGCCGGCCGATAAGCGTTTCTATGCGACCAGAGATATTACTGCAACTGTAGAGTCTATAGATCTAATTACTGCCTCAATCTTATCAAAAAAACTGGCCTCAGGTCTAGACGCCCTGGTAATAGATATCAAGACCGGTAACGGGGCATTTGCATCAGAATATGAAATGGCAAAGGAGTTGGGGCAAAGTATCGCTGATGTCGCCAATGGCGCCGGTGTATCAACCCGTTGCCTTATTAGTGACATGAATCAGGTTTTAGGACATAGTGTAGGCAATGGAGTTGAGGTTGTCGAATGTATTGAATTCTTAACCAATCCAAAAGATGCTGATCAAAGATTGTTAACTCTAACGCTCGAATTGGCGGCTCAAATGTTGCAACTTGGAGGAAAAGATCCTAATCTAGTTTCTGCCAGAGAAAAAACTCAACAAGCGCTTCATTCTGGTCGCGCTGCCGAGGTGTTTGCGAATATGGTTCGTGCACTTGGTGGGCCGATTGATTTGATAGAAAATACAAGTAAATATATAACTCCGACTAAAATTATCAAGCCAGTGCTGTCAGAGTCTTCTGGTTACGTTAGTGCTATTGAGCCTCGTGCAATAGGTCTGAATATGATTAATCTCAAAGCTGGGCGCACTAAATCAAGTGACGTTATAGACCATGGCGTAGGATTAACCGGGATGGTCGGGATATGTAAATGGGTTGATGTTGGCGATCCTTTGGTATATGTAAATGTACGCGATAATGATCAATTCGAATTTCTACAAAAAAACATTCCACCACTAATTCAATTTAGTCAAGAAAAGCCCAAGGAAAAGCCTTTGATATACGAAATATTGGAAGCCAGCAAGTGAAAAATCCATGAAACGAAGTATTATATTGGTTCTTGATTCTTTAGGTCTGGGAAGTAGTGCTGATGCTCATCTTTATGGGGATGAGGGTGCCGATACTTTTGGACACATTGTTGAGGCCTGCGCTAAAGGTAACGCTGATAGTAATTTGCGTAGTGGACCACTAAAAATACCTAACCTGCTTCGATGGGGTTTAGGGGCGGCAGCTAATCTCAGTCGTAATCAAGAGTTGCCTTTAAATGACAACAACCCTGAAGGTGCGTTCGGTTATGCTTGTGAATTGAGTGTAGGTAAAGATACGCCGAGTGGGCACTGGGAAATATGCGGACTGCCAGTCCCATTTGAGTGGGGAACTTTTCCAAATCAAGACAATTGTTTTCCTGATTCATTGCTTAATAATCTAATAAAAAAAGGACGAATCGATGGCACCTTAGCCAACAAACATGCTTCTGGCACAGAGGTAATTCGTGAATTTGGCGAACTGCATCTTGAAACGGGACAACCTATTTGCTATACCTCGGCTGACTCAGTATTTCAAATTGCCGCTCATGAAGAAACTTTTGGCTTGGAGCGTCTGTATGAGCTATGTAAAGTTGCAAAAGATTTGGTTGACGATCTCAATATCACTAGAGTTATTGCAAGACCATTTATTGGAAGCTGCAATTCTAATTTTGAAAGAACCAGTAATCGCCGAGACCTGACAACTCCCCCTAATGGTTTAACTTTGCTAGATTATATTAACAAAGCTGGAGGTCAGGTGGTTTCATTAGGCAAGATCGATGATATCTTTTCTAGTCAAGGTGTCACCTATTCAGTTAAAGGGTCAAGCAATATGGATCTAATTGATCAACTCTTAATCCAAATGCAAGAAGTCAAAGAGGGGTTAATTTTTGTAAATTTAAATGATTTTGATACTTTGTATGGCCATCGTCGAGATGTATCTGGTTATGCTTATGCACTAGAGCAGCTTGATGCTAGGATGATCGATATTGAAAATCAATTAGATAACAATGATCTGGTGCTAATTACGGCCGATCATGGGTGCGACCCAACCTGGCCAGGTAGCGACCATACTCGTGAACATGTGCCGGTTGTGTTTTATGGAAATAAAGTAAAAAACAACAACCTAGGCGAAAGAAAAAGTTTTGCAGATATGGGTCAAACAATCGCGAGCCATTTGGGAATAAATCGACTGCCTTTTGGTGATAGCTGTCAATTAATATAACAGATGAATACAAACAAATTAATCCACCAAAAGATCAGTCAAATACCTAAAGTGGAACTTCATAGCCATCTCGAAGGAACTATAAAGCCTTCCTTAGTTCGACAAATAGCAGAACGAAACAGCGTAAAGCTTAGTGAGGACTTATTCACT
>Ga0208467_1000464_pt1 | contig 11141 bp, 9 predicted proteins | sample DeeseametaMP2098_FD_184176 | JGI IMG/M metagenome (GOLD analysis project Ga0208467, IMG submission 184176) | Marine microbial communities from the Deep Pacific Ocean - MP2098 (SPAdes) | ecosystem: Environmental > Aquatic > Marine > Oceanic | place: North Pacific Ocean | collected 2011-05-26 | reverse complement strand
CCATCCGTTGATCAAGTAGTCATAACCCCTTTCACAGAATCAAACCCCGATATTTCATCCGTAAATAATGGCATTTTATGGAATGATTTTCTTGATTCAGATCCAAGCACAATTAAATTTGAACAATTGCCATTTGATCATCCACTTTATATCATGTATTCCAGTGGGACCACAGGATTACCAAAATCTATTGTCCACGGCGCTGGCGGAACCTTGCTTCAACACCTGAAAGAGCTACGACTCCATACCAATATTTCTCAGGATGATACTGTTTTCTACTTCACTACCTGCGGGTGGATGATGTGGAATTGGCTCGTGAGCAACCTGGCCATCGGAGCCACAATCGTTCTCTATGATGGTACACCGTTCTATCCATCCCCGAACGCCATGTGGGATATGGTGGATGAACTGGGTATCACTCATTTTGGTACCAGTGCCAAGTTCATCGATGCCTGCCGGCAAGAAGGATTATCTCCGACCAATACCAATTCACTCGAAACGTTGCGTACCATCCTTTCAACCGGATCACCACTAGTGGAAGAAAGTTTTGACTATGTGTACAACCAAATCAAATCAGATGTACAATTGGCATCCATTTCTGGCGGCACAGATATCATTTCCTGTTTTGCAGGAGGCAGTCCCACACTGCCCGTGTACCGTGGTGAACTCCAATGCATTGGCCTGGGTATGGACGTGGCCGCCTTTGACTTAAAAGGAAATGCCATGGAAAATGAAAAAGGTGAACTGGTGTGCCGGAAAGCCTTCCCTTCTATGCCCATTTATTTCTGGAATGATCCGGAGGGGAAAAAATACCGAAACGCATATTTCAACCAATACCCTGGGATATGGCACCATGGGGATTTTATAGAGGTGAATCGACATGGGGGCGTAACCATCTTTGGTCGTAGCGATGCTACTTTAAATCCAGGAGGTATTCGAATCGGTACAGCTGAGATCTACCGTGTGGTAGATGCCTTTGATGAAGTAGCAGATAGTTTAGTCGTAGGTCAAATCTGGGATGGAGATGAACGGGTCATTCTATTTATCAAATTGAATGAAGAATGTAAATTAGATAAGTCATTGATCATGGAGATAAAGAAAGCAATTCGCACCAATTGTTCTCCACGCCATGTACCTGCTATTGTTTTAGAAACAAAAGATATCCCTTATACCATTAACGGGAAAAAAGTGGAAATTGCTGTGAAGAAGATCATCCATGGTGAAGAAGTGACTAATCAAGATGCGCTGGCAAATCCGGAATCATTGGATTTATATAGAAATATAAATGAACTTTTGTAGAAACATGGCATGCCGTATCCTTACATTATTTAATTAATGGATACTTTCAGCCACGCCCTTTGGGGAAAAGGATTATTTGGATATCGCGGCCATCGTTGGATGGCCCTCTTTTTTGGCGCCATTCCGGACCTATTTTCATTTGGCATACTTATTATCAGTCGAATCCTATCGGGAGAATTTCAACTTGGAAGTCCACCACCATCTGAGACGATTCCATGGTGGGTATATATCAATTACAATATATCACACAGTTTTATCAGTGCTTTTATATGTATTGGTATTGTTTATAGATATAGAAAAGATATTGCCTTCGCAATGCTTGGATGGCCATTTCATATAATTCTGGATTTTCCATTTCATTCCAAAGAATTCTTCCCCACTAAACTGCTATGGCCCATTACAGATTTTTCATTCGATGGCGTTCCATGGTCCCGCCCAGAAATATGGTTCCCGAATTTAGCGGGAATACTGATTTTATTTATTTATAGGAAATATAAATCGTAGAGACACGGCATGCCGTGTCTCTACATAATATTTCAATTAAACTGACTTAGAATATTCACCAAGTCCACCACCCGGTTGGAATATCCCCATTCATTATCATACCAGTTCAGTGTCTTAATCAAACTGCCTTCAATCACCTTTGTGAAAGGGGCATCAAAAATCGACGAATGTGGGTTGCCAATAATATCAGTTGAAACAACTGGCAAAGTGGAATATTCAACTACACGATTCATACTGTCCGTTTTTGAAGCATTTAATACCGTCTCATTGATTTCATCTACGGTAACATCTTTATTTAATCGAAATACACTATCTACAACAGAACCATCCGGTACAGGAACACGCATGGCTATACCATCCAACTTACCTTTCAATTCGGGTAATACTTTACCCACAGCCTTGGCTGCACCCGTTGTCGTTGGAATAATATTTTCTGCCGCGGCACGGCTTCGGCGCCAATCAGAGTGAGGCACATCTGCTAATCGCTGATCGTTTGTATAGGCATGGATCGTGTTAATAACACCATATTCAATACCGAAATTGTCATTTAATATCTTCGCCATAGGCGCCAGGCAATTGGTTGTACAACTGGCATTAGAAATGATCTTATGATCTGCAGTTAATTCATCATCATTGACACCAATCACTAAAGTATAATCAATTTCATCTTTAGCCGGGACTGTGAGAATTACGCGACTTGCACCCGCATCAATATGTTGTTGAATTTGCTGCCGTGTTCTAAATATTCCTGTAGCTTCAATTACAACATCTACACCCAAACGATCCCATGGTAGTTGAGATGGATCGCGTTCAGCAATCATTTCAACAGAATTGCGAGATGTTTTCATTACCTCTCCATCTAATTCAACAGAATCGTTAAACCGGCCCATCACTGTATCATATTTTAATAAATATACCATCGCATCATTATCTGCAATATCGTTGATAGCGACTACTGATACATTTTCTCTGTCATTTAATATTCTGAATACAGAACGACCAATCCGCCCAAATCCATTAATTGCAACTCTCATTTTATGCCTCCCTTAGAGATGCATATGCATCGGCTAATTCTAAAATTCGGCTGGCAAAACCCCAACCATTATCAAACCAAGCAATCGTTTTTAGTAACTTATTGCTGGCAATCATTGTCGCCGGTGCATCAAACACCATGGTATCACCGCTACCAATAGCATCACTGGAAACGATTGGATCGTCCGTATAACCAATAATATCTTTTAATTCATTTCCACTGGCTGCTTTAAAGGCTGCGTTTACTGAATCAATATCTGGCATGTTTACCATTTCTGTCGTTAAATCAATACATGAACCATTCGCCACTGGGACATTCATGGCCATTCCATCCAATTTTCCTTTGAATTTGGGCATTAGCTGAGAAACATAATTTGGCGCCCATGTTTCATTTGGGATAATATTTTCCACCGCTGAACGGCTTCTCCGCAAATCCGAGCGCACTGCATCTGCCAATGGTTGATCTGATGTATACGCATGAATGGTGGTCATCATGGCTTGTTTTACACCAAAAGCATCATCCAATACTTTTAGCATTAAAGCTAATACTTGAGTGGTAGCCGACGTTGTAGAAATAATTTTATCATTCTCTCTAATATCACCATCATTTAATCCCTTGATAACCATACGGTCCACATCATCAATAGGCGGTTTTGTTACAAATACGCGATGGGCACCTGCATCTATATGGGGTTGAAGTTCATCCCTATGACGAAACGCCCCAGTCGAATCAATTACGGCATCTACATTATAAGCATCCCAAGGAACGGTGCCAGGTGTACCACCCGCCATTAATCTCACAGAATGATCATTGTATTTTAAAAAATTTCCGTCCAAAGTTATTTTATCATCCATCGCTCCATGAATAGAATCCCGCATCAAAAGATAATGCATGGCTTCTACATCACCTAAATCGCTAATTGCTACAAATTCAAATCTTGGATCTTTATGACCAATTCGGAATATATTTCGGCCGATTCTGCCAAAACCAAACAGTCCTATTCTTAATGGTTTTTTCATTATAGTCCCCTAAAAACAATATGGGTTTTTAAAAAATGATTTATATGCTACAATAACGACAATATAAATTAGATTGTTTTCATTTATTTATCAAAGCAATTATATTCAATGGATGGAAAATATACTAATTCTTTACCCTTATATTTTTGCAATAATAATATCTATCATTGTTGTCAGATTGATTTGGACAAATCATCCTAATTCTAAATATATAATGATATTTATTCTGATTTTTTCTCTCGTTACCACTACCCATTATAATATCCAACACAATCCTATTCTTATACTTTGGCTATGTAACTTTACGGCTATGATAGGGTTATATCTTTGTTATCGATTCCACCAAATTGTATTTGATATCTTTTTTTATTTTTGCTGGACGGGGGACTTGTTTACATTGTTAGTTTTTGATAATCCTGTGGCGCCACCAATGAGTACCAACCCGATCGCATTTATGGGGTTTATTTTCAAACATTCTATTCCACTTATCCTCACTATTTACCTAATCAAAAATGGTTATAAAAAGGTTTCATCAACAGCATTAAGGCATAGTCTTTTAGCCATAATAGCTTATACTGTTTTTGTCGGATTTATCAATCTATTGTTCGACTCAAATATAATGGACTTAAGGTATGCTACATTAGATATAGAAAAAGCATTTGGGCCTTGGCCTTATTATGTTATCGTGAATATATCTATCGCTCTGATTTGGTTTAAATCAATTGAATTTATTACAAAAAAGATTAGGCTAACCCACACTTAGAACATACCTGATATTATATAATGATATTGGAGAAAGCAAAGTCTCCACAAGACTACGGGGTGAATTTCGGCTTAAATATTTTCCAAACACCAATAGTTAAAACAGGGATAACAAATATAATCCAGTAAGCCCAAGTCAATCCACCATACCCCTTGGCAATCAGTCCCACAAGACCGACTGCATTGGCAATAAATATTGAAGCAATTAAAAGTACTATTCCTATGGCAGATCGCCATTGGTTTGATAATGCCGTGTAGACAGATGCTATTCTTTCATTAAACCCATGAATTAAACCAACCCCAGTTTCAATAAAAGTTCCAAAGAGAACAATCTGAAAAATGAGTTTAAACCAGTCCCAGCCAATTTTATCTAATACAGCATTTACAGGGACAGATGCATTTAATACATTTGGATATTGGCTCAGCATGGCAAAAAACATAAATACAGCCGGAATCATACCAATGGCACCAGCTACCAGCCCAGATATGATTGCTTCTTTACGGGTTTCAATATGACGGACACAAAATAGAATGGCGGGGATCAGACCGATATTATAGGCTGCATATTTAATACCGCCCATTGTCCAACTAATATCAGATGGTTGCTGATTAAAACTGGATCCAATAGCATCTCCATAAAGGAAAAACACGACCAAAAACATTATAGCAAAAACACCGTATAAAATAATGGACCAAAAGGAGAGTAATCTTTCAATCAATGTGGTTCCAAAGAAAACAATCAACCCTACCAAGGTCATCATAAGGATAATGCCCATTAAATTTGAAATACCAAACATTTCATGGATGATTTCCCCGGAGGCCGATCCCATAACGGATACAATCAAAATTAATCCTACCAGATAAAGTACTTCATAACTAATCCAGGCTTTCCCTAATAACCCCTGGATGAAAGATCGATATTCATAATGTCTTTCTCTCCGAGCTAATTCAAAACAAATGGCCAGTACAATACTCCATATAATTGTAGCAACACCCATATTAACTAAACCCGCCACAGGACCAGCAGTCAGAAAGAATTCAACCAATTCCCGGCCCGTGCCATATCCACCTCCAATTATCAAGGACTGAAAAATAAAGCCGGGGAGTAAGTATTTTTGAAAAAATGGGTTTTTCAATTGAATATTTCATTCAAGTTATCAACAATAATACCACATCCATTCATCAAAGGATCGATACAAGGAAAGCCTGTTTCCTTTTGTAAGTTATCAAGATATTCCTGGCGCTTATTTTTTTCTAAACCGGAAGTATTGATACTAATTCCCACGCAAGAAATGTCAGGATTGGTACGCTGTCCAAGTTGGGTGTGCATCTCTATACATTCCCCGATGGATGGGAGTGGATAATGTTCCCAACCAGATATCACTTTACGTGTAGCATCGTGGCAAACAACAAAAGCATCCGGTTGTGATCCGTGAAGCAAACCAAGACTTACTCCGGAATACCCCGGATGAAATAGGGTTCCCTGCCCTTCAATCACATCCCAATGATCTGCCGTATTATCAGGGGAAAGCATTTCTGCTGCGCCAGATATAAAATCTGCTTTTATGGCATCAATGGGGATACCTGCGCCTACTATTATAATGCCCGTCTGTCCGGTTGCTCGAAAGGTAGAGTTCATACCCGCTTCACGCATGGATTTATCCAATGCCAGGGCTGTATATTTCTTGCCAACTGCACAGTCTGTTCCAACCGTTAAAAGACGCTTACCTAAACGTTTCATACCTGTACCCACCGGTAGATTTTTTGGCGGTACGCGGATGTCAATTAATCGCGAATCAGATTGACTTGCAGCTTCAACAACTTTTGGATAGTCTTTTAGCTTCAGATGCAGACCATTTACAATATCAAGCCCTTGATTGGCCGCATCCGTAATGACGTTCCACCAATTATCCGGAATGATGCCTCCGATTGGTGCCACACCAATAATTAAACTACGCACACCCTGGGATACAGCCTCATCTACTGTCATATCGGGAACACCCATATCAACTTGACAACCAGGAAAACGTAATTGACCCGCAACTAACTCCGGTCTCCATTGGACGATTCCCTGTCCCGTCTTTACATAGGTTGAATCTTCTTCCTCACCAATAAAAATTAAATAGGGTGCATTTAATTTCAATTAATTGATTCCTTCCAATCGATATACATGGTTAAATATTTCACCTTTAAATTTCTTTATAAAAAATTATTTCTTATAGCCCGGACCCCGAACAACCTTGCCCGGTGTTGCCCCTGTGTGTTCACTATCTTTTAATACCTGTACACCATTAACGAATACATGATGAACGCCCGTGGATAATTGATGTGGTTTGGCAAATGTCGCATGGTCTTGAATCGTTTCCGGATTAAAAATAACCACATCTGCATAATAGCCTTTTTTCAAATAACCCCGTCCTTTGATTCTCAATTTTTCTGCAGAGAGACCGGTTAATTTATGAATCGCGCTTTCCAGAGATATCACTTTTTCATCCCGTACATATTTCCCAAGTAATCGGGAAAAATTTCCATAAGCTCTCGGATGGGGATTATAATTTAAAAAGTCCCCTTCCGGCGCAAGCGAACCTGCATCAGAACCAAAACTCATATAAGGTAATTGAATTTGTTTTTTTATATTTTCTTCGGACATGAGAAAATAAACAACATCCACACGACTGCCATCTTGTATGACAAAATCCATTGCAACGTCGGCATAATGTTTTCCCAATTCATCCGCCACTTCTTTCAGTGTTTTTCCAATATGTTTTCTTAAATCAGGGTTTTTAAATCCTGAGAATAGCACCCCTTCCGGTCCGGCCAGGAAACCCAAATTTTCCCAATCATCCGTATCGGTTATCATTTCTTGTTTAACCCGTTTTCGAATTTCAGGATCCTTCAGTCGTTCCGCCCATTTATCATAACCGCCTTCTTGAACCCATGGAGGCATATGTGCATCTAATCCAGTGGCGCCCGCCACATACAAATACATGTCTGTCGTTATTTTTAAATCGCGCTCCCGAGCTTGATTAATTTTTTCAATGGCCAAATCCATCTTATAATGATTGGGGATACCTCCGGCTTTCAAATGATAGATTTCTGCCGGAATATTTGCTTTCTCTGAAATAGTTATTAATTCATCTAACGATTCCAAAAAGCGGTTACTCTCACTGCGCATGTGCGATATATACATGCCATCATATTCAGATGCGATTTTGCATAATTCAATCAATTCTTCTGTAGATGAATAAAAAGCTGGAGCATAAATCAGTGAAGAACCAACGCCCAATGCACCATCTTCCATGGCTCGGCGAACCAAAGATTTCATATTCTCAAGTTCCCCTTCCGTAGGAGGTCGGTCATCAAAACCTATTTCATGGATTCGTACTGTAGTCGCACCCACAAAGGACGCCACGTTGGTTGAGATGCCCCTGTTTTCCAATGATTCTAAATACTCACCCAAAGTGGTCCAGTCAATTTCATATTTAAACTCAGTCATATCGGCCAGTTGCTGTTCTCTCATTTTTTTATTTAAAGGCCCCATGGACCATCCTTCACCAAACACCTCTAATGTTACACCCTGTTTAATGTCACTTAAAGAACGGCCATCGGCAATGAGAGATGTAGTGGCCCAACTGAGCATATTGATAAAACCGGGTGAAACAGCCAACCCATTTGCATCAATTTCTATCTTTCCTTTACCTGGAAAATTCCGAGCAACCCGAACAATTTTATCGCCTTTGATAGCAACATCGGCTACCACCGGTTGAGTACCGGTTCCGTCATAGACATTGCCGTTTCTTATGACCACATCGTATTGAGCACATCCGCACAATAAGACGAGTATTAATCCTAAAATAACAACCTGTTTATTTTTCATGCTTTATCCTGTATTTAAAATGAATAGAAATCCAATAACAATCCCGATTGAATTCGCGATTATATCCTTAAAGCTAAAACAACCACTACCGTATTTTTTATCATAGACTTCCTTCAACATTCCAATTGTAAATGTGCTTATCAACACCGATTGGGTGTTGATGCCACCTATTCCACGCAATACCAAAACCAATCCAACGCTTCCTGTAGCATGAACCATTTTATCCTGCCCAAACCATGGGTCCATACAACAATCAATTTGAATCGTGTCTACCTTGGTAGAGTCTCCTTGTGCTGAAATAGCTGGTAATACCAATATATAAAACAAAAATCCGCGAAATATATTTAACCTCATTTATTTTAGCAATAAAGCCTTTTGCGATTGAATAAAGTCTCCTGAAACCATTGTAATAAAATAAATTCCACTACTTAATCCTGAACCATCCCATTGGGCTTCATAATGTCCCGGATGCTGCATTTTGTTCACAATCGTATTGACCCAATTGCCATTGATGTCGTAAATATTTACGGATACGTGATTCTGAGTCTTAACTGAATATTTAAACGTTGTCCTTGAGTTAAATGGATTTGGATACGCCGGAGATAAATTAAAATTTTCTACAACACCTTCATTTATTGTACCTACAGATCCTATCAGGTAAGATGTTGTACCTGATACGTGTCCATTTTGAACTAAAAAAGACAAAGGAACATCATTTTGTTTGACCATGGTGTCATTTTCATGAAGAATCACATTATACTTATACTCACCATCAATTACATTTTTTAGTGTCAAAGCCCATAAACCATCACCGGCTTCTTGGTCATCGTGCTGCCCATCATCGAATAATTCTCGGATCATTTGGGATGTCATATCACCCTGGATTGAAAATACACCTTCATTCCCGGAAACGCCCATTACTTGAAATGATATTGTGGCTGCATGGGGCAATTGTTTAGGTAAAAAACTTACATCCGTTGAAAAAGTATAATAATAGGGGTATACTGAATTGTAAGATGCTTCAATAAAAAAGGCACTATAACCAGATAACGGCTCGGAAATATTTGCAATATAAACACCACTTTCAGATTCGGTCAATAGAGAATCTTTCCAAATGGGTCCCATAGTATAATATCTAAAATCAAATTCATCTTCATTTGTCGCTGTCCATACGCGTACTGATTTAGGCTCGGTGACAGTTTCAAATCGAATAGAACCATCTTCAACAACTTCCCATGAGAACTCTGGCAAAGTATAATCATTTAAAATGGCTCGGTAAAAAGCAACAGCACTAATAATGACATCTGCCAATTTATCATCCATACCATGACCGGTATTCGCCACATACCGTTGATATTTAGGCCCATCAAGTTTGTCAAAATAAAATTGAGAGGAGGGCACAAAAAACTCATCCCCTGCAGAATGTATTAAAAATTTTGGCATCATTAAATCATCCTTATAATTTAATGGATCAACAATTTTCATAAGATCATATATTTCTGGACGAAGAAACCAATCAAATATCCCAGCAGCTTCATAATCACCTACCGCTGGGGACCAAAACCCATAGGCACCATAATGGTGGTTAAAGGAATCCACCAAATTTAAAGCATCAAAAACAACAGGGATTATCGCCACAACTCTATCATCAATTGCACCCGTTAGCCAAGTGGTCCAGCCACGTTTTGATGCACCAAGGAGTACAAATTCATTTACAGCATTACCATCATTTAGTACGGACCTAAAGAAATCTTGTACAGCATCCATGGATTTGACCACTCCTTTAACCATCGGTAGTTGAAGCGGCCAATCTGCATCTCCAGTTCTTAAATATTTATCCCACGTATAGGCAATGATTGCATCTTCAGATCGCTTAAATGTTTCGTCTGAAAAAACAACCGGTTCATTTGGAATCATTTTAACTTCTATAACAACAGAATTTGACATGAGTGCTAATGATACAATTTCATCGTCCACTGATGATGGGGGAGAGCCACCATTGCTACCTCCGCTGATTAAAACCAGTGCTTTTTCATACTTAAGAGTATTAGGTACAATAATATTAACCCAATGTTGCCAATGGGCTCTATCTACAACATCGGCTGATTTCCAAGTCTGTGAGAATACTTCCAATACATGTACTGTATAGTCATCCTTGGAATAGGTGTGTCGCTCGTTATAACTAAATGTTGTATCGGATCTATTAACATAATCTTTGAGGGTGTTGTCTCCGCCATATAAAAATGGTAGAGAAATAACTATGGAAATTAAATATTTGAATATTGAAAATCTTTTATGAATCATGATTGCATATTAATTGTTATTTTGTATGTTAGTCAAACGGCTATTTTCTTTCAATTATTATGATGATTGAACAAACCAATAAAATTGTTGTAAGGAAACATTATGGATTATTTAAAATCTGCAAAAACTGTCTTAATTAAAGAAATTGCCGCGTTAAAACAGTTAGAGTCCTCATTGGGTAGCGACTTTAATACGGCAGCTGAACTCATTTATAATGCAACCGGAAAAGTTATTTTTGTAGGACTTGGAAAATCCGGTCACGTAGCTCGGAAATGTGCCGCTACATTTTCCAGTTTGGGAATCCCTTCTTTTTTTGTTCATGCCAGTGAAGCTTTCCATGGTG
>Ga0208467_1000457_pt1 | contig 11220 bp, 14 predicted proteins | sample DeeseametaMP2098_FD_184176 | JGI IMG/M metagenome (GOLD analysis project Ga0208467, IMG submission 184176) | Marine microbial communities from the Deep Pacific Ocean - MP2098 (SPAdes) | ecosystem: Environmental > Aquatic > Marine > Oceanic | place: North Pacific Ocean | collected 2011-05-26 | reverse complement strand
CTTATTTTTGGCAATGGGGGGTAGTGTTTCAATTGCAAGTCATTTTAGTGTTGATTTGACCAAAAATGCAAAAATACGATGTATTAATTGTAATGAAGCTGACTTAATAACGTGCTTTTCAAATGATTTTGGATATGAACATTGGATGGAAAAGGCAATAAATTATTTTGGTGACAAAAAAGATATTTTAATAGTTATTTCTTCTAGTGGAAATTCAAAGAATATTATCAATGCTTGTATTGAAGCCAAAAGAAAAAATTTTTCAAAGATAATTACATTTACCGGACATTCAGTAAAAAACCCTGTCAAAAAATTAGGTAACATTAATTTGTGGGTAAATTCTAAAGCCTATAATCAGATAGAAAATATTCATCAATTTTGGTTACTTTCCTTGGTTGATTTGATCATAGGAAAAGCCAATTATTTACCTAAATAATTAGTAATCTGCTTTATCAATTATTAGTATATTCTCATTCTCTTTATATTTATTAATTTTTTCTAACAATTTATCTTTTGATTCATCATTAGTTAGCATTATTTTTTTTAATGCTCTTGTTACCCAAAAATATTTCTTTAATAATTTTAGAAATTATTTTCTCTTCATCTTGCATAAAGAATGGCTGATGTGCGAAAGGATCCAGTTCCAATAATTCAGAAGAGTGTAAAAATTACAAAAAATAAAAAATATATCAAAATATTATGGGCAAGCGCAAGAGAGGCATATAACTATATGCAGGCAAATGATTGTAAATGTGATATCATTACGATGCCACCCAAAATAATTGAAAAGATTTCCAAGTTGGAAAATCATTTAGTGTGTTAACATTGGATACAATAAAAAATTTTTTACAAGGATGCTTCAAAGGCAAATTTTAAAATATAAAGTAGAATCCATTTTAATAATGGGGTTTATCAATGAAATAATTTCGGATCTTAATAGGTTTTTTTTTCAACATGTATTTATAAACATTAACATTTTCAAGTACTCTCTGAACATAATTTCGAGTTTCTCTAAACTTAATTAACTCAATCCAATCCACGTAATCTATTTTTCTTTTTTGTGGATTACCGTTAATTTTATTCCAATAAGAAACTCTTTTGGGTCCAGCATTATATGCAGCGATTGAAAAGGGATAAGAGCCCTCGTATTGTTCAAGAAGTTCAGCAATATAATATGAACCCAATTTAATATTATAATTAGGATCCGAAGTTAGTTTTTTTTTGCTATAAGGAAGTCTAGCATGTTTAGCTACAATTCTTGCGGTATATGTCATTATTTGCATCATACCTCTAGCACCAACGTAACTATGTGCCCGTGAATCAAACTCACTTTCTTGCCTAATAATTGCTAAAACAAGTTCCGGAGAAGGCATTTTCTTGTTATTAATTTTTAAAGGGATATCTATAATTGGAAAGTTTAAAGTATAATGAAATCTTTTTTCATAAGAGGCCTGTTTAGCAATCTGTATTGCAAAATCATATCTTCCAATGCTAACTGCCAAATTTCCTGCTAAAATTTCGCTTCCTTGATTAATATTACTAGTTGCCAAATGTTTAAGAATATCCTTTGCATACTTGGTTTTATTTATTTCACGAAGTAAAACTACTAATTTTGTTAACTCATTTTCGTAAAATTCTTTTTTTTCAATTTCACTTGGTTGCATTATTTCTCTATCTAAATAAAAATCTTTGTTGGGATAAATTTTTATAAATGCCAGTTGACCATAATAAGTGGTTAAGTATTTAGATGCTTCCCTAAACCATTTTTCTGATTTTTCTAAGTCATTTAATTTTTCATATGATTTGCCAAGCCAATAAGCTCCTCTTGACAAACTTATGGGATAACCCACGTTTTCAAAAAAATTATGAAAATGCTGGGTTGCTAATATAGGATCATCTAAAAAACTTAATGCAATCCATCCTGACATCCATTCAGCTTCAGCATATTCAGGGCCACTTTTCATTGAATGATCGCTAACAATTTTGTAGGCAATAGCATATTTTTTTTTATAAATTAAAGCTCTTGATATAATTTCTCTTTCAAACCACCATTTATCTGGTCTTACTAAGAATTTTGGATCGTTTTTTATCTTTAGTAATATTTCTAAAGAAGAGTCAACGCGGCCTCTCTTTCTTCTCCATTTTAGTCGATCATATAGTAAACCTGGATCTTTTTTAAATTTACTAGACACCTTATTAATGGCGTTATCTACTCCATAAGATTTACTCATCAGTAATAATCTTGCGTTATATAAAGCTTGATAATCTTTTGGCAAGTATCTGAGCATTCTTTTTAAATCCCAATATTTATTTTCCCAAGCTAACCAGTCGGCCCTTTTGATATGATCCTCAGTATTCAAATATTTTTTTAATTTTTTTCTTAAATATTTAAGATCTTTTTTTGATAACTTGGCTGTAATCCAACCATTTTTTATTAAAGATATTCCCTTTTCATGGTTTCCTTTTAACAAATAGCTCTGACCTAACATTAATTTTCCATATCCACTGAAAGGGTCTTTATCATCAAATAATCTTATTATCCGATTTTCAGAAATTGTTTTTGTATTAATTTTGTGTTCCGATAAATACCTGAGTCTGTTTATTCTTGGATAGTTTGGATTTAAGTTAATAAAATTTATATAATCGTAGAAATTTGCTTGATTGTAGGGTTCTAATAAATAAAGCCATTTAACCAATCTATAAATTGATCTATTTTTAACATCACTTGCTAAATTTATTGCGCTGGTCCATCTTTTTTTATCAATTTCAGAAAATATCTTTTTAGCTAATTTAAAATCATTTTTAGAAAAATACTTAGATTTAGTAACAGCCTTTCTTTTTTGCTCCTGATATGTATTTGGTTTTTTTCTAGGAATAATTAATTCTTTATCCTCAATTTTTGCAATAATTTTTTCCTTCTCACTTTCTTTTCTTTTTTCCACAAATTTGGGCTTTTCTATTATTTGATCTTCAGGTTTTTTTTTAGGTAATAAATATTTTGTTTTCTTAGCTTCCAACTTTATGAGATCACCGTTTATTGGCTTAATTTTTGGTAGAAGCATTTTTTTTATTAATCTTTCATCAATTTTAGACTTGGAATCAATTTGAGAAATTTCTTCTTTTTGTAATTTACCGTTTTCGGGTTGAGTTTTTGGTAGTATTATTTCTTTTTTTGTTAATTCTTCAATTTTTGGCTCTGGTTTTGGAATAATTATTTCCTCAGCAACCAATTTTTCTAATAAAAATAATGCAATTATAAAAATAATTAAATCTTTTATCGAAAATTTGGTCATATAAATTTAGATGATTTGATTCAGTAAATTATGTTATAAAGATTTATGTTTAAAGGATCAATTGTAGCAATAATTACTCCATTCAAAAATGGTAAATTGGATGAAGATACCTATATATCTTTAATTCATTATCATCTTAAAAATGGTACCTCTGGTATCGTGCCGGCTGGAACAACGGGAGAGTCTCCAACTTTAAATCATGAAGAACATATGAGGGTGATCGAATTATGTGTAAGCGAATGTAAGGACAAGATTCCCGTGATAGCAGGCACTGGTTCGAATTCAACAGAGGAGGCTATATCTTTAACAAAGTATGCAGAAAAAGTAGGAGCAAATGCTGCGCTAGTTGTAACACCTTATTATAACAAACCTACACAAGAAGGCTTGTATCATCATTACAAAGCTATAAGTAACGAATCTGACATACCCATAATTATATATAACATACCATCTAGGTCAGTTGTTGATATGTCAGTTGATACCATGGCAAGACTTTTTGAATTAAAAAACATTATTGGAGTAAAAGATGCAACGGCAAATTTGGACCGCGTTGATGAACAAAAGAAAAAAATTGGAAATGAATTTTTGCAACTTTCTGGAGAGGATGCTACGGCATTAGAATTTAATTTGAGAGGGGGAAGAGGCTGCATTTCAGTAACTGCAAATATTGCACCTAAACTTTGTTCAGAATTTCAAGAAGCATCTTTGACGAAAAATAATGATAATCTTTTGTCAAGGGCAAAGAAAATTAATGATCAATTAATGCCTCTTCATAAATCTCTTTTTATCGAGAGCAATCCTAGTCCAGTTAAATATGCAGCAAATCTATTAAAACTTTGCTCAGACGAAGTTAGACTTCCTTTAGTAAGAGTAACTTCAGAAACAAAGGAAAAAATTAAATCTGCAATGCAACATGCAAATTTAATTTAATTCATGAAAGGTAAAACCAATAAAGGTTTAAAAGTTATTTGTTTAAATAGAAAAGCAAGGTTTAATTATTTTTTTAACGAAGTTTTAGAGGCAGGAATTGTCTTAAAAGGATCTGAGGTTAAATCAATAAGGAAAGGCAAAGTTAATATATCAGATTCATATGCAGTAGATAAAGGAGGGGAGATTATTTTAATTAATTCCCATATCTCTTCCTATAAAGAATCTAGCTACAACGATCATCGACCAACCAATGATAGAAAGCTTTTATTAAATAAAAGAGAAGTAAATAAATTAATTGGAAAAATTAATAGGGAAGGCTTTACAATTGTTCCAACAAAAATGTATTTTAAAAATGGAAAAGTAAAAATTGAAATTGCAATTGCAAAGGGTAAAAAGCATTATGATAAAAGACAAGTTAAAAAACAGAGAGATTGGAACAGAGAGAGATCTAGATATTTTAGAAAAACAAGTTGATTTAAAATGATTATTCTTGGATTGGGATCAAATTTACCATCTAAATATGGGGATAGATTTGCAAATATAAACCTGGCAATTTCATCTCTTGAATCTTATGGAATCAAGGTAATCAAAAGATCTAGTTTTTATAAATCACCTTCTTACCCGGACAAAGAAAATCCAGAGTTTATTAATGTTGTTATTTTAGTTGAGACTTATTTGCCACCGGTTGACTTAATGTCAGTTCTAACTTTTATAGAAGAAAAGTTGGAAAGAAAAAGAATTAAAAAAAATGATCCAAGAACATGTGATATTGATATCATTGATTATAATAGCCAGATATTGAATCTAAAATACAATAATTTAGATTTTACAGTACCGCATAAAGAACTCGCATCAAGAAATTTTGTTTTATTCCCTTTGAGTGAAATATCACCAATGTGGAAACATCCTAAAACAAAAAAGACTATTAATAATTTAATACAAAAACTTGATGAAGAGGAGAAGAACTCTATATTAAAGATAGATAATAATTGATATAATAATAAAATGCTTAACCAAGAAGATTTAATTAACAAAGTAAAGGCCTATAATAAATTTTTAAATCCTGATACTCTATCAAAAGCATATAATTTTGCTTTAAAGGCCCATGCAAACCAACAAAGAATTTCCGGTGACCCTTATTTAATACATCCTGTTGCTGTTGCGAATATATTGACCGATCTGAAGCTGGATAGCGCAACCATAGCTACAGGACTTTTGCACGATACAATTGAAGATACTAAAGCTACCTACAAAACTGTTAAGGATGAATTTGGTAAAGAAGTGGCAGATTTGGTTGAGGGAGTTACCAAGATTTCTGCGCTTGAAGATAAGGCCAAAAAAAATTCTAAAGCAGAAAATTTTAGAAAATTAATATTAGCAACATCTAAAGATATTAGGGTTTTGCTAGTTAAAATCGCAGATAGATTACACAATATGAGAACCATTGAAGAATTTAAAAATATTGAAAAAAGGAAACAAATTGCAAGGGAGACTATGGAAATTTATGCTCCATTAACAGACAGGATGGGAATGAATAGAATTCGAGATGAATTGGAAGATATTTCATTTAAAATATTAAATCCAGAAGCAAGAGAATTAATAACTAAAAGATTAATTGTTAAAGAAGAAAACAGAAAAGATACATTTAAAAAAATTTCACAAGAATTTATTAGTATATTAAAAAAAAATGGTATTAATGTAAAAATAACTGGAAGAGAAAAAACTCCATTTTCAATTTGGAGAAAGATTCAAAAAAAAAGAACTTCTTTAGAACAGATTTCTGATATTGTTGGGTTCAGAGTAATAGCGAATAGTATTCCAGAGTGTTACAAAACTTTAGGTATTTTTCATACCATGTGGCAAACAATTCCTGGTAGATTTAAAGATTATATTTCTACTCCAAAAATAAACAATTACAAATCAATACATACTGCAATTATTGGTCCTGAAAAACAACGTGTCGAAATTCAAATCAGAACTAATTATATGCACGAATTTGCTCAACGAGGGATAGCATCTCATTGGAAATATAAATCTTCAGGAAAGTTTAGTTCATCAGCATGGAAAGAATATGATTGGTTGGTTGACTTAGTTGAAATTATTGAAAAAGGAGCAAGCCCAGAGCATTATTATGAATATACAAAACTGCAAATGTTTCAAGACAACGTTTTTTGTTTTACTCCAGAAGGATCAGTAATTAAGCTTCCCAAAGATGCAACCCCAATTGATTTTGCTTATGCTGTACATACTCATATTGGTGATACTGCTATTAGATGTGAAGTGAACGGTAAGGAAAGTCCGTTGCAAAGCTTATTGCATAATGGAGATATGATAAAAATAATTACTTCTGATAAAGTGTCTCCATCTTTACATTGGTTAGGCTCTGCAAAAACAGGAAAAGCTCGAGCAGCTATAAGAAGACATTGGTATGATAAAGAGCCAAAGAAAGAAATAAACAAAAAATACAATAGCGCTTTATGGATATCATTACCAGATATCCCAGGTAAATTAGGTGAAGTTACTTCATTAATTGGTATTAATGAAGGAAATATAACCAACGTTGAAATGACAGAAAAAAAAGCAGATCACATAAACTTTATCTTTGACATACAAATAGATGATTTAAAAAACTTTACAAAACTTATAAGCGAGTTAAAACAAAAAGAACTTAAATTTAGAATTATAAGACATAAAAAAAAGCATGCTCTCTTACAAAGATTCTTTAAACGTTTTAAAAAAAACTAGAGCATTATTAGAAGGTCACTTTGTTCTTACTTCAGGTTTGCATAGTAATAGGTATGTCCAATGCGCAAAACTTCTAAGCAATCCCCATGCTGCATCAAAAATATGCAGTTCATTAACAGAAAAAATATTGAAATCTTTTCCTTTAGTTGATTTGATTCTGTCCCCAGCTTTGGGTGGTATAATAATAGGATACGAAATAGGAAGAAGATTAAAAAAAGAGTCAATATTTTCTGAAAGAGTTGAAGGTAAATTTCAACTAAGAAGAAGTTTTTCAATAAAAAAAGGAGCAAAGGTATTGATCGTGGAGGATGTTATAACAACTGGCAAATCTATTTTAGAATGCGCAAAATTAGTTAAAAAAGCGAATGCAAAAATTTTGGGATTTGCATGTATTATAGACAGATCAAATAAAAAAAATTTATTAATAAAAAACAATAAAATAATTTCACAAGTAAAAATTTCAATTCCAGTTTACAAAAAAAACTCTTTACCTCTCTTTTTAAAAAAAATACCTGCAATTAAACAAGGTAGCCGTTTTCTGAAGTAAAAATGATTAGATTAGGCGTTAACATAGATCATGTTGCTACCGTACGTAATGCCAGGGGAGAAAATTACCCCGATCCAAATAAGGCTGCGCTAATGGCAAAAAAATCTGGCGCTAGTTCTATTACTATTCATTTAAGAGAAGACAGAAGACACATTACTGATAAAGATTTATTTAATATCGTAAGATTAAAAAATATTCGAGTGAATTTAGAAATGGCCCCAACATATAAAATGATGAAAATTGCCTTAAAATCAAAACCAAATTTTGTTTGTATAGTGCCTGAAAAAAGAAAAGAACTTACTACCGAAGGAGGATTGAACCTTGATAAAGACAATTCTAGAATTAGTAAGATAATTTATTATCTTAAAAAAAAAGGAATACGTATTAGTTTATTTCTAGAACCCAATATTCAGAACATTAAAAAGGCAAAAAAATTGGGCGCTGATTGTGTAGAATTACATACAGGTAAATTTTGTAATTTACATAATTTAAATAGAAAATTTTCTAATGAATTTGTCAAAATTAAAAAAGTTGCCCAATATGCAAATATAATTGGTTTAGAAGTACATGCTGGTCATGGTTTAACTTATCAAACTGCCAAAATGATAAAAAAAATTAAAAGTATTAAAGAATTAAATATTGGTCATTTTATAATTAGTGAAGCGATTTTCGTTGGTCTAAAACAAGCTATTTTAAATTTTAAAAATATTTTAAAATAATGGCTATTTTAGGTACAGGTATAGATATTGTCGAAAATTATAGACTTAAAAAAATATTACAAAAAAAAAAATCTAATTTTAAAAAAAAAATATTCACAATAAATGAGCTTAGATATTGTGAAAAAAAATCAAATTCAATAGGTTGTTACTCTAAAAGATTTGCTGCGAAAGAAGCTTTTGTCAAAGCTTTAGGTGTCGGTTTTAGAAAAAATATAAATTTTAAAGATATTGAAGTGCTAAACAACGCTTATGGGAAACCATATGTATCAATTAACAAAAAAATTGCTAATAAAATTAAAACTCTTTTTAAAGTAAAAAAATTTAATGTATTATTGACTATTTCTGATGAAAAAAAATATTCTATTGCAAGCGTTATAATTTCAAAATAATGAAAATAAATAAAAAATTTTTTTATGATAATTTAACAACGGTTTTTTATGCTTTGATTATTGCGATAATTATAAGATCTGTTTTGTTTCAACCATTTTACATACCATCATCTTCCATGGAACCTACATTATTGGTTGGTGATAGACTCTTTGTTTCCAAATACACTTATGGTTATAGCAAACATTCATTTCCATTCAGCCCAAATATCTCAAGTAATAGATTTTTTTTTAAAAAACCTGAGCGAGGTGACGTTATCGTATTTAAAACACCAGTTGATAACAGAACTGATTATATAAAAAGGTTGATTGGATTACCTGGGGATGAAATTCAATTTATTAATGGTGATTTATATTTGAATAATAATCAAGTACTAAAAACAAAAAAAAAAATTAAAGATTTAAAAATTTACTGTGGTAAACAAATAATAAATGCCATTGCATTCAGTGAGAAACTACCGAATGGGCATTCATATACTGCCGTTTATAAAAAAGAAGGTGGTTATAAAAACTCAGACAAATATATTGTTCCAAAAGACCATTATTTTTTTTTGGGTGACAATAGAGATTGCTCAAAAGATAGTAGATATTTGAACAGCGTAGGTTATGTTAGTAAATTAAATTTAGTAGGTAAAGCAAGAATCATATTTTTTTCAACTAATAAAAATAAGGGAAGCATTTTTCAAGTATGGAAATGGTTTGAAATAATCGAATGGAATAGGTTTTTTAATATAATCAATTAATAATGCAAAATCAAAAAATATTAGAAAATAAAATAAACATTAAATTTAAAAATAAAAAATTACTATCTCTCTCATTAGTTCATAAAAGCTTTGATCTTTTGAATAACAACGAAAAGTTGGAATTTCTGGGAGATAGAGTTTTGGGGTTGGTTTTATCAAAAAAATTATTTAATATATATCCACATGAATCTGAAGGTAGTCTAGATAAAAAATTTGCCTCATTAGTGAATCGCAGAATTTGTTTAAAAATCAGCAAAACATTGGGTTTGGAAAAATTTCTTATTTTAGGAAACACTTATAAAAAAAGTTTAAAGATAGAAGATAAAATATTAGCTGATGCATGTGAGGCTTTGATTGGTGCTGTATATCTTGATTCTGGTTTTAAAGTTGTAGAAAATTTTATTCTAAGATTTTGGAATGATGAAATAAAAAAAACTGTCAAAATAGAAATAGACCCTAAGACAAAACTGCAGGAATATTCACTTAAATATTTTAAAAAATTACCAACTTATAAAGTAATATTTTGCAAAGGTCCGCAACACAAACCATCTTACAGAGTTTCAGTGAAAATTCATGACTCAAAATCTTTTTATGGAATTGCCAATTCCAAAAAAATTGCAGAGCATAATGCTGCAAGAAAAATTATTAAAGATTTAAAAATTAAGTAGATTATGCAGTGGAATGACGAAGGTTATTTGTTGTCAAAAAATAATTATTCTGAAAATTCAGTAATTATCGAAGTTTTTACATTAAATCACGGAAAATGCTCAGGAATAGTTTATGGCGGCACATCAAGAAAAATAAAAAACTATTTACAATTAGGAAATAAAATTTATGTAAATTTAAAAGCAAAAAACGAAAGCAAATTAGGTTATTTTAAAATTGAAATAATTGATCCAATAAGTCCATTTTTTTTTGATGATAATAAAAAAATAAATTGTTTATTTTCATCGCTTAATCTTTTAAAAATAGTGCTTCCAGAGATGCAAAGTTATTATTCTATTTATATTTTATTTTCTAATTTTTTAAATGAATTAAAGTTTAGCAATAATTGGATTGTTCATTACATCTTTTGGGAAATGAATCTTCTTAAAAAAATAGGTTTTGATATGAATCTTCCGTCTAATTATGTTAGCGGATCATATAATAAAAAAAAAATAATTACCGTAAATATAGATAATGAGAATATAAATGTTCCAAGTTTTATGGTTGATAAAAAATTTTATAACATTGATACTAAATCAATTTATTATGCTTTAACATTTATTGGTAAATTTCTTAAAAAAAATGTTTTAATACCAAATAATTTAAATTATCCTATATCTAGAATAAAATTAGAAAATTATTTCAGATAATGGAAGAACACAAAAAAAGGTCAATTCTAAAAACTCTTACTTGGCGTATCACCGCTTCACTAGATACATTCGTTATCGCCTGGATAATTACTGGTGATTGGAAAATGGGAGGTTCTATTGCTGGCATTGAAGTGATTACAAAAATGTTTTTTTATTATTTTCATGAAAGAATCTGGAATAAAATCAAGTGGGGTAAGAAAAAGTGGTGGTGGCTAACTTAGCCTTTGCGCAATGTAATCAGCAAAATATGTTACTATCGCATTGGCTCCCGCTCTTTTAAATGACATTAAGCTTTCTTCAATTGCTTTTTCAGATATTATTTTTTTCTTAATACCATTTTTAATCAAACTATATTCTCCAGATACTTGATATGCAAATACGGGTATTTTGAAGGTATCACTAACTAATTTGATTATATCAAGATAAGGCATTCCTGGTTTAACCATAACAAAATCTGCACCTTCTTTAATATCAAGAGCAACTTCCCTCAAAGCTTCTTTTT
>Ga0208467_1000451_pt1 | contig 11340 bp, 10 predicted proteins | sample DeeseametaMP2098_FD_184176 | JGI IMG/M metagenome (GOLD analysis project Ga0208467, IMG submission 184176) | Marine microbial communities from the Deep Pacific Ocean - MP2098 (SPAdes) | ecosystem: Environmental > Aquatic > Marine > Oceanic | place: North Pacific Ocean | collected 2011-05-26 | reverse complement strand
CGGCTGGTGCCCAGGATGGCTGCCGGCAACATCCCCCCGGAAAAGGAGAAGAGCAGGCAGCATCCATAACGAACACCATCGCTGTAGGAGCCATCAAAGGCCACAAAGAGTGATCCGCCCATCACCACGGCGGAGAGGGCAACAATGCTCCCGCCATGCCAACTGTGACGCAGCAGCCAGGTGCCCAACAGGTTTCCTGGCACATTGGATGCTACGGTGGCTGCCGTCAGCAGGGAGGCCAACCCGGCGGTCATCCCCCTCTGGTCGATCAAGTAGGTGGGGAGCCAGGCCATGATCGAGATCCACATCAGGGTATAGGCAGCAAAGCACCCGGCAAGCAGCCATGGCGCGGGCCTCTTCATAACTTCAAAAAGATTTCCCGCTGCGCTTTTCTTATGGGGTTTTTGCGGAATGCGGGGGAGCAACCGAGCGCACGCCACAGCAACCACTGCAACGAGGGCGATAAAGATAAGCCAGAGCCCTCGCCATCCAATGGACTCCAGGGTAAAGGTTGCGGTGACCATCGCAATAGTCACCCCTGCCGGGACATAGGTACTCCACAGCCCCAGGCTCCAGTTGCGGTCACGGGAAGAGCTGACGGCAACGATGATCCCCGGAGCGGCAACCGCAACAGCGAGAAAACCAACCCCTTCAGCAAGGCGGGTGATCAACAGCAGATGGGCCGAGCTGGTGATGACAGCAACAATACCTGCCACCACCTGAATCCAGAGTCCGCCAAGGATAACAGTTCGCGAGCCGAATCGATCAGGAAGTGAGCCAAAACCGGCACCGGTTGCCATCGCCAGGGCACTGAATACCGAAACAATCCATCCAGCGAAGACCAGGCCAATGGAGAACTCCCCACGCAGCAGATCAAGGGAGGGCGGCACTTTGCCCATCGAAGCGGATGCCAGAATACCACTGGCAATAACAAGGGCAATGACAGACCACCGGGTTGCCTGTTGAGGGGTGGTGTCTACCACCCTAAGTCAACTCCGTTTGGATTAAGAGGCCAGGGCGACCCTCTCCCGGCCTCAGGGCATCCGATGGTGTTCAATTCACTCATCAACAGATAGTGCAGAAAGTGAGCACAATATTCAATCAAACAGTCGGTCTGGCTATTGATGGAGATAGCGCAAGTGTGAACAATAGGTGCCGACAACAAAGAGAACGCTTTGGAGAGGGCCGCATTGATCCAACTTGCTTTTGTCTGTACCCAGAACGCCGCCCGCAGCCAGATGGCTGAGGCGATTGGCCGCCATTTGGCAGAGACTCGCTACCCCGGGCTCCGGGTCTGCTCTGCCGGTGCCAGGCCGAGCGGAAAGGTCAACCCCAATGCCATCAGGGTGATCGAAGAGCTTGGGATCAGCATGGAGAGCCACTGGTCCAAGTCGCTGGATGAGATCGATAGCGATGCCCTTGATTATGTGATCACCCTCTGTGACGATGCCGCGGAACACTGCCCCGTCATCCCCGGCGCCACCACCCTCCACTGGGGGCTGGAAGATCCCGCCTGTCTTCAGGGCGAGGGTGAGGAGGTGCTGGCCGCCTTCAGGATGACCCGGAATGAGATCAAGAGACGCCTCTTAAGGCTGCTCGCCACGGTGGAGAGCGAGATCTTTTAAAACAGAAGGCGCACCCTTTTTTAATCATCAACCCCCCAACCTCTGTTTATTATTATAAGTCTTCCGACAACATGCCAGATCACCGGATGTTATGCTTTCACTCCGACCACGGCGTACGCCTGTCGGGAGTAACCCTGAACACTCACTCTACCTGAGGCCCCAGAGGATGAATTCAATTCGTGACATGAAACAGGCGGACTGGCCCGCTGTATTTCAGATCTACGTCGAAGGCATTGAGACCGGAATAGCCACCTTTGAGCCCTCTCCTCCAGGCTTCTGGGAGGAGTGGATCAAGGGGCGGGTCAGCAACAGCACTCTTGTCAGTGAAACCAACCAGACGGTGACCGGCTGGGCCGCCCTCAGCCCCGTTACCAGCCGCTGTGTCTATGCCGGCGTTGCTGAGGTGAGCATCTATGTCGCTAAAAGCCAAAGGGGCAAGGGGGTGGGCGGAGCATTGATGGCGGCACTGGTAACGCGATCAGAGGAGCTTGGTTTCTGGACCCTCCAATCCCAGATCTTTGCCGACAACCAGGCCACGCTTCATCTCCACCTCAACCATGGCTTTCGCCAGGTGGGGGTGAGGGAGAGAATTGGAAAGATGACCTATGGCCCCTACGCCGGCCAATGGAGAGACAATCTGTTTCTTGAGCGCAGAAGTGAGTCTGTAGGCAGATAGAGAGGCCTGCAAAAACGGGAGAATCAAGAAGCTCTTGCTGGTTTCAAGAGGACCGGCTCTCTTCCTCAAGGAGGGTTACCGTTCTATCCAGCTCTCTTGCCAGGAACGAGTTTGCAGGGCGTTGGCTAAAAAGATCCGCCAGAGAGCGGTAATACCAGAGGGTCTCATCTCTACTGGCAGAAAAACGATCCCAGATGGCCTCCCCTACTTCACGAAAGTCAGCAAGGATCGAACGAGCATTGTGCAGCTTATCCGCATTACTCACCAGTCTTACTGAATCACTCGCCGCTGTAATGTGGGCAACGTAGGCCTCTTTTCTTGGTCTCCAGAGCGGCTTGGGCTCCTCATAAGCGTCAGTACAGCCATCGACAATCTCAGCCACCTGGTCACCAAATTGCTGACGAATCTCTTGAAGTCGGGGAAGCCCGCCCTGATCTTCAACGGCATCATGGAGAAGAGCCCCTATGACCTCATCTTCACTCCCTCCCGCTTCCATCACCAGCCCAGCCACTGCATAGAGGTGGGAGATGTAGGGAACCCTCTCTCCTTTTCGGAACTGACTCCTATGGAGGTGGGTCGCATAGTTGAGGGCAGCGACAAACCGGTCGGTCAATTCATGCATCATAAGTTCTAAATTCGACAGTCAGTACCTTTGGGTGGACCCCGTTTGACCCCGATCTTCTTTTCGTTCCTTATGACGTTTCGTGCCCAATGATCTCCCGGAAAGTAACGGGGCTGCCTGGTTTTATCACCGGGTGACTACAGGTCTTTTTCCCAAACGACGGTTTTTCCTTCAGGCCAGTTTTGACCAATATCTTGATAACGTTTTTCCAGCTTATGGCGTTTGATTTTAAGTGTGGGGGTCAAAATATCATTCTCAATGCTCCATGGCTCAGCAATCATGAGTGCGCCCCGCAGGCGGGCATGAGATTCAAGCTCACTGTTGATGGTATCCAGCACGCGTTGAATTTTCTTTTCGTAGCGGGCTTGATCAAAATCCGGGTAGTCGTGGGGCACCGCAAGCAGAATAGGGCCTGGCAATCCTGAGCCAATCAGGCACATCATCTCGATGTTGGCGATCTCGAACAGGCGTTTTTCTATCGGAACCGGGGCAACAAATTTACCTTTGGCGGTTTTAAAGGTATCTTTTTTCCTGCCGGTAATGGTGAGATAGCCATCGCTATCTATTTCGCCAATATCACCAGTATGAAGCCAGCCATTGATGATGGTCTCAGCGGTAGCTTGTTGGTTTTTATAATAGCCGCTGAACATGCCTTTACTGCGCACCAAAATCTCCTGATCGTCAGCAATTTTAAGCTCGATTCCGGATGCGGCATTACCGACAGAGCCCACTTTGTCACTGCGATAAGGGAAGTTAAACGTGGCGACAGCAAAGCCCTCAGTCAATCCCCATGCTTCGGTAATATTCATCCCTAATGTCTCGTACCAGCGTAATAATGCCGGTGAAACAGGGGCCGAGCCGCAGCCCAGTACCCGAGCCTGGTCCAGCCCTAACCCATCGATGACTTTTTTTCGGATCAGGTTATTGAGCAGCGGTATTTTGAGCAGGATGTTGAGCTTTTTCTGCGGTAATTTCTCCAAAATACCCTGTTGGAATACCGTCCATAACCGAGGCACTGAAATAAACAGGGTGGGGCGGTGCATTTTCACATCATCGATAAAGGTGTCCAGCGATTCCGGAAAGGCGGTACATATTCCCGCTGACATCGCAGTTGCCAGTATATAGACCCGCTCAGTGATATGGGCCAGCGGTAGATAAGAGAAGGCACGCTCTTCGAGCTGCAGATCGATATGTTCGATAATTTTGTTGCCAGACCAGGCAAATCCGCCGTGAGTCAGCATCGCCCCTTTGGGCAGCCCAGAGGTGCCGGAGGTATAGACAATTGACATCAGGTCGTCCGGCTGGTGATTGGGACGTTCTTCACTGGGGGGGTGGTTGGCGATCAGATCCAGCCAGTTATAGTCGCCTTCGATGGTGCCGGGGTAGGGGATGGAGACCGTTGGGAGGGGGGTTTCGAGTGCTTGATTGAGACTGGTTTCTAGCGGCTCGTTACTATCCAGTTTTCCAATAATCAGTAATTTACTTTCACTGTGAGTCAGCACATGAGAAATGGTATCGGAACCGGCGGTTGGAAAGATGGGAACACTGATATAGCTGCCCAGCATCATGGCGAGATCAGCGATGAACCATTCTGCGCAGTTTTTAGAGATCAGGGCGATTTTTTCGCCGGGCTGAAGACCCATATCTCGAAAAGCAGAAACCAGCCGCAGCGCTTGATCTAAGACATCGCCATAGGTGAAGTCTTTAAATTGGCGATCGATTATCTGGCGTAAAAAGATGTCGTCATGACGCTGTTGTACATTCTGTATGAATGACTCATAGACTAATTGCTGTTCCATACACCCCTCACACTCTTCTTTTGTTATCAGATTGTTAAATTATTACTAGTGTAGCGCAATCGTCAAGCTCAATTCCGATCAATCTGTCGGATCGAGGGGATAAGGGAACGGCTATTGACTGTGTTGCCGAGTGCTGGGGATGACGGCTGGGGCTACATCCGACAGGATCTAGCCATTTTCAGGATCAGATCGGGTGCCAGAGATTTCAGGCCTCCGTCCCCGGTCTCATCCCAGCAATAGAACAATCAGCTGCTTTGGCCCATGGACGCCATAAGCGATGACCTGCTGGATATCTGCAGTCTTGGATGGCCCGGAGATCAACAGCGCATTGGTTGGCATACGCTCAGCCCACCGATCATCATTCACCATCTGCTCAAAAGTATCATGGAGTCTCTCTGAATCAACCAGTGCGACATGAATCGATGGGACCAGTGACACCAACCGTGGCTCCTGTGGGGTAGGCCAGACCACCACGGTACCGGTGCTGGCAATCCCACCCTCGGTGGAGGTGACAGAGGCATCAACCTGGCTGAAAAGCTCCTCCTTCCATGACTCGATCGGTTGCTGATAACGCTGCAGTTTGATGGTACTGACAACCCTCTGCTCTAGCTCTTCAGCCGGAACCCCTCCCGCCAACAGACAGCTGACGCCGCGCTGCGGAAGTTCGCGATTGATCCAGTTGACCCAGTCACCGTCTTGTAGATGGTGCACCTCTGCATGGGCCGCCTGCAACCGCTGGGTAAACAATTCCCTCTTCTCGTTCAACCCCAATGAGGAGTAATCCACCTGTGGTGGGATGGAACGCCCCATCTGAATCGAACCGTTGGTGCGAAGACGCCCAAGCACAGCCTCGCGTGCATTACTCATGATCAAACCCCGCCTTTGCGGCCATCTCATCAAGTGAGCGAGATGCCGGTTTTGCAATCGTACGATAACGGCTCCAGCCACCCATCTTGGGGGGGGTCAATCGGCGCAGCCGCGTTGCCAGCAGTTTAAAGAGGCGGTAACGTAACCCACTGCCAAAGATCAAGCGCCATCCTTTCCAAGTCCAGACCTCCAGTAATTTTCTCAGGCTCCCTTGACCTTTGACCCCCTGTGTCTCGACCTGTTGGGTGACCGCCTCGGCACGCAACCGATTAATCAGCTTGGGAAGTGGAATCTGCACCGGGCAGACCTGCCCACAGGCCCCACAGAGGCTACAGGCAGAGGTCAGGGCGCCAATCTTGTCAAGTCCCTGTCGCATCGGCTCCAACACACTGCCAATCGGTCCTGGGTAGACGGTGCCATAGGCATGTCCCCCGACCTGGACATAGACCGGACAGTGGTTGATACAGCTCCCGCAACGGATGCAGCGCAGGGTATCGAGCAGTTCCTCGTCACGCCGGATATGGGAGCGACCATTGTCGAGCAACACCAGATGGACCTCCTGCGGACCGTCCATCTCTCCTCTCTGACGGGGACGGGTGATCATATTAAAATAGGCGGTAATCGGTTGCCCGGTTGCCGATTTCGTCAGCAATTCGAGCAGCGGCGGTACATCGCTCAGTGACTCCACCACCTTCTCAATCCCGGTCACTGCAATATGAATGGGCGGAACCGTGGTGCTCATGCGCCCATTGCCCTCGTTCTCGACCAGGCAGAGAGTGCCGGTCTCGGCCACCATGAAATTGACCCCGGAAATCCCCGCATCGGCATGACAAAATTTATCTCGCAAGATCTGTCGTGCCTGCTGGGTCAGTGTATCCACATCCTCACTGTAGGGGTGTTCAGGATAATGTTTATGGATCAGCTCGGCAATATCCTGTTTGCTCTTGTGGATCGCCGGCATGACGATGTGGGAAGGGGTCTCACCCGCCAACTGCAGGATAAACTCCCCCAGGTCACTCTCCAGCACCTTGATCCCACGCTCTTCCATGTAGTGGTTGAGATCAATTTCCTCTGAGACCATCGACTTGCCTTTTACCACTGACCGTGCACCGGCCTGCGACAACAGCTGATGAATCAGCGCATTGGCCTCTTCCCCATTCTCGGCCCAGTGAACCTGGATGCCGTTCTCGACCAGCTTCTGCTCCAGTTTCTCCAGCAAGGTAGGAAGGTTCCTCAACGCATGGGCACGAATTGCATCGGCACGCTGTCGTTTGTGCAGCAACTCTTCCTGATCGGGAAATTGTTTCAGTCGATTCTCCATCAGCATGTTCATCGCTGATCGGAAATTGGTATGCGCCTGCTGGTTTCCCAACGCCTCACCGATACGGGACTGGAACGCTTTACTCTGATTAGTTGCTGACATTGGTTCTCTCGAGCAAGAATTCAGCAATATGCTGCGGCTGCAGGGTTCGCCCCTGCTTCTCCAGCGCACCGCCAATGTTCATCAGGCAACCACAGTCCTGACTCACCACACGTGTCGCCCCCGTCTGTTCCAGGGCATCACACTTGTCCTGTACCATCGCCCCGGAGATATCGGGCTGTTTGATCGAGAAGGTGCCGCCAAAACCGCAGCACTCCGCCTTGCGCGCCTGCTCCCGAACGGTAACATTTGAGAGTTGGGCCAGCAGCGACTCAATCCTCTCCTCGATCCCGAGTTCATTGCGAGAAGAGCAGGAGGTGTGAACCACGATCTCAGTCGGCTCTCCAAGATCCTCGAGTTGCAGATCAAGATGGTCGACCAGGAATTGAGTCAGCTCGAAGGTTCGACCCGCCATATTGACCGCCTCGGCCTCATCCGGCTTACCGGCAAACAGCTCCGGCCAGTGGTGACTGACCATTCCTGCACACGAACCGGAGGGGACCACAACCGGGATATTCCTTGGAAAACAGCTCAACTGGTGTCGGGCAACCTTCAACGCCTCATCCCGGTACCCTGAATTGTAGGCGGGCTGCCCGCAGCAACTCTGCCTCTTGGGATAGATCACCCGAACACCCGCTCGGCGAATCAACTCCATCCCCGCCAACCCCGCCCGGGGATAGAGCAGGTCGGTCAGACAAGTGGCCAGAAAGTAGACCTCACTCGGGCGATCGCTACTCATTGCCATTACTCGACTTCCTTTCCAAGAATTGACGCCTGACGCAGAAAACGCTCATGGCGGTCTTGTTCTTTACTGATGTCATGCAGGGTCTCCTCGACAAAAACCAGATGCTCCTGTGCGGCAATCCGGGCGCGATCCGGATCGCCCTTCATCACCGCATCCATCAGATTGTGGTGCTGGTTAGTGAGCGGGTCATGGACACGGGGAATGGTATAGAGCTTGTCGAGATTGTGTTTGATGCTCTCCTGCAACAACAAAAAAAGGCTGCGCATGATATGCAACAGCACAACATTGTGTGAGGACTCAGTAATCGTAAGGTGAAATGTCGCATCCGCCAGCGCCTCCCTCATTGGGTCATCCCCTCCTTCATGGAGCCGGATCATCTCCTCATAGGCCGCAGTAATTTTCTTGCGATCATCGTCAGTGGCGCGAGATGCGGCGTAATAGGCCGCCTGTCCATCCAGTGCATGACGCACCTCAAGGACATCATGAAAAAAATCTTCACGATTGCTGACCAGATTAAGGATTGGATCGGTCAGGGCGGCATCGATGGTCTGCTTGACATAAGTCCCCCCACCCTGCTTTGAATCTACCAGTCCCTTACTGGTAAGCACGCGAATCGCCTCGCGTAGCGAGGGACGAGAGACACTGAACCGCTCTGCCAGCATACGTTCGGAGGGGAGTCGTTGGCCCACCGTCATCCCACTATCGGTGATCATGCGCTCTAATTGGTCTGCAATCTGATCGGATAATCTGTTCTTGCCCATAAGTTTACCCCTAAATGGTAAAACCACTTTACCATGATATTTAACCATGTCAACAGCTTAACTTAGCGCTCCCTTTGTGCTCCTGCTTTGCTCATAATTCCAGCCCTACCCCGTCACCATGCATCAGATATATGTTATTGTTCCATCAGTATTATCAGTATTATCTCTCTCTCTGACAAAATCCATCCGGGCTTGATCAGGGCCCATTTTTCAGCCCCCCGGCCGGCGCGGCCACCGAATCGTCTGGAGCGATGGAAGAACAACTCCTTGACATCGCCAAAAACGTGTGCACAATACAAATGGACTTACCAATTTACCACTGATTTCCGCGCCCTGCGGACAGCCGAATTGGGGGTACGACGCATTCAAAAAACTGGGAGGAGTGGAGGCTAAAGTGGGTAATCCTTCCAAACATTAGGAGATCAAGATGAAGAAGATGTTTATTACAGCGGGAGTTGCCGCTGCCCTATCAATGGCATTTGCCGCCACCCCGGCTCTTGCCGGTCCTGTTAACCTGGAGGTACAGACCTGGTTTGGCAAACATTTGCCCGGTCTAGGCACATCGCCGACATGGATTGCAGAAAGGATCAACAAAATAACAGGTGTTTCTAAGTTGAAGATGACGGTGCGTGAGCCCGGGGCTATCATTCCCTCTGGCGAGATGTTGGAAGCAGTGTCCAAGGGACAGCTCAGTGCGGGTTACACCACCCCGGGTTACAACACCGGAACACTCGGCGATAAGGGCGCTATTTTCTCAGCGGTGCCTTTTGGTCCCGATGCGCCTGAGTTCCTGGCCTGGGTCTACTATGGCGACGGTCGTGCACTGTGGCAAAAGACTTATGATGATGCCGGCTTTAACGTCCAATCTGTCCCGTGCGGCATTATCGCACCTGAGACTTCGGGCTGGTTTTCCAAAGAGATCAATTCACCTGCCGATCTGAAGGGTCTGCGCATGCGTTTCTTTGGTCTTGGTGCTCGGATAATGGAGAAACTGGGGGTATCAACCTCTCAGCTTCCTGGTGGTGAAATCGTGCCTGCGCTTCAGAAAGGCGCCATCGATGCCACTGAGTTCTCGATGCCGGCCATTGACAAGCGACTGGGTATCAACAAGATCCTGAAGTACAACTACTATCCAGGATGGCATCAGCCAGCGACTCTGTTTGATTTGATCGTCAACAAGGATGTCTGGAACAACGGCATGAACGAAGCGCAGCGTACCATCGTTGAGCTTGCCTGTGCCGCGGTTATGACTGATGGACTGGCAATGGGTGAATCGATGCAGTTCGATACCATGAAAGAGAATATAGTTGCCGGTACGGTAAACAAGTACTGGTCAGAGGATATGTTGGCCACATTCTCAGCAAAGTGGGATGAAGTTGTTGATGAAGCAATAGCCGAAGATCCAGGGTTCAAAGTAGTGTGGGATGACCTCCAGGAGTTCCGTACGAACTACAAGATCTGGAATGAGTGGGCCTACCTGCCAAGACCTGGCACTGCCCGGAAGTAACTGTAACTGTAGTATCGCTCACTGTGGACCGGCTTATGCCGGTCCACTTGTGGGCAAACCATACAAATAGTGATAGAGTTAAGATCATCGGGATAACGGGGCTAAAACCCAACCCGATATAACTTTCGCCATACTGTGATCCAAATAAGGGAAGCAAGATGACCGAATACGTCGATTATGAAAAGACCTACCAGGTACCCATTAGTACTTCTCTCAATAAAGTCGTAAAACGGATTGTTGAGACCGTTGCCTGGGTGAATGTAGCCCTTATCCTTCTCATTGTGTTTACAGTTATTCTTCGCTACGGCTTTCACCGTAATCAAATGTTTCTGGGTCTGGGGCTAGTCCCGTTGGAAGAACTGCAGTGGCACTTATATGCTGTGGTCATGATGTTCGGACTGGCTTATGCTCAGACTATTGACAGCCATATTCGGATAGACATTATCCATATTAATATGTCAAAACCGTTCCAGCATTTTTTTGAAATATTTGGGATTATTTTTCTTTTGTTGCCGGCCCTTATCATTCTGCTGGATTTTGGTATCGACTATGCTACATATTCCTTCGACCGTGTCGAGGGCTCGGAAAGCCCCAGCGGCCTGCCTCATCGCTGGATTGTAAAATCGGTAATTCCCCTCACAATGATTCTGATGATCATTGCTACCGTAGCCAGGCTCATTCAGGAGATCTCACTGATGTGGCACCATGGACATGAGCCAAAGGAAACTCGTGGATCAACGATCCGATATCTGTTAACTCCTCAAGAGGTAGTTAAAGACAAAACCGATAACGAGGAAACCAGTTAAATGAATCTTGTCGCAGAAAATTATCTTGTCATTGGAATGTTCGTTTCATTCATCGCCCTGCTGTTTACCGGTTTTCCGGTCGCCTGGGTTCTGGCCGGTGTCGGAATTGTTTTTGCCGGTATAGGCTATTGGACAGACAATGTCATGGAATGGACCATGACAGGGTTGAGTTACAACACCCTCGGCCTAATGGTAGGCCGTATCTTCGGAATCATGAGGAACTGGGTACTGATTGCGATCCCGATGTTTATTTTTATGGGACTGATGCTCGACAAGTCCGGAATTGCCTCTCGAATGATGCACTCAATGCAGAAACTGTTTGGCAATATCAGAGGTGGTCTCGCAGTCACCGTAGCTCTGATTGGAATTATTCTTGCGGCCTCTACCGGAATCATTGGTGCTTCGGTGGTGCTGCTCGGCATCATGTCTGTGCCGGTCATGCTGCGGCAGAATTATTACAAACCCCTGGCTGTGGGAACCGTAGCGGCATCTGGCTGCCTTGGAATTCTCAT
>Ga0208467_1000449_pt1 | contig 11359 bp, 13 predicted proteins | sample DeeseametaMP2098_FD_184176 | JGI IMG/M metagenome (GOLD analysis project Ga0208467, IMG submission 184176) | Marine microbial communities from the Deep Pacific Ocean - MP2098 (SPAdes) | ecosystem: Environmental > Aquatic > Marine > Oceanic | place: North Pacific Ocean | collected 2011-05-26 | reverse complement strand
TTTTGCAGACGCTGGATGCCAATAAAATGAAATCAGATATTCATATTCGCTTTATTGTTTCCCGCGGATTGAAAAAAACGCCTTATCAACACCCTAACGTAAATGTGGGCGGACCCACTATTGTAGTTATCCCGGAGCACAAGATTGCTAGTGAAAAGGTAAAAAAGAAAGGTATAAGATTGGGTTCTGTAAGTGTTCGCAGGGGAACGTCTAAAACGCAAGATCCAAAATGGAATACCTTGAGTAAATTGAACTGCATTGTTGCTTGTATTGAAGCAGATCGGCTGGGGTTTGATGAAGGACTTATGCTGGATGTGAATGGCTACGTGTCCACCTGTAATTCTACTAATTTCTTCATTGTCCGGCAGGAGGAAGTGTGGACATCCACTGGAGAATATTGCCTGAATGGTGTTACACGTGGAAGTATTATTCGATTATGCCAAGAAAACAACATTCCACTCTTTGAACGAAATTTTCATGTGGAGGACTGCCATTCAGTCGATGAAGCTTTTGTGACCGGCACCTTCGCCGGAGTGATCCCTGTGGTGGAGATTGATGGTCATGAGATTTCCGGTGGAAAAAGGGGAGAGTTGACAGAACGTCTCCAAGAAATCTATAAAAAAGATATCGATACTTTATATCCGCTCAATGACTAAACACATCGCAATGTGGTCCGGCCCACGGAATATTTCCACGGCCATGATGCGCTCCTTTGAGAATCGTCCCGATACATTTGTGTCTGACGAACCATTTTATGGGTTTTACCTCGCGAACACGGATATTGATCATCCCGGACGCAAAGAAGTTTTGCGATCCATGGAAACAGATTGGGACACAGTGTCTAAATCGATCACTGGCTTTCCTCCAAATGAGGAAAAAGTGTGGTTTCAAAAACACATGGCACAACACAATTTACCGGGAGTAGACTTGTCATGGACTAACCTAGTCACCAATTGTTTTCTCATCCGTGACCCCAGGGAAGTGATTATTTCTTATCACAAGAAATATGATGTGAATCGGGCTGAATTATTGGGTTATCCTCAACAGATTGAGTTATACCGTATGCTGACAGAAAAAGACGGCGTTGAGCCGACTATCATTGATGCGAAAGATATTCTCAAAGATCCGGAAGGAATGTTGAAAAAAGTGTGCATCGCAATAGGAATACCATTCATGGAAGAGATGCTTTCCTGGTCAGCAGGGCCAAGAGAAACGGATGGTGTTTGGGCAAAGTACTGGTACAACAAAGTGGAGGCATCAACAGGATTCCAGCCGTATGTTGAAAAAAATGAAAAAGTACCTTATGAACTGGAAGGGATTTATGAAGAATGTCTCGTATATTATGATACCCTCCATCGTAAAAGGATTTATTAATTCATGACTGAAAAAATCAACTCAAAAGCCATAGGGCTTGATATTGGATTACTCATCGGCCGATTTTTTATGCAAACGGAAGATCTCCACTATGGATATTGGCCAGATGATAAAACAGCAACAGCTCAAAACTTTGCTGATGCACAGCATCGTCATTCAAAGCTCATAATTGAAAATATACCTGAAGGTGTTAAGTCCATTCTGGATGTGGGAAGTGGATCGGGAAATTTAGCGAAGAAATTACTCGCATTAGGTTATGAAGTTGATTGTGTTCTGCCTAGTGAATTTCTCGCAGAAAATATCCGTAAAAAGCTGGATGATAGATCGACAGTGCATGTATGTGGATTTGAAGATTTGGAAACGGATAAAACCTATGATATGATCCTGTTCAGTGAAAGTTTTCAATATGTAAAACTTGGATTTTCCATTGATAAGATCGTGGAAATGCTTCCTAGTGAAGGACATTTGATGATCTGTGATTTTTTTCAAAAAGATGTTTCGGGAAAAAGCCCATTGGGCGGTGGACATAAATGGATCAAATTCGAGGAAAAGATCTCGTCAGTTCCCTTGACCAAATTCACCGATTTGGACATAACTGAAGAAACAGCCCCGACAAATGATCTTTTGGATAAATTTGTAACTCAAGTCCTCGGGCCCATCAAAAGTATGTCCGGTGAATATCTGGAAAGTAATTATCCGCGACTAACCGGATTCATGAAGTGGAAATATGAAAAACGCCTTAAAAAAATAAACCGAGTCTACTTTACGGGACAGCTTACGGGTGAAAATTTTATTAAATATAAAACCTACCGGTTACTGGTTTTTAAGAAATAATAATAATCGTAATTTCGTAATCAGTTGAATGCGAATTATAATATTTTTAAAAGAAAACATGATATAATGAACAACATTACATTATTAGTTATGGCAGCGGGAATGGGCTCGCGATTCGGCGGGCTGAAACAGCTGGAGGCAGTGGGTCCTAGTGGTGAAACTATCATCGATTATTCCGTATATAACGCCATTGCAGTTGGAATTAATAAAGTGGTATTTATTATCCGTCGTGATTTTGAAAAAGATTTCAGGGAAAAAATAGCAAATAAATATGCAGGTCATATCCGTGTGGAATTCGCATTCCAGGATAGTAATGATCTTCCGGATGGATTCTCTTGTCCTGTAGGACGCGAAAAACCCTGGGGAACCGGCCACGCCATTTTATCCGCTGCTGATTTGATACATGAACCCTTCGTTGCCATCAACGGTGATGATTTTTACGGACCTGAATCTTTCAGGGTTATGGCGAATTATTACCAAAATGGCGCTGATGATTTTTCAATGGTTGCTTTTAAATTGGATAAAACACTATCAACATTTGGGGGTGTTACTCGTGGCCTCTGTACATTGAAGGATGGGCAATTGGACACAGTCATTGAAACTGACAATCTTCAAAAAACGGAATTTGGTGTTTCCTCGGATCAGGAAATTGAATTGAATGGTAATGAACCAGTGTCCATGAATTTTTGGGGTTTTACACCTGTATTATTTGATGATCTCCGTAAAATGTTTGTTGATTTTCTAAGTACAAGAGGCAAGGAATTAAAAAGCGAGTTCCTGATTCCAACTGTGATCAATGACCTTATTCAAAGTGGCCGAGAAAAAGTTCGTGTGCTGTACAGTAACGATCCCTGGTTTGGAGTAACGTATAAGGAAGATAAATCATATGTTCAGGGTGAAATACAAAAATTGGTTGAGAAGGGAGTTTATCCGCAAAATTTATTTGGTAAATGAAAAAAGTTAATTATAATTAAAAGTATGTTTGTATTTAACAAAAGCAATAAATTCCTGCTAGTTAAGATAGTTGTTTTAAGAAACTTGGTATAAAAGATTCAAATTTGCCGCGGTTAACAACAAACGCGGTATTTTTTTAATTAAGTTTAGAAACATATCTATTAATTGAAACAAACATGAAAGGTACTTTTAATGGTACAAGGAAAAGTAAAGTGGTTTAATGACAAGAAGGGATTCGGATTTGTCACTTCAAACGAAGATGATAAAGATGTATTCGTACATTTCAGCGCCTTAAACGGAGATGGATTTAAATCTCTGAATGAAGGTGATGAAGTTGAATACGAAATAGTATCCGGCCCTAAAGGTGATCAAGCCGCAAATGTTACTAAACTGAATTAAGCTTTAGTTTTACAGTAATACATAAAAGCCTCATCCGGTTAAAACAGGATGAGGTTTTTTTTGTATGTAGCGGCGCAGAAACTCGAACCCCGGACACCCGGATTATGATACCGGACGTTTACAGAGGATCTCCCTCGAAATAGTGGCATTTAGTGCCATTTTCGATAACTCTTTTTCCAGAATCCCATGAGCATATTTGATTTCGTTATCTGAAAAATATACTCTGCATCAAAACCACCCCAACCCCTTCAACCCAATCACAACACTGCAGTACGATCTGCTAGAAAATAGCTACGTGAATATCATCATCTACGATATGCTGGGCAGAGAAGTAAAAACGCTGGTAAACCAAACTCAAGACGTTGGTTTTAGATCAGTAATATGGAATGCTACCAATGATTATGGCAAACCTGTGAGTGCTGGTGTGTATTTATATCAGATAGAGGCTGGTGAGTTTGTTCAGACCAAGAAGATGGTGCTGTTGAAATAAGAATTTAACGTGAATCAAGCGGTATTCAGTAATCCAACATTGGTAATAGATGCAGTCTTTGCTTTTGCCAAAAAGTATATACCACTCAAAATAAATAAAACAGTTCCAAGGGTAGCCATGCCGTAAGTAAATAATCGTATAAACTGGTAATAATTAAGATTCGCCTGGCCCCAATCTTTATAAAGTTGGATTCCAATCGACCCGGTGTAACCGATAGCATCGCTCAAGTAAATAGCAAAAACAGCTGTACCAGTAGCTCGGGTTGATGCCATGATTCTTTCGAATAATACAGCACCAAATGGTACATACGCCAAATAGGCACCGAAGCCAATCAGAATCATCCACCATAGTCCGCTAATAATATTTAAATCTTTAAGAACAGTTGCTACTCCCATGAGAATCATACCAATCAACATAACAGAAAAAACAGCTATCAATCCCTTCCTATGATTTTTGGCGAGATTAAGTAAAGCCATGACAATCATAATGCCCAAAGCAATAGGCAAATCTGCTTTTGAAAAAAGTGTAGGTTCAGATGCATAGCCCATAGCTGCAAAAACTTCTGGCATATACATGTCACGAACATCCCGGTATGCCGTCAAAAAGAAATAGAGAATGAGCAACATTATCATACCACCCATAAATTGTTTAAAAAATGAAGATCGACTCTGACCATCCATAACGGTACGCTCACATCTACTGGAAATATCGTCAGCGGTTGGGTCAGGTAAAAGATTCAGTAAAAAGACTGAAATAATAAAGGGAATAAAGAAAATGGCTCCAACGGTTACCGGCATCCAAAATTCAGTTATGCCCGTTTCCATTATCCATCCGCCCACTGTTTTAACCGAGCTGCTGGCGACGATATAGGAACAACTCAATCCGGCGAACAAGAGTTCTGCCGTTTTTCTTCCCTCCAGATATCGTGAAACGAGACCCCAAACCATTCCCAATGGTAAGCCGTTTATGAAGATGGCTAACACTTTGAGGTTCTCTGGAAGAATTGCGAATCCAAGCAATGCTGACTCTGCTATGATAATCATCAAGACCAGTGCCTTTGCCTGCTGACTTCGTCCAATTTCCGAGCAAAATTTGCATCCGTAATATTTAGAAATGGTGTATCCTATTATTTGCCCGATGACAAAAGCCGTTTTTAGCTTTATTCCAGTACCCATGAATTCGAGACCGGCGAAAGTCGCAGCTCCGAAGGGTTTTCTAAATGCATACATACAGAAGTAAGTCAAAAATGCAAATCCCATAGCATATAAACTGAACTGCCAAGAAGGAGCCCGGCTCAACCATGATGTAATTATACTCTGTTTTTTTTGATTATTCATTAATTACGTTCCACAGTTGTCCATTATTGTCTGATAAGTATTTTTTATCCTCATTTAGTGAACACAATCTTATGGGCCAATTCACCTCATGAGGTTTTTTCTTATGTGCAAAGTTGGAATGGATCAAGTTCTATTACAATATCTTATTCTGATGTTGAGGGTGGTCAAGACAGCATTGTCACCAATAATAATGTGCGATTTTTAACTGAACAAAAACGGTTCAAAAAAAGCCGAGGAACCGAGGAAAATACAATAAAAATTCTCATAACTCACTCTCAATTTGAAGATTACAGAAGATTTTCTCTTTTTATGTTTATTATAATAGATTAGTTGTTGAAATGGAAAATTATTGTACATTCGCAGCCCTTTAAAAGAGGGAAGAAGGTGTGAAGATTATCCACCTTAATAGTAAAAGTAATTAATAAAGTTAAGGAAAATAGTAATGAGTGAAGTATTGCAAGGAACAGTTAAGTGGTTTAATAATTCAAAAGGATTTGGATTTATAACGCCATCAGATGGTGGAAAAGATTTATTTGTTCACATGAGTGAAATTAAAATGGAAGGGTTTAAGACTCTGAATGATGGACAATCTGTTGATTATATTGCAGGGTCAACTGAAAAAGGACCCTGTGCAACAAATGTAATTCCCCAGTAATCTGTTTCAAACATATTAAAAGGAGAGCGTTGATGCTCTTCTTTTATTGATTACAGCCCCTTGATTTTCAGGGGGCTGTTTTTATTACTATAATTCCCAAAGGATTTAAGCAAGAGCCCCACATTCGTGGGGTTTTTTGTTTGTGGATTTAGGTCGGTCTCATAACCCGAAGGGTGGATATTGGGGTCTTTTACCAAATAATAGATAGAAGGATTATTGTGTAATCCGGTTAAGAGAATTAGTGACACTTTATTTCAATATAAAGCATTCCAATTTTTATTCTTCCTGTTTAAATTTTTTCAATGATTACTGTTCTTTCACTTGCGAAAAAACTAACAATGGATAATTGCGCCCATCCTGCCAGGGAGTTTATACATGTCAATTAATATAACATTAGGGGAAAAAGAATATTTTAAGGGAATTGGAAAGATCCCTTTTGAAGGACCTGATTCTCAAAATCCACTTGCATTTAAATATTATGATGAAAATCAACTTGTTGCTGGTAAAACTATGGGGGATCACTTTCGCTTTTCTGTTGCATACTGGCACACTTTCCGTGGCACAGGAGGGGATCCATTCGGTCCTGGTACTAAGATTTTTCCATGGGATGAAAATTTAGATCAGATGCAAGCGGCAATGGATCGCCTAGATGCAGCGTTCGAATTTTTTACTAAACTTGGTATCCCATTCTATTGTTTTCATGACCGTGATATTGCGCCAGAAGGATCCAATGTAAAAGAAACAGAAGATAACTTAAAACAGGTAATTAATATTGCTCTTTCAAAACAAGAAGAGTCAGGTGTAAAATTATTATGGGGTACCGCAAATCTTTTTTCCCATCCACGTTACATGAATGGGGCGATTACAAATCCGGATTTTCAAGTGTTAACTCACGCTGCTGCGCAAGTAAAAGCTGCAATTGATGCTACTATTAAACTTGGCGGTGATAATTATGTTTTTTGGGGTGGTCGAGAAGGGTACTACTCTCTTTTAAATACAGATATGAAACGGGAATTAGATCATTTAGGTGTATTTCTTCAAAAAGCAAGGGATTACGGACGAGGAATGGGTTTTGAAGGAACATTCCTAATTGAACCAAAGCCAATGGAACCTACTAAACACCAATATGATTTTGATGTAGCAGCTGTTGTTGCATTTATTAAGAATTATGGTTTAGAAGATGATTTTAAGCTGAATATTGAAAATAATCATGCAACCTTGGCTGGCCATACTTATGCTCATGAGGTTCAAGTAGCTATTGATTATGGGTTATTTGGTAGTTTGGATATTAACCAAGGTGATCCTATGAATGGATGGGATACTGATGAATTTTTGCATAACCTCTATGATGCAACCGAATTAATGCTAGTGCTTTTGAACTCTAACGGAGTGGGTAATGGAGGTATGAATTTTGATGCAAAAACAAGACGTAGTTCGACTGATTTAGAGGACATATTTATTGGACATATAAGTTCAATGGATACATTAGCACGAGGGCTTCTAGCAGCTGATAGTTTATTAAGTAAATCTGATCTCAATCAAATGAAAAATGACAGATATAATAGTTTTGACGAAGGTGACGGATCTTCTTTTGAAAAAGGTTTATTAGAATTTAAAGAAATTGCCGAGTTGGCTGTCAAAAATAGTGAGCCAAAACAGATAAGTGCTAAACAAGAATTATTTGAAGCTTTAATAAATCAGCATATTAAATAATCTATAGAGATTCCAGTTAAGCGATGGGTAGATGAATTATGGCTAGATATTTTGCAGGACTTGATGTCTCAACACAAAGTTGCAAATTTGTAATCATTGATTGGGATAATTATACATTGGAATATGTTGGTAGAGTAAACTACGACGAAGAGTTACCTCAATATAACACGGAAAACGGCGTAGTTACCGGTAATGAGCTAGGAGTATCGGAATCCAATCCATTAATGTGGATAGATGCAGTTGAAAAAGTATTTGAGAAGACTGTTGATAGTGGTTTCCCAATGAAATATATAAAATCCATATCTGTATCTGGTCAACAGCATGGTTTGGTTGCCCTAGATTCAAATGGTAATCTTGCACGCACTATGGCCAAACTGTGGAATGATTATTCAACACAGGAAGAATGTGATTTATTGACAGAAAAGCTTGGCGGCAATGAAAATATGATTTCAGAAACTAGTAATACTCAACGAACAGGTTATACTGCGGCTAAGATCTATCATATGTACAGACATGAAAGAGATATTTATAATAATACTCATATTCTTTTTTTAGTACACAATTATATTAATTGGTATTTAACTGGTGGTGTAGCGGTTATGGAACCTGGTGATACATCGGGTACTGCACTTTGGAATCCAGCTACACAGAATTGGTCGACTGATCTTATTGCCGTCATAGACCCGGATTTAGCAGAAAAACTACCCAAAGTAAAATCTTCTACCGAATCGATCGGAACTATTTCAAAATCATTAGCTGAACGTTTTGGTTTTTCAACAAAATGTAAAATCGATGCAGGATCCGGTGACAATATGTATGGCGCTGTAGGTACTGGCAACGTTAAACCTGGTATTGTTACAGTTAGTTTAGGCACAAGTGGCACAGCATATACTATCCTTGAAAAACCATATGTTGATCCTGAAGGAACAATAGCATCTTTTTGCGATAGTACCGGAAATTATTTACCTTTACTTTGTGTTTCAAATTTGGCAAATGGTTTTGATAAATTCTGTAGAATCAACAATTTAAGCCCCCGTCAGTTTGATGAATTGATTAATGAAACAGAACCTGGTAATGATGGTAGGATACTGATCCCTTGGTATGAAGGAGAAAGAACTCCAGATATCCCAAATGCTACCCCTATTTATTTTGGTTTCGCACTCCATGATTTTGATCAAAAAACATTAGCTCGAGCAATTATAGAAGGCCATTTACTTAATTTATACAATGGTTTTAAATCATTGCCTGTAACACCTAAACAGATACATTTGATGGGAGGGCTTTCTCAATCGCCAGCTTGGTGTCAAACAATAGCTGATATATTTTCTGCAAAAACGACTCCGATAATTGGTGAAGGCGCAGCCTTAGGTGCTGCAATTCATGCTAGTTGGGTTTGGTTAAATGAGACAGGTGAAAATGTTGAAATTGATGAAATATGCAATAAATTTATTAGATTCAATAAAAACTTAATGAAAACACCACGCCCGGAATATCAATCTACATATGATAAACAAAAAAGATTATTTCAAGCTTTATCTTCACGAGTTCAAGGCCTCAAAGGTGATAACCCTTTCAAATTACATTCAGCCTTGAAAACTTAGTTATAAAAAGTTTAGGGCCTATTTTTAACTAACTAATTTAAATATTTTCAATAATTACTGTTCTTTCACCTGCGAAAAAACTATAATATCCAAATCTAATTTTTGTAGTAAAATATTTATATATTAATTCTTAAAAAAACTAACTCTTTATAAAAAATGAATGCAGGAGAGTTTGTCCAGACCAAGAAGATGGTGCTGCTGAAATAAAAAGACTGAAATGAAAAAAATACTATTAATACTACCATTACTACTTTATTGGTCTTGTGATGAACCGACCGAAGAAGATAATACTCCCCCTACAGTGACTATTACATCACCACAGAACAATTCATCGGTTTCAGAAGTGGTATCTATCACTTGTATGTCATCTTATAATGAGGGTGTTGAAAAAGTTGAGGATTTAGTTTGGACAGAAATAGATACAAAAGAACACTACAGAAGGGCTTTTGATTATGTTTATCCTAAATTATTGAAAATAGAAAATGAATAAAGATATAGAAAGAAAAATCCTTTTAAACCCGGGGCCAGCTACAACTACTGACACCGTAAAAATGGCACAGGTAATTCCTGATATTTGTCCAAGGGAAAAAGAATTCGGGGAATTAATGGCTGAAATACGCAAAGACCTATTGAAAATAGTGAATGCTAATCAAGAAAAATATAGTACTGTTTTATTTGGTGGTTCTGGTACAGCAGTCATGGAATCAGTTGTTTCAAGTGTTACTAGCAAAGAAAAAACACTTTTGATATTAATAAACGGTGCCTACGGGGACAGAATGAAAAAAATTGCAGAAACTTATTCTATACCTTATAGAATATTAGAATATGAATGGGGTAAAACAATAAACTTCAGCAAAGTGGAAAGTTATCTAAAATCGAACCTTGATGTTGGTTATATCGCCATGGTACACCACGAGACAACAACTGGCATTATCAACTCGATTGAAAGTTTTTCTGAATTAGGCAAGAAATATGGGCATACTTTGATACTTGATGCTATTTCCAGTTATGCCGGAGTACCGATTGATTTAGAAAAAACACCCATTGATTTTATAATGTCAACATCAAACAAATGTATTCAAGGTATGCCTGGTCTTGGATTTATTATTTGTAATAAGAAAAAAATTTATAACCTAAAAAAAATACAGCCTAGATCATTTTATTTGAGCCTTTATGATGAGTATATAAATGTTACTAAAACAGGTCAATCAAGATTTACACCACCTGTACAAGTCATATATGCATTAAGAAAGGCAATAGATGAATTGTTTGTTGAAGGAGTAAAAAACAGATATAAAAGATATCACGATAATATGAATTTCTTAAGAAAAGGTTTAAAAGATTTGGGGTTCAAATTCCTATTAAAAGAAGAATGCGAATCAGGAATATTACTGTCTATAATTGAACCAACGGCTAGCAGTTATTCGTTCGAGAAAATGCATGATTATTTCTATGAAAATGGAATAACTATTTACCCGGGTAAATTGATAAATAATAATACTTTTAGATTAGCTATAATAGGTGACCTACAAAAAAAAGATCTACAAAAAATTGTTATGGAATTTAAATCATTTTTAATGAAATCATCACTTTATGAAAATATATACTCCTGAAGAATTAACGGATAGAAAAATTATTTGCTGGGAACGCTTATCTTTTATTTAGGTGTAGGCATAGCTATTGAAATCGACAATGGTATTGCAATGGCAATTAGTTATGGAGGCATTGGCTATTTCTATTATGATTATAATGTAAAAAAACTTGAAGGTGCCAGTCTAAAAGATGCTAAAATAATAGCAAAAAAATATAATAATGATTTAATTCAAAGAATCTTTAATGAAAATGATTAATTACAACATCAAGCCCCGCTTAGTTGTCCAACGTAATAACATGGAGATGGAGCGGGGTTTTTTGTTTGTGGAATAATGGGTAGATTTGGGTAAGGAGATGACACTGCCAATAAAGAAAAGTTTCTCCCCTTGTTAGGTTTGAACTCTTCATT
>Ga0208467_1000441_pt1 | contig 11472 bp, 10 predicted proteins | sample DeeseametaMP2098_FD_184176 | JGI IMG/M metagenome (GOLD analysis project Ga0208467, IMG submission 184176) | Marine microbial communities from the Deep Pacific Ocean - MP2098 (SPAdes) | ecosystem: Environmental > Aquatic > Marine > Oceanic | place: North Pacific Ocean | collected 2011-05-26 | reverse complement strand
TGTTCATCCCGGGACGAAACGGCCACACCACAGAGTTCTGTCATGCTTCAGCCTTAATTTTTTCTAAACGCTGAAGCGCCAATGTTGCCGCGCCCAATGCTGTTGTGAATTGCACCATGTCACCTTTGGGCACATTAATTTTTTCTTCTACATTTTCTGTCAAAACATCGATCATTGTTTTAAAGCGCATGATGCCGCCCGTTAGTGTGATCTGGGATTCCATTTTCACCCGTTTTAATAATTGTATGGCTCTTTTTACAAGTGAAGACATTGCACCATGCATAATGTCTGATGGAGCTGAACCTAAAGATAATTGATTAATCACTTCAGATTCAGCAAACACGGCACAAACACCGGAAATAGGAACATCTTCTTTTGATGTTTGCACCAGCGGGCCAATTTCTTCTGTTTCATAACCCATATAGCGAGCTGTTTTTTCCAGGAAGGCTCCCGTTCCAGCAGCACACTTGTCATTTAGTCGAAATGATTTTACTTTTACCTTATCGTCCAATCGACTGGCCTTCATGGTTTGTCCGCCAATGTCTAAAACTGTTCGTGTATCGGGGAAAAAATAATTAGATCCGCGAGCGGTTGCCGTTAAATCGGTAACGGTAATATCTCTGTAGGGTACCATGTGCCTGCCGTAACCTGTAGAGATTGCATAGCCGATTTCATCTTTAGCCAGTCCCGCATCTTTCAGTATTTTATTAAAAACTTTCTCAGAAGCTTTATCCAATTTAAAACCAGTTGGGGTCATGGCATGTCCAACCACTTCTTTTTCTGGGGAAAGAATTAACGCTTTAGTATAAGTAGATCCTACATCTACACCAATAACATAACTCATGCTTGACCTCCTGCCGGGATGCGGCTGGTTTTAATATGATCCATGGCAAAAAGAGCCGCGCCCAGGGCACCCATAAAATGGGATTCATTACTGACATTCAATTCCTTACCAATGTTTTCATTCAAAACTTCCACCATGCCAATATTTTTTGCAACTCCGCCGGTAAATGTAATTTGTTGATTTAATCCCACGCGCCGCAATAATGAAATGGATCGGGATGAAATTGATTTATGAACTCCCAATAGAATATCCTCAATTTTCTTTCCTTTTCCCAACCAGGAAAGCACTTCGGATTCAGCAAACACAGTGCAAGTTGTACTGATTTTTACCGGTTTTTCCGATTTCAAAGCTGTCCCACCCAATTCGTCTAAAGGTATATCCAGAGCCATGGAAGCAGCACCGAGAAAACGACCGGTTCCTGCAGCACATTTATCATTCATACAAAAGTCCACTATTTCGCCTGTTTCACTTACAGCAATGGCTTTTGTATCTTGTCCCCCCATATCCAGAACGGTTCTTGTATCCGGAAACATGTGTACAGCCCCTCGACCATGGCAACTGATTTCAGTCACTTGGGTATCACCAAAAGTCACTTTATATCGCCCATATCCTGTTCCAATTACATAAGTCACTTCTTCTTCTCTCCGCCCGCTGTCATTCAAGGCATTCAAATATGCTTTCTCGGCTGCCTGAACAACGTTGGCCCCTGTATCGATTAAAGATCTTCCAACGATTTCCAATCCTTCATTTATAATCACTGCTTTTGTTTGTGTAGATCCGACATCCACGCCTGCTGATAATGCCATTCTATGCTCCTATTGCTTCTTTTGCTTTCCGGGATGCCAATCCTTCGAAAAAAGCGTCAATTCGATTTTTCATTTGCGCTTCACCCACAACCCTTGAATCCATCATATCTGATTCAATGAACAGACTGGGCAAATTGCTGTTTTCCATTAAAGCCCTACGGTTATCCGCCATACCGGCTGATGTTGTTCGACAGCTTTTGATAGGATGATATATCACTCCGTCAATATTATAATTATTTGTTTTATCAAGTACAGTTAGTTCAGGATGAAACATGGAATCCATAGCATCGCGAACACTGATAAGTACGCCTTCTGCCAGAGAATCCATGGGGTTGTCCAAATCATATTGGACACCCAAATTTGTACCGCCTGAAGCAAACCACAAGTATGTGGACATGACAAAGGCACCGCCCCATTCGGTAAACATTTCATTGAATCGGCGAAAAATGGGATAGCAGGGTACTCCGATGAAACTTAAACGATATTTTTCATCTGTAAGTGTTCCAATTCCATTGGCAGACATATATTCCATTTCTTCCACGAGTCTTGTAAAAAATTCAGCACCTTCAGGCGTGCCGCGAAATACATTTGACATACCCAAATAGACTGTTCCGTCAGTTAATGCATTAAAAAGAGATGGACGGCTTTGATTCAATTCCATCACCCGTTTCCAACCGGTACTCATGGTATTGACATGTCCTAAAATTTCCCGGAGTTTGTCAATATCAAATTTCTTTCCTGTCATTTTTTCACAGAGTTCAATCAATTCTTTTAATTGGGTTTTTACGTATCGCTTTTCCCGCTCAAATTGTTCATCGCCTGGCCAGGTTCGCGTACCAGCTTCCCGCGTAGCAGGGACATCAATGGAAACCATGGGAATATCATAAATGCGTTCCCAAATTTCACCCCATTTCAAGTATGTGTTACAGGCATTAGTTAATACGGCAATGCCGGGTTTGGGAATTTGTCCCATGGGATGTTTTCCGTTTTGCATCTGCATGGCGAAATCAGCTTTTACGTATCCACAAATATCCGGAGAATAACCATAATCTTCAGCCACGTTTATATAATCATCAGCCACATGACGAACCGCGGTTTGTAATGAATGAATTTCCGGAAATACCATTGGTAAATCAAAAACGCGGAGAATTTCCGCTATACTTCCCATGACAAAAACATACGCTGCTGTTTCCCCTTTCTCTGCTTTTTCTGTCAAGTCCTGAAACCAATCTCTAAATAGTGCAGCACCTTCCCGAGTACCGCGGCCAACCATATCTATATTTTTAATTTCATTCATTTTTTACCTCAATCAAACATTAAGTTTTCGACAAACGTTTCCAGTTGTATCTCTAAATGATCAAAACTGGTCATATTTTCTTCAAATTCACTCACAAAATAAGGTGTATCGTCTTTTTCCAATTCTTGGGTGTACGTTACTTGTTCTTCCAATCCGGGCTCACACATTTTTGCCGCTGTTATGATCACTGCTTCCGCACCTGAATTACTTACCCTATCTCTCAACATTTTTTCTTTCGGTTTGCGGAGATCATGCTGTACGGGACTATAAGTGGATTTATGGATATAGGCTTCTGCCATAGCATTTAATGGATCATCACCCACATCAACATCTTCCAGTAAATATCGCAGTCCTATCAATAAATCATCATCTACCACATAGCAAGAACGGCCTACAGTCCGAAGCATATCCAAAGGTGGTTGTTCACAAAATCCTCCCTCAAAGACGACGCGAATACGATCCTGTTTACGAGCATTTCGTTTTTCAATCATGGGTATAACTGTTTCAAGTATTTCGTTATGCTCTTCCCGTGGAATCATGCCTCCAATTGCAACAAGGGTATAGGCCTCATTGATTGTAACTAACCAGGGTTTTTCCCTTTTTATATCATATAATTTCCGAAGCAAAGCGCGATTATTGTTAAAAACGGTAATAGAATTCCGCAAAGCATCATTAGTTATTTTCTGTCCGGCAACTTTTTCGATGATACCTTGAATTCTTTCATACTCCTCTTTTAGATATTGAACGGAGTAACTTGAGTTTGGGTTTTGAGGCAGATATAAAATTTGGCAGGGATAATCAAAATTCCGTCCCCAAATGGGAGCCAAATTTCTGGCTGCATCACAAATGGGATGTGTAACGAACATATCCAATTCAACGCGCCCGGAAAGAACTTGCTCGAGACAGGTTTTTAAAATTGAGCAAAGATAAGATCCAAACCTGCTATCTGCAATTCGCGTTTCCACAGATGCACCAAACATCTTCACAGGGAGCATCCCAGCAGCATGAGCAATTTCTTCAGGAAAATACACTTGAAAATGTCCTAATACTTTTCCACCTGCTTCCCGCCAGCGTTTAACCGTCGTTACTTCAGTATCTTCAACCGTTTCCTGGCAAAGCCAAAGAATATCGTCCAACGATTTTCCCTGCCATTCTTCCATTACTCGTACTGTCATAATGAATATTCTTTATTATAATCTATTTTTTCGATCTGATTAATTATTAGCTTGATCCCATATGCTTTGCAACATTTCGTGCAAAGTTTCTATTTCTTGAGTTACTAAACCCTTTACCAGTTGTTGATCAACTTCTATAATAATTGTTTCTATTGTATTATAAAGATTTCGACCTTTTTCTGTCAAAAATAGCTGAATGATTCTTCTATCTGAAGATGTGCGCCTTCTTTCAACCAACCCATCTTTTTCCATTCTATCAGCCAATCCAGTAATTGCTGGTTTATCAAGATGAACGCTTTTCCCAATATCTGATAAAGATATTCCATCCGAGCTAAATAATGTATTTAAAACAGATGCTTGCGAAGATGTCACATTGAATTCACTCAAGCGTGCATCCAGCATCTTTTTCATCCCGCGTGCCGTTCTAAACATTAAAAATCCTGTTGTTTTCTCCATAGTTCCTATTGGTATTTCATAACTCATAATATACTCACTGGTTACTTATTTAGGGTAAAAGGTTTATTTATTCTGGATTTAATATTTAAATATAGTTCACATATGAACTATTTACAAGTAAACTATATGAATTTTATCAAGTTCTTTAGATAAGAATAAAATAATTAAGTGCTTTGGCTAATACAATCAATGATACGTTGGTTTATTTCGTTTAAACTAATAGTGATTCGCAGGGAATTATTTTGCCCGAATATTTCCATATCACAAACCATTAGTCCTTCTTTTGCTAATATTTGGTATACACTGTTTTTCTGGTCATTATTCTGAAAAGGTAAATAAAGAAAATTGGCATGAGAATCACCCACAGTAAAACCTAGCCGTCTTAATTCTTTTAATAGATATTTCCTTTCCTTTAAGTTATGACTAATTGAACGGCGTACATAATCCACATCATCCAGAGCAGCTTCAGCTGCTTTTTTCCCTAATATGTTGATCGAGCGCAATAGTCGTTTATTTTCTAGTGTTTCAACTAATTTTTCACTCGCGATTCCATACCCTACTCGAGCACCTGCCAAACCATATATTTTAGAAAAGGTGCGTAGAATGATCAAGTTAGAAAATTCTTTAAGAAGCTGTACTGAATCTGGATATGATTCATCAGTGACATATTCATAGTATGCTTCATCTACAACTACCAATATGTTGCTTGGTATAGTTTCCAGGAGATTCCTTAATGAATCATGTGTAACAATAGTACCCGTGGGATTATTCGGATTGGCAATAAATATCGCTTTTGTATTCTTCCCGCACAGGGGAATAAGATCATTTATATTACAATCAAGGCCGGGCATGTCTGCAACAACACATTTTCTCCCGATACGATTTGCACTATATCTATAGGCCATAAACGTCTTATCAAAGGTAAGAATTTCTTCATCTCGGTTTACCAAAAAATGAATAATAAGATTTATAAGTTCGTATGAGCCTGCTGAAACTGCGATATTATTGGGGGATACTTGATATTTTGAGGCAAGTTTTTCTTTTAATGTTTTCGGTTTCCAGCTTCCATAGCAATGGACATCTTGACTGTATTTTTTAATTGCCTCCAAAACCATGGGAGAAGGCCCGAATGGATTTTCATTGGAATGTAGACTTATAGTTTCAAACAATTTTTTAGACATATGGGTTTTTCTTTCTTCAGATTACAATTAAAGCATAAATAGTGTATGGCACGTTTTTGGATTTTAAAAAATACTAATCCAATTTGATATTTAAATTTAGTTTACATACAAATCATTAGCAAAGAAACTATAGGGGTTTGAGAATAGTAAAAATACTAATATGATATTGATAATAATAATTTTTCAATAAAAGCTTGTATATTGGATTTGAATGTCTGAATTTCCTATTATAGACTGGACATCAGTATCATACAGTATCATATTTTATACTGTCGGTTCGTTTGTGGGCTAGTTTTTAGTGTAAATCAAACCTAATAACAATAATCAAAGGAAAACAAAATGATGCAAAAGAAAATCGTATTATCGGAACAAGATATTCCAAAACAATGGTATAATATTGCCGCGGACATGCCAAACCAACCGCCACCCATTTTACATCCAGGAACGGGTCAACCTATTGGACCTGATGATTTAGCACCCCTTTTTCCCATGGGATTAATTATGCAGGAAGTATGTCAAGACAGATTTGTTGATATACCCGAACCGGTATTGGAAGCCCTTCAAATCTGGCGTCCTTCTCCTTTGATTCGTGCAACCGGCTTGGAAAAAGCCCTAGGCACACCTGCAAAAATTTATTATAAGTATGAAGGTGTCAGCCCAACGGGAAGTCATAAACCGAATTCTGCCGTAGCTCAGGCTTATTTCAACAAAGCAGAAGGTGTCATGCGTCTTTCCACCGAAACAGGTGCAGGGCAATGGGGAAGTTCCCTTGCATTCGCAGGAGCTCTTTTTGGTCAGGAAGTGAAAGTCTATATGGTTAGAATTAGTTTTGACCAGAAACCGTATCGAAAAGCACTCATGCAAACTTACGGCGCTGAAATTGTCGCCAGTCCATCTTCGGACACCAACGCAGGAAGAACCATTCTGGAAAAAACACCTGACACACCGGGGAGTCTCGGAATCGCTATTTCGGAGGCTGTGGAAGATGCTGCCACAAGAGACGATACCCGTTATGCTCTTGGATCCGTATTAAATCATGTTCTCCTCCATCAGACAGTTGTTGGACAAGAAGCAATGAAACAGATGGAAATTGCCGGTGAATATCCTGATATCATTATCGGTTGCTGTGGCGGAGGATCCAATTATGCAGGATTAGCATTCCCATTTATGAGGGATAAAATCAACGGCAAGGACACTCGTTTTGTTGCCACAGAACCTGCATCTTGCCCCACGCTGACAAAAGGTGAATTCCGCTATGACTTTGGTGATACGGCTCAACTAACGCCATTATCTCCAATGTTCACTCTAGGGCATCAATTTGTGCCGCCTCCCATTCATGCCGGTGGATTACGATATCATGGTGATTCTCCTCTGCTTTCTCAATTGGTGAAAGACGGACTCATAGAAGCGGAAGCCTACGGTCAATTGGATTGCTTCGAATCTTCGATTACATTTGCAAAATCAGAAGGAATCGTTCCGGCTCCAGAATCCAGCCATGCAGTTCATGGAGCAGTTAAACACGCAATTGAAGCCCGCGAAGCCGGTGAAGAAAAGGTAATACTCTTTAACCTATCTGGACATGGCTTCTTTGACATGGCTGCCTACACCCAATTCCTGGCTGGAACTTTAGAGGACCATGCAATGACTGATGAGGAAGTATCCGAAAGCTTGAAAGCGCTAGAAGGATTACCTACAGTTTAATCACTGATTATAATTGACAATAAGAGAAGGGAGGATTTTTCCTCCCTTCTCTTATTAATTAAAAAATACTTCTACTGATATTCCACAATACCTGACGACGGTACCAGGCTGATGCCCTAATATCCGAGATTGGGCAGGCATATTCCAATACCAAATCAGCGAATTTTCCTTTATCAGTTTTGGTTAGATGCTCAATATTTTTTCCCATTAAAAATTCGCAGGCAGATTCAGTAGATTTGATTGTTTCAGCAACGGAACCAATTGCTGCCCCCGAACTGGTAACATCTCCATTACTATCAGCCAATATATAGTAAGCAAATGAAACCAGAGCAATTTCCATGGAATTCCGGTTACCAATTTTTATAAATCCTGATACGATTCTATCAGTAGTTTTTCGATGAGGTACCAACACGCTTCTTAAAATTTCATTTTTCTTTAGAACTGACGTTTTTACACCGGTGAAAAATTCAGCAATGGGCACAGTTCTGATTTTTCCGCCCGTATCCAGGATTTCACAGGCGGCATCCAGCGCAACCAACGCACAAGACACGTCGCCTGCTGGCGAGGCAGTGCATATGTTTCCGCCCACAGTGGCAACAGATCTAATTTGAACCGAAGCCACACTCTCCACTGCTTCAATAAGTACGGGAAATTGTTGAAGATTCGTATCAGCCAATACATCTGTCATTGTAGCCAACGATCCAATTGTAATTCCAGACTCCCTTTTTGTGATACTTTTAAAATCATCGTCAACTAATTGGGATAAATTTATCACTGTCAAATCAGGTTCTTTCTTCATTTCCAATTCAAGAATCAAGTCTGTATATCCGGCACCGAATCGAACGTTGTTTCCCTCAGTTTCCTTCATTGCCTTCAAAAGCGCATCAGTAGTCAGCGGAGTGATTGTATTAAAATCCATCATGCTTCCCCGCCATTCTTTTTATCATGAATCGCTCTCATCACCTTTTCCGGCGTCATGGGCAATGAATTGATTTCTACTCCCAAAATATTGGAAACGGCATTTGCGATGGCGACCGGCGTGGGAACGAGTGGTGCTTCGGCCATACCTTTCGCACCAAATGGGCCCGATTCCTCATTTGTTTCGATGGGGTAGAAGTGGATTTCAGGAATGTCCCTTGCCGTAGGCAGTTTATAATCGTGGAATGTGGGGTTCATCAAATATCCGTCTTCGTAAATCATTTCTTCGCTCAACGCATATCCCATGCCCATAACCACACCGCCATCAATTTGTCCTTCAATTCCCATGGGATTCAATACCTTCCCTACATCTTGCCCTACATGAACATTGAGAACATCCACCTTTCCGGTGAGTGTATCTACTTCCACTTCCACGGCTTGGGCGGCAAAGGCGTAACATCCGGATACATTTCCTTTAAATTCCTTATCCTGAAATTTACTGGACGGTTCATAAAAATAGGACACTTCGCATAATTCATGGGGAGGTTTAAAATGCAATGCTCTCACAACTTTATCTATCTTTAACGAGTCTCCGCTTTTTTCCGATTGAATTTCGCCGTTTTGGAATAGTAAATCCTCTTCGGTAGTGTTGAACAGTTGAGTAGCTCTTTTACCCAATTTCTGTTTCAATTTGTTAAGAGCACCCAATAAAGAATTGCCGGCAACAAAACTCGTTCGGGAAGCGTGGACACCAACATCCCACGGTTTAATTGTTGTATCAGAATTAATCACTTTTATTTTATCAAGAGGAATACCCAATTCTTCCGATGCCATCATGGCAAGAACTGTTTCCGACCCCTGTCCAATTTCACTGGAACCTGTGAGAATGGTCAGAAAACCATATGGATCCATTTTCAAGGTGGTTCCACAGCCATCTGACGGATAAATTTTAGCACCTCCACCCACATGAAGCATGGATGCAAAACCGATGCCTTGTTTAAATCGGTCAGATTTACCATGACCATTTTTTGCGGCTTCATATCCGCTATTCTTAATCACTGCTTCCAACGCAGGTTTAAGTCCGCAAGATTTGTATTCAAGACCTTGGCCGGTTATTTCTCCCGGAAAATTTGAATTAATTAATCTGATTTCCCCTTTGTCCATTCCCAATTCATCTGCCATAAGGTCAATGTTTCGCTCCAAGGAAAAAGTTGCCTGAGGATTGCCGAATCCTCGAAAGGAACCGGCGAATACATTATTGGTGTAAACAGCATGAGCATCGTACACACATGCCGGTACCTTGTATAATGACGAAAACGTCTGCATCATAACAAAAGATGTTCGAGCTCCCCAAGAGGTATAGGCGCCGTTATCTTTGATAATCGTCGCTTTCCGGAAGGTAAAGTTTCCTTGTTCGTCTGCACCGGTTGTCAAATCTATAACCATGGATTGACGAATGGCTGAATGGTGAAATTCTTCCTCTCGGCTAAAAAGAATCTGAACTGGCTTTCCGGTCTTCATGGATAAAAGTGCACAAATGGGTTCAAATGGGTGAAGGTCTAATTTGCTCCCGAATCCTCCGCCAATAATCGGTTGAATTACCCGAATTTTCGACGGGTCAATTTTCAACACCTGCGATATTTCTCTTTGATATAAAAAGGGGACTTGGGTGGAACTATAGAGAGTTAATACATCATTTATCGGAGAATAATCTGCCGTAATATTGCTGGGCGCCATGCAGGCGTGAGTCACTTTCGGCAATGTATATCTACGGGTAACGGTGACGGCGCTTTTCTTTTTCTCCACTTCTAAATCCCCATGTTCATAATGGAAAGATTCGGAAATATTTTTATTGCCATTATCCCCCTTGCTGAACTGATTAATTCGGGGAGCATTTTCTTTCAATGCTTCTTCCGGATTAAATATTCCAGCCTTCTCCTCATAGTCAACTTCGATTAAATTTAAAGCATTTTCAGCAATTTTTTTTGTGTCCGCCGCCACAGCTGCTATCTCATCTCGAATACAATTGACTTCACCCTTTTTCAATACAGGGTGGTCTTTTCGATAGCTCAAATTCTCGGTATCCACATCGTTCGCAGTGATGATGCAATGGACACCTATAAGTTTTATTGCTTTTGACACATCTATTGATTTTATTATCGCAGATGGATATTTAGCTCGGAGAATAGCACCGTGTAGCATTCCCGGTAATTCAATGTCATGTCCGTAAACAGACTTGCCGGATACCCGATCTCCAGCGTCCAGTTTTGGTGTTGGTTTACCTATTATTTTGTAACTCAAAACAACGCCTCCGCCGAATCAATTATTTTCACGTAGCCTGTGCACCGGCATATGTTTCCTTCTAAATTTTTCTTTATTTCGTCCCGGTCAGGCACATGGTTCACACTATCACACCTGTCTTTGAATGACTTAATAGCCATGACCATTCCCGAGGTGCAAAAACCGCACTGCACTGCACCGTGATTTACCATTGACTCCTGAACCTCATCCAAAGACGTCCGTCCGTCTGTTAGTCCTTCTACGGTTGTGATTGATTTATCATGTATATTAATGGCAAGATACAGACAGGAATTCACCGCCGTTCCGTCTATGAGGACGGTACATGCACCGCATTCTCCTTCCAGACAGCCGGGTTTGGTTCCCTTCAATTTCAATTCATCACGAATGAGATCAATCAAAAGCATTGAGGAAGGAATCTCCTGCTTCATTTTTCTACCATTAAGTAAAAATGATATTTTGTTTTTTTGATATTTCATCACTGATTATCAGGCGGTTACTTTTCGATTTTGAAACAACTCTCTTCCTTTTAAATACGCAGAAAGATTCATGGATTTAATCAAGTCATTGGGTGATAATTCCAAAATAGCTGACTGCCAGATTTCAGTGGGAATTTTACTGAAAGGGTTAATCATGGACAATAATCCAATAATAATAACATTTGTTGATATTCCAGATCTATCATTCATGTCTAATGCAATTTGGTGAGCATTAACATTGATGATTTTATATTGGTCCAACACATTTTGGATAGATTCGATTTCAGGATATTCTTCTTTTTTGGCATTAATTGGTA
>Ga0208467_1000439_pt1 | contig 11497 bp, 8 predicted proteins | sample DeeseametaMP2098_FD_184176 | JGI IMG/M metagenome (GOLD analysis project Ga0208467, IMG submission 184176) | Marine microbial communities from the Deep Pacific Ocean - MP2098 (SPAdes) | ecosystem: Environmental > Aquatic > Marine > Oceanic | place: North Pacific Ocean | collected 2011-05-26 | reverse complement strand
ACTTTAGGTAAAGACCACAAGCAGGAGCTGTGACCCGAACTTTTTTAATCAAGCTTCTTCGCCACATCCTCCACCTTTAAATTATTATAAGTCCTAAGCAACATCCTTGGATCCGAATGTCCCGCAATCATCATGGTTTCCGCAACGGACAGCTTCTTCTTGAGCATGAAATTGGTCAGCGATTGTTTTCTCAGATCATGGAAGTGGGCATCCTCTATTCCATAATGTTTGCAAAGTTTTCTAAACTGTTTGCTCAAGGCATTCCCCGTAATATTAAACGGCAGCTCTGCACTGTTTAATAATGAAATTGCTTTGGATGTTAAAGGAATTGTTCTTGGTTTTGTTTTAGCAATAGGTATGAATATCGTATTCCCTTTGATGTGTTCAGGTTTAACCCTTAAAATTTCACCCTGTCTCATTCCTGTTTCCAACGCTATCTGAATGATAGTTCTTAGCTTAGGAGAGGCTCTATTACCTTTAATAAGTTTATCCAGCTCATGATCGGTAAATCTTCTGTTCCTTGGTTCTACTTTCTTTGGTCGTCTAATAGCAAGCACAGGATTTTCCACAGGATAACCCCACTCTTTTTTAAACGTTGTATACATACTTGATAAAACGTCTAGCCTACGATTGATCGTGTTCCCCGTTAACTCTTTAACCCGCCTGTCCTTATATTTGTTTATGGTAGCAGGTACTATCCTGTTGATTGGATAAGACGCCCAACTTTCTTTCAAGAAATTTAAAATTGTACATTTCTCGTCCGAATAACTTTTCTTTAGGATCGATATCTCTTCAATATAACATCGAGCAACTTCCTCAAATTTAGGAAATTTTATCTTAGCTATCCCCGCCTCTTCTCTTCTTAGCTTAACCTCTGTTAAACTAGCCCAACGTTTTGCATCGGTCTTTGATACAAACGATTTAATAATACTTGGGTGTCCATTTACACGAACAACTGCCTGCCATTTTCCATAGTGCTTTCTTACTGTCGCCATACTTTAATCCTTTCTTTTTTGGATCAAAGTGTGTCGTCAGAGTGTCGGAAAGTTTAATGCGTTAGATTTAGATAGGATTTGCAGGGGAAAAGAACCTATGACCCTCTCGGTGTAAACGAGATGCTCTACCAACTGAGCTAACCGCCCAACAACTATTTTCAACTTATTACAGTACGTAACTTATAAAGTAAATTTAAATTTCTAAATCCTTAATACTTATAAATTTATGGGCCAAATCAACATTCTTTTTTTTAATTTCATTAAAAAAATTCCAGGCTAAAACCAATGAATAATCAGCTTTCTGTTTTAAACGTTCTTTCGATATAATAGGAATTTTCATTCCAGGAAGAAATTTTCCTTGTTTTAGTTTGTTATCTTCAATTATAAAATCTATTTCGTTTGAAATACCAAAAAAATTTAACGCAGTGGTAGCTTTTGCCGGAGATCCATAACCAATTATTTTGTTATTATTTTTTTTTAAATTTGAAATATTTTTTCTAACATTATCTCTAATGTTGTATACTTTCCTAGCAAAATCTTGATAAACTTTGTAATTTTTTATTCCAAACTTTTCTTCCTCTTTTAGAAGTTCATTAATATTTTTTTCCACTTTAGTTTTTGGATTCTTTTTTACATATATTCTTAAAGAGCCACCGTGAGTATCTATTTTCTCAGCCCTAATAATTTTCCCCCCAATATTGTTGAAGAAAGTTACTAGTGAAGTTAAAGACCAATAATTATAGTGTTCATGATAAATATTATCAAAAGTAAGATCTTTTAAAGTGTTAAGTAAATATTGAATTTCTATGATTATAGTTCCATCCTTTTTTATTAATTTAAGCATACATTCTGCCATTATTTTTAGATCGTCTGAATGTGCAAAAACATTTGAAGCTAATACAAGATCAGCATTTTTTTTAATTTTCTTTAAGCTTTCTTTATTTAAAAAACCGTTATAGGTTTTAATTTTTTCGTTATTGGCAGCTTTTGCCAGATTTTTTGCGGGTTCTATTCCCAAAATATTTTTAAATTTTAAATTTTTGAAAGGCTTTAATGCAACTCCATCATTGCTACCTACATCAATAATATAAGACTTATTAGGTGAAAGCTTAAATTCTTTAATATATTTTTTTGTGGCTTTTTCAAAATGTTCCCTGAATGCTTTGGATGTGGACGAAAGATAAAGATAGTTTGAGAACATTTTTTTTGGATCAACAACGACAGAAAGTTGACAATTATGACAATCTGAACAATAATTCATTTCTAACGGAAACATCTCATCTTCCTGATTTTTACTTTTTAACAAGTTGTTTGCTAAAGGTTGGTAACCTAAAGAAACTACCCTTTTAAGATTTAATCCTCCACAAGATCTACAATCGAATTTGTAATTCTTTAGCAATTCTTTTTTTTCGTTGTCAGAAACCAAAGGATAAGGAAGTGTATGGGTGATTCCATAATTTTCGTGTTCTCTTTCTCCTCTGACTAAATTAAGGAAGATGGAGTCTTTTGTAAAAACCATTGTATGAGCAACATTGGGCTTCGTTACGACAGAATCTCCTTCATTAATTACGTGAGTAATTTTTGGTGAATTTTTACCAAGCAAACTTTTGTATATACTTATAAATTGACCTTTTACCAAAAGAACTTTCTGCTCTTGTATGGGATGATAATGATTAGCTCTCATAGAACCTCTAATCGATTCTATATAACCTATTAAATTTATTGGTTCGGTTAATTCATAATTGCTTATTTTTCCTCTTTTGTCTACAAACTCCTTTTCTCCTCTGCTCTTATATTCAAGGTCAAAATTATTCTGTTTGTAAGACCATTGCTTTATCATTGTAGATATAGATTCTTCTAAACTATAATAAAATTTGAAACCCGTATTTAACAATTTTTTATTTGATAAAGAGTATCCTGGGTTTGGAGTTTCATCTTCGGTAATCTTAATGGTAGTTTTCGGATTGAATTTTTTACAAATTTCAGCAACTTCTTTTACAGTTGCGATTTCTTTTGTCAAATTAAATATTTCTCTATTTATTTTATTATTATCACCCATAAATTTCATACATCGAACAACATCAATTAATGGAACAAGACTTTTTATCTGTTGACCTCCAGAAAATAAATTAATTGTTCCATTCTGAGATGCAATATTAGAAAACAAATTCGGCATTATATTTATTCTCATTGTGTCTGTAGAAGAATATCCATAGACAGAACCTAATCTAAGAATTACGTAGTTATTGCCTGAATTTTTTATGTCTTTTTCATTTTGAACTTTACTAGAAGAATAAGCTAGAATCGGACATGGTGGTTCGTTTTCATCAATGTTTTTCTTCATTTCTTTTAGGCCTTCAAATATCACATGAGTGGATGGAAATATAATTTTGCACTTTTGTGGAATTATATCTAAAATATTATTTGTTCCTTCTATCGCTATTTTTTTTATTTCTTCATCTTTGTGTATATTTGATTCTTTCTTAACGTAAGCTACATCCGTAATTCCTGCCAAATGATGAACTATATCGGCATTACCTAAATTTGCTTTTATAAACTCTTTATCAAGAATATGACCTTGATGAAACTCGATATTCCAATCTTTTAATTGACTAACTCTCTCTGAAACAAAACGACTATCTATGGCAACTACTTTATTGAACCAGCTTTCTCCCGAATAAAGCTTACATAGCTCGGATCCCAAATATCCTAGAGCTCCTACAATTACAATTTTTTTCGACATTAATATTATTGTGCTATATTAAAACAAGATCTTTAATTATATTATATAAATCGATATTTCAATTAAATATGAAAATCTACGACTGTTTTATGTTTTTTGATGAAGAGATGCTTTTGGATCTTCGATTAAACATAATGGATAAATACGTAGATAAATTCGTGATCACCGAGGCGACCTATATGCATAGCGGAAAGTCAAAAAAATTATTTTTTGATATAAACAAATTTTCAAAATTTAAAGATAAAATTATTTATATTGTAGTAAATAAACAGCCTACTGATTTACTTGAAATAAATGAAAATGATAGTGATGATGAAAAATTATCGAAGAAGACAGATAATGCAAAAAAAAGAGAAGTGCTACAAATAAACAAAACTCAAAATGGCTTCATTAATGCAGATCCTGATGACATAATTATCATTAGTGATTTGGATGAAATACCAAATCTTAAAGAAATCGATTTTAAAAAAATTAAACAAAAACTAATTTTTTTCAAACAAAAGATGTTTTATTATAAATTAAATTTATTTTATAAATCTCTAAATTGGTATGGTACTAAAGCATGTAGAAAAAAAAATCTAATTACGCCAGAGTATTTAAGATCTAGCAAAAATAAAAAATATCCTTTGTGGAGATTTGACGTTTTGTTCTCAAAATTTAAATATAATAGTATACATTTTGTAAAAAATGGAGGCTGGCATTTTAGTAATATTAGGAAACCTGAAGATCTAGAGAAGAAAATGCAAAATTTTCTTCATCATGTAGATTATGAACAAAGTGGACTTAAACTAAACGATTTGAAAAAATTTATGAAAGAAAAAAAAGTAATGTACGATCATTCTATGGATAAAAAAGGAAATAAGTGGGGTGAAGGTAAAAAATTACAAACAACTCGAATAGAAGAAATGCCTGAATATATTTTAAAAAATATCGAAAAATATAAATATTGGTTAGATACTGAAAAAAATTAAAAATGAGGATATATGATTGTTTCCAATTTTTTGACGAAGAAATGCTTTTAGATCTTCGTCTAAATATTATGGATAAATATGTTCACAAGTTTGTAATCACTGAAGCTACTTATACGCATAATGGAAAACCTAAAAAACTTATTTTCGATATTAATAAATTTAATAAATTTAGGGATAAAATAATTTATATAGTAGTTAAAAAACAACCTCCCGATCTACAAAAAATATATGAAAGCGATAATGATAAAGAAGATACAAAGGGCCAAAAGTTAATTTTAAATGGTTATAAAAGAGATAATTATCAGAGAGAAATGGCTCAACAATATTTAAAAAAAATTGATGATAATGACTGGATCTTAATTAACGATATAGATGAAATACCAAACTTAAAAAATGTAGATTTGCATAGTTTTAATAACAAATTAATTTTTTTTAAACAACAAATATTCTTTTATAAATTTAATTTACATTATCCAACAACGCCATGGTATGGTTCTAGGGCATGCAAGAAGAAGAAATTTATTTCTCCTCAATGGTTAAGAGATATGAAACATAAAAAATATCCTTTATGGAGGTTAGATACAATTTTTTCTAAAAAGAAGTATAATAATATATATTATGTCGATAACGGTGGCTGGCACTTCACAAACATCAAAACTCCAGAAAATATACATAAAAAACTTTTAAACTATACTCATCATGATGAATTTGAAAAAAGTGGAATTAATTTAGATGACTTAAAGAAAAAAATTAAGGAAAAAGAAGCTATATACGATCATGCTGTAGACCAAAAAACAAATAAGTGGAATAGCAAAACAATACTAAATAAAATTGAATTGAATAAAATGCCGGATTATCTAAAAGAAAATTACAAAAAATACACTAATTGGTTAGAAGTTTAGTGCGTACTTCCTGTCGGTTGTTTTTCCTCAGTTTTCGTTTTTGGCAAACTTTCAACATCTATCCATTCTATTGGTTTTAATTCTTTAATGAGAGCAACTTTCAAAACTTCATCTACGGTTTTGACAGTAATTATTTCTAGATCTTTCAAAATATCTTTTGGAATTTCTACTAAATCTTTTTTATTATCTTCTGGTATTAATATTTTAGGAATTCGTGCTCTATGAGCAGCCAAGAGCTTCTCTTTGAGCCCACCAATAGACAGAACATGCCCTCTTAATGTCACCTCTCCTGTCATAGCAACATTTTTATCGACAGGTATGCTTGTAATTGAAGAAACTATTGATGTAACCATAGCAATTCCAGCTGAAGGGCCATCTTTTGGTGTAGCTCCTTCCGGAACATGTACATGAAAATCTTTTTTTTCAAAAATCGGTGGAATGATCCCGAATTCTAAAGATTTGGATCTCACATATGATTTAGCAGCTTTAACAGATTCTTGCATAACATCACCCAACTTACCTGTTATTTGCATTTTGCCTTTTCCTGGCATCATAGCAGATTCAATTTTCAATATTTCTCCACCAAATTCCGTCCATGCTAATCCTGTCGCGACCCCAACTTTGTTATCGGACTCTATTTCATCATACTTAAATTTCTGAACACCCAAGTAATCTGATAAATTTCCAGAATTAATTTCAATTTTTTTAATATTATCTGTCATAATATTTTTTACAGTTTTTCTTGCCAACTTCGATATTTCTCTTTCAAGATTACGCACACCAGATTCTTTCGTGTAGCTTCGTATTACGTCTTTAAGAATATCTTTATCTATATCCCATTCTTCAGCTTTAAGTCCGTTATTTTTAATCTGCTTTGGTATTAAATAATTATTTGCAATATTAATTTTTTCATCTTCTGTGTAGCCAGGTATCCTAATAACCTCAAGTCTATCTAGCAAAGGTGGTAAGATACTAAGTGTATTGGCTGTTGTTACAAACATCACATCAGAAAGATCATAATCAACTTCTAAATAGTGATCATTGAAAGTTACATTCTGTTCTGGATCTAAAGCCTCTAGTAATGCTGAAGAAGGATCTCCTCTGTAATCCGTTCCAACCTTATCAATCTCGTCTAATAAAAAAAGCGGATTCTTTGTTCCAGCTTTCTTCATCTGTTGTATAATTTTCCCAGGTAATGAACCTATATAAGTTCTTCTGTGCCCTCTGATTTCCGCTTCGTCCCTTATTCCTCCTAAAGACATACGAATAAATTTCCTTCCAGTAGCTCTGGCAATGGATTTTCCAAGTGAAGTTTTCCCAACACCAGGTGGACCTACAAAACATAAAATAGCTCCTTTGATTTTACCAACTCTTTTTTGAACCGCTAAATACTCAAGAATCCTTTCTTTAATTTTTTCTAAACCATAGTGATCTTCATCCAAAATTTCCTTTGCTTCGTTGATACCTATTTTAACAGTTTTATTACTACACCAAGGTAACTCAATCATCCAATCAAGATAATTTCTTACGACTGTGGCCTCTGCAGACATAGCACTCATGGATTTTAATTTTTTCAACTCTGACAAACATTTTTTTGTAGCTTCCTTGGTCATTTTTGCTTTGAAGATTCCTTTTTGCAAACATGCAATTTCATCCTTGCCGTCTTCAATTTCACCAAGTTCTCGTTGAATTGCTTTCATTTGTTCATTTAAATAATATTCCTTTTGTGTTTTTTCCATTTGGTTTTTTACTCTACCTCTTATTCTTTTTTCCACAGTTATAACGTTGAGTTCGTTGTTTATGTGTTCCATTATTTTTTCTAATCTTGTTTTTAAATTGTCGATTTCTAGCAACTTCTGCTTATCAGAAATCGAAATGTTTAATTGACCCGCTATGTGATTGGCTATTTTAGATGGATCTTTTTGATCTTTCAAATTTGTCATTAATTCAAAGGAAATTTTCTTATTTAAATTGTTTAACTTCTCTAGTTTTCTGAGTGCAGCTACTGAAAAAGCTAATAAATCTTCTTTTGAATCAACTTTATCTATTACTATTTCAACAGAACTTTTTAAATATTCCTTATCATTTTTACATTCCAGTATTCTAACTTTATGCATTCCTTCAATTAATATTTTTACTGTACCATCGGGAGATTTTAGAAGTTGTAATATTTTACCTTCACATCCAAAAGAATAAAGATTTTCTACTCCAGGATCATCAACTTCTGCATTCTTTTGGGTAATTAATATTATTTTTTTATTATTCTTCATTACTTCATTTAGAGCCTTAATCGACTTATCTCGCCCAACAAACAATGGAACGATCATATTAGGAAATACAACTATATCTCTTAAGGGTAGCGACGGAAAAAAATCGTTCTTACTCATACTAATAGCATTATATGGTTATTATTAAGATTATTTCAATCGATTTTTTAAGCTGCAGTGGTTTTTCTAGTTTTCGTGTAGATAATGAGAGGTTCTTTGTTATTCTTAACGACAGACTTATCTACAATTACTTCCTCAACATCCTCTAATGCTGGTAGCTTAAACATAGTTTTTAATAATAAGGCTTCGATAATTGATCTTAGCCCCCTAGCTCCAGTTTTTTTACTTATTGCTTTTTTTGCAATTTCTTCAACAGCATCGTCTTTAAAAGTAAGCTTAACATTTTCAAATTCAAAGAGTTTTGTGAATTGTTTAAGTAAAGAATTTTTTGGTTCTTTCAAAATTTTTATAAGTGAATGTTCGTTTAACTCTTCGAGTGTTGCTAATATTGGCATTCTACCTACAAACTCTGGAATAAGTCCATATTTTATTAAATCTTCTGGTTCTAAATTTTTTATTAGCTCTCCGGTTGTCTTTTCTTGAAAATATTTTATCTTCGCGCCAAAACCTATAGAAATTTCCGCGCCTCTTTTTGCAATAACTTTATCTAATCCATCAAAAGCACCACCACAAATAAATAGTATATTGGTGGTATCTACTTGTAAAAATTCTTGCTGAGGGTGTTTTCTTCCTCCTTGTGGAGGCACGCTCGCCACAGTTCCTTCCATAATTTTGAGCAATGCTTGTTGTACTCCCTCACCAGATACGTCCCTAGTAATTGATGGATTCTCTGATTTTCTACTTATCTTATCTACCTCATCAATATACACTATACCACGTTGCGTTTTTTCAACATTGTAATCTGCTGATTGTAACAATTTAAGTATTATATTTTCAACATCTTCACCAACATAACCTGCTTCTGTTAATGTTGTAGCATCTGCCATTGTGAAAGGCACATCTATAATTCTTGCAAGCGTTTGCGCTAATAATGTTTTTCCACAACCAGTTGGTCCAACTAAAAGAATATTAGATTTTGATAACTCAACGTCTTTACTATTTTTAGATTCGTGATCCAATCTCTTATAATGATTATGAACAGCAACTGATAAAACTTCCTTAGCATGACTCTGGCCAATAACATATTCATCTAAAACTTTACATATTTCTTGTGGTGTTGGAACTCCTCCTTGACTCTTCACAAAAGAATCTTTGTTTTCTTCTTTTATGATATCCATACAGAGTTCGACACATTCATCGCAGATGAAAACGGTTGGACCTGCAATTAATTTTCTTACCTCATGTTGACTCTTGCCACAAAACGAGCAGTAAAGAATATTTTTATTATCTTTTTCTGACATAAATTGTTATCGAATCAGTTAAATTCAAAATAAACTAATATCTAAAGTTATCAAGCACAAGTTGTGAAAGGTATCTAAATCTAGTAACCTAAGATCTTTTTTCCACAACGTCATCGATTAAACCAAAATCCTTGGCTTCGATCGGTGTCATAAATTTGTCTCGTTCGAGTGCTTTTTTAATTTCGTCTTCATTCTTTCCTGCGTGTTTAGAATAAATTTTATTTAATCTTGATTTAAGAGCTAATATTTCTCTAGCATGAATCTCTATGTCAGTCGCTTGACCTTGGTATCCTGCGGATGGCTGATGCACCATAATTCTAGAATTTGGAAGTGAAAGTCTTTTTCCCTTTTCTCCTGCAGCCAATAAAAAAGAGCCCATAGAGGAAGCTTGACCTATACACAAAGTAGAAACCGGAGGTTTTATAAATTGCATAGTATCATAAATTCCCAATCCGGCCGTTACTAGTCCTCCATTGCTATTAATATAAAAAGATATTTCTTTTTTTGGATTTTCGGACTCCAAATATAATAATTGAGCTGTGATTAAACTAGCAACACTGTCATTAACTGTGCCTACTAAAAAAACGATTCTTTCTTTTAATAGTCTTGAATAAATATCATAAGCTCTCTCACCTCTGTTTGTCTGTTCGACAACCATTGGAATAAGAGTATTCATGTGTTCTTCAATTCTGTGTTTCATATAGAATCAGCGAATTGCCTTTATACAACTTATAATTACTTTTTTCTAATTTTATTCTTTTTTTTTGTAGATTTAATCGTTTTTTCAGCTTTTTTAAACTTTTCTTTTTTCTGAGGCGATGACGTTGACTGATCAGCCATAGAACGTCTATTGATTATCTCTTCGGCCTCTTCTATGGAAATTATTTTTTTTGTTTGTTTTGATTTACGTTTTATTAAATCAATAATTTTTTCTTCATACATAGATCCTCTCAAATTCATCGTAGCTGATGGATTTTTTTGATAATATTCTAATACCTGTTTTTGTTGACTGGGCATAGATTGTACTTGTTTTTGAATCTCATTTCTTAATTCTTGTTCGTCAACTTTTAAATTATTTTTAGCACCAAGTTCATTTAATATTAATCCTAATTTAACTCGTTTTTTAGCAATTTTTTCACTTTCATTTTTATGTTTTTCTCTATCCTCTTTTTTTAGATTTTGAGATATTATTTCTAATTCTTGCTGAATCAAATTATCAGGTAATTGCACATCATGTATTTTTTCTAATTGGTCTAATATATTTTCTTTTGAAAGAGAATCTAAACTCGACTTGTACTGATTTTGAATCTGTTTGCTTATTAGTTGTTTTAAATCATTTAAATCTTTCGCTCCAAAATTTTTTGCAAATAGATCGTCTATTATTACAGGTTTAGGTTTTTTAATATTTAAAATTTTGCATTTAAAATTTGCTCTTTTGTTTGCAAACTCTTTTTTGGGATAATTTTCAGGCAATGTAGCTATAATTTCTTTCGTTTGATTTTTTTTAACACCAAGTAATTGATTATCGAATCCTTTTATGAATAAATCTTTTCCAAGAACTATTTGAGTATTTTTGCTTTGGCCCTCTTCAAATTTCTTATTATCAATAGTTGCGTCATAATCAAAAACTACCAAATCACCATTTTCGGCAGTATCTTTTTCATTTTTTTCTTCAAAATTATTTTGATTTTTTGCAATATCATTAATTCTCTTTTTAACTTCTCCTTCTGAGATGCTAATTTCATAATCGGTAAACTTAATATTTTCAATTGATTTAAGTTTGATTGAAGGCAATTCGTCAATCTCTAAAATATAATTTAGATCTTTGCCTTCTCCGTGTGATTTAAGATCAAGTTTTGGGTGACCTGCCACTTTTATTTTTTTTTCTTCTATTGCTCGAGCTGATGTTTCTTTTAATATTTTTTCTAATACTTCTCCATAAACAGCTTTGCCAAATAGTCTTTTTAAAACTTCGACTGGGACCTTTCCTGGTCTAAATCCTTTTATATTAGCCGTTTTGCTTAATTCGGTTAATCTAATTCCAATTTTTTCATCTATAGTTTTTTTATCAACAAAAACTTTTAAATTTGTTTTTAATCCTTTTTTGGAATCTACTGTTACCTTCATAATTTTTGGTGGGCAATGAGGGAGTCGAACCCACACACCTCTCGGTATTAGATCCTAAATCTAACGCGTCT
>Ga0208467_1000432_pt1 | contig 11561 bp, 9 predicted proteins | sample DeeseametaMP2098_FD_184176 | JGI IMG/M metagenome (GOLD analysis project Ga0208467, IMG submission 184176) | Marine microbial communities from the Deep Pacific Ocean - MP2098 (SPAdes) | ecosystem: Environmental > Aquatic > Marine > Oceanic | place: North Pacific Ocean | collected 2011-05-26 | reverse complement strand
CTTGGTCCAACCAATACCGGTAAAACTTACATGGCTATTGAAACGATGTTGGGTTTTGAAAGTGGAATTATAGGATTTCCATTAAGATTGTTGGCAAGAGAAGTTTACGAAAAAGTTTTAAAGAGAGTCAATCCTTCAAAAGTTGCTTTAATAACTGGAGAAGAAAAAATTATTCCTGCAAATGCAAGGTATTTTCTATGTACCACAGAATCAATGCCCATAAATAAATCGGTAGAATTTATTGGTGTGGACGAAATTCAAATGTGTGCGGATCAAGAAAGAGGACATATTTTTACAGATCGTCTTCTAAATTTAAGAGCTGAAAAAATAACAATGTTTTTGGGTTCACACACAATGAGAAATATTATTGAGTCTCTTGAGGAAGATGTCGAGTTTATAAGTAAAGAAAGATTTTCGAAACTTACTTACAGTGGTCAAAAAAAAATATCTAGATTAAATAGAAAAACTGCGATTATTGCTTTCTCAGTTGAAGAAGTATATGCAATTGCGGAATTAGTTAGAAGACAAAAGGGTGGCTCTGCAATAGTAATGGGTTCATTAAGTCCCAAAACAAGAAATTCTCAAGTAGAATTATATCAATCAGGTGATGTTGATTATTTGGTTGCCACTGATGCCATTGGAATGGGAATCAATATGGATATAGATAATGTTTATTTTACCAATTTAAAGAAATTTGATGGTAAAAAACTAAGAAGATTGAATTTATCAGAAATATCTCAAATAGCTGGAAGGGCAGGACGTCATGTAAATGACGGAAATTTTGGTATTACTGGACAATGTGAAAATTTAACGTCCAAAGAAATTGAATTAATTGAAAATCACAAGCTAGAATCTCTTCAAAAAATTTTTTGGAGAAATTTTAATTTAGATTTTAATAATTATGAAACTTTAATCAATTCTTTGGAAAAAAAACCTGATAAATTATTTTTGAGAAGAATAAATGACTGCGAAGACGAAAAAATCCTAAAATATCTTTTAAGAAATAATTCTAAATTCAAAATCCGTAATGAAAAAAATGTTCTAAAAATATTATGGGATTGTTGTCAAATACCTGATTTTGTTAAACATGCTTATGGTAATCACTTAGAAGTGGTAACCAAAGTTTTTAATTTTTTAATTTCGAATAAAGAGAGAATCCCAAATTTATATATGAGAGAACAAATAAAAAATTTGGATAAATTGGATGGAAATGTAGATACTTTAGCAAATAGAATATCAAATGTCAGGACTTGGGCTTATGTTTCTAATAAAAAGAATTGGGTACAAAATCAAGATTATTGGATTGAAAGAACTAAAACTATTGAAGATAAATTATCAGATAGACTCCATGAAGAATTAACAAAAAGTTTCATAGACAGAAGGGCAAGCGTATTAGCTAGGGGTCTTAAGCAAGATACAATTTTAGAAACAGAAATAAAAAATGACAAAAACGTTATTATTGATGGACAGTATATCGGAGAATTAAAAGGACTGAAATTAAATTTAGATTTTAGAACTGGAGCCCCTAATACAGATATTAAATCGCTAAAAAAGGCAGCTCGTCAGGGAATTGACCCGGAATTGACGAAAAGAGTGAATCTTATTATTTCCAGTGGAATTTTAAAATTAAATGAAGATTTTAAAATACTTTGGTTAGATAATCCTATCGCTAAGATTATACCAGGAAAAAATTATTTAGAACCAAATATAGATTTAATCACCGACGATATATTGGATTTAGATTCAAAAAATAAATTAAAAGAATTCCTACATAATTGGTTAAAAAATCTTATAAATACTGAATTAAAAGACCTGGTAAATTTAAATAAATTTGAACAAAAAAATAGTTCAGTACGAGCTTTGTGTTATCAATTATTTGAAAATAATGGAGTATTAAAAAGAGATTCTGTTAATGAATTTATAAAAAAACTTAAACAAGAAGACAGAAGAACATTAAGAAGTTTGGGTGTGAAAATTGGAAGATATCATATCTTCTTGTACAGAATATTTAAACCAAGCGCAGTAACTATTAGAGTGCTTCTATGGAAAAATTTTTTTCAAAACAATTCAAAATTAAATCCACCCAAGTTTGGTCTAAATTTTTTAGATTTAAAAAAAATCATAGATCAAAAATTTATGTTAATTTGTGGTTTTGAAAAATTTGAAAATTTTTTTGTTAGAATTGACATCTTGGAACGGTTATTTATTAAAATTATAGAAAATAATAAAAAAAATAAAATAAAATTAAACTCTGATATGATTAATCTACTTGGTTGTAGTAAAGATAATTTCATAAAATTACTTAAATTAATGAATTACAAATTCAAAAGTGGAGAAAAAGAAAATGAAATACATTTCAGATATATGCCAAAAAATATTAATAACAAAAAAAAACTATTAAAAAAATACAAGAAAAATGATAATCCATTTAACGTTTTAACTAATGTAAATTATAATCAAAAATGACGATGGCAAATATTTTCAAAAAGAAGACTAAAGATATAAGGAAAGCAAAATAAACCTTGTTCTAATTTGTACGGTGTTTCTCCATGCCATAAAAATAGAAGAGAATTATATTAAAAAAAAATCAATTATTCTAAAAGCCTTGTCAGATTTTCAGATAAAAAGAAAAGTGATCCTAAAATCGTTCTTAATAAAGCAAAAATAAAGAAAGTCAGTTTAATCAAATTATTTAATTTATAAGAAAGATAAAAAGGTACAGAAAAAAATTTCAGATTTAAAATTCTTGAAGTTTTATGGAAAATCATATAATCAGTTGGTATTTTGAATATAAATGAATCTACCTTAATGAAAAGATCTGGTGGATTATTTTATGTATACAGAAAAGAAAATAGAGATATAAAGCATCAATTATTAAAAATAAAATAATATGACATATATAGTTAAAGAAGAGTGTATTAAATGTAAATTATTAGATTGTGTTGAGGTATGTCCGGTTGATTGCTTCTACGAAGGTAAAAATATGCTAGTAATTAAACCTGATGAGTGTATAGATTGTGGCGTTTGTGAACCTGAGTGTCCGCTTGATGCAATCAAACCAGATACTGAACCCGGTGTGGAAAAATGGCTAGAGATAAATAAAAAATATTCTGAAATTTGGCCTAATATAAATCAAAAGAAGAATCCTCCAGCTGATGCCGACAATTTCAGAAATGAAAAAAACAAATATGAAAAATATTTTAAGGAAAATATAAAATAAATATGCCAATAAGAAAGAAAATGGGAAATAAAGCTAAAAAAATTAAAAAAAAAAAATTAAAAAAAAAAATTTATAGAAAAAAAGTAAAAACTAATCAAACTAACAAGAATAACCTTGAACGAGTAAATGTTTTACGGATTTCAAAAAATTATGACCAAAAAATTGAAATAGAAAAAATTAAGAAACAGGCTACAGAAAAGAAAATTTTTAAAATTAAAGATTATGTAGTTTATCCTAAGCATGGAGTTGGACAAATTTTTTCGGTTAGCACCAAAACTATTGGCGGTATAGAAGTTCACTGTTATGAAATTAAATTTACAAAAGATAAAGCAGTTGGGTTACTTCCAATAAATAAGCAATCTCATTTAAGACCTCTATCAAGTATAAATCAGATAAATAAAGTAATTAGTATTTTGAAGGGAAAACCTAAAGTAAAAAGAACAATGTGGAGTAGAAGAGCTCAAGAATATGAACAAAAGATTGTTTCAGGAAAAATCTATGATTTAGCAGAGGTAATAAGAGATTTAAATAAAGGGAATGACACTCTTGTGGAGCAATCCTATAGCGAGAGACAATTGCTTGAAAAAGCTTATGATAGAATTCTAAATGAATTTCAAATAGTACTTGGAATTTCTCACGAGCAAACTCAAAAAAAACTTGATAAAGCCCTTAAAAGAATTTAATCAGCTGAATAAAAAATACGCTCCTTACAAATTTTGTAATAAGGAGCGTATTTAAAGAAAACCCTGTTATCTTCTTCTTCTTTTTTTAGCTTTCTTTTTAGCTTTCTTTTTAGCTTTTCTTCTTTTAGCCATCTTTATCTCCCTTTATTATCTTTTTTGCGAATCAAAGTGATTCGATTTATATTTCTACTCTTATGTTTTTTTTTATTGATGTCAAATATAAATTTTTTTGAAAAAAATTAAAAAAAATTAAAAATAAATTAAAAAAATTAATTCTTTTGTTAAATTACAAATAAACAAGCAATAACAGTAACTTTTAATAAACAAATAAACTAAATCTAAGATTGAAATAATTAATTTTTATAAAAATCTTCTAAAATATTTTTATATCTTGCAATAACTTTATTTCTTTTTACTTTCATTGTTGGTGTTAGCAAACCATTTTCAATAGAAAAACTTTCATTAATTAAATAAATTTTTTTTATTTTTTCTAATAAAGTTAAATTTTTATTAATTTCACTTACTATTTCATTTATTTTTTCTTTTTGTCCTTCAAAGTCTTTATTGGGAACAATCAATGCAACCAAATAATTTTTTCCATCTCCATACACCATGCATTGATCTATTGCAGGAGAATTGGTTAGTTGATTTTCAATTTTTGCTGGAGAAATATTGTCACCTCCCGCGCTAACTATTATATCTTTTTTTCTGTCCGTAATTTTTAGATAACCATACTCGGAATCTATTTCTCCAATATCTCCTGTGTATAGCCATCCATCTTTGAGAACTTTTTCTGTATCTTCTTTCTTATTCCAGTAACCCAACATCACATTTTCTCCTTTAACCAGTATTTCTCCATCTTCAGCAATTTTGACTTCGTTTCCTTTAAATGGAGGGCCGACTGTTTCAACTTTAATTTTTTGAATTGGATTGCAGCTAACTACTGGAGAGGTTTCGGTTAAACCATATCCTTGTAAAGTGGGTAGTCCAATAGCATTCAAAAATTCGCCTATTTCTTTGTCTAGGGCTCCGCCACCAGAAACAAAAGCTCTTAAATTACCTCCAAATTGTTTTTTTACTTTTTTTCTGACTAAAACATTTACGATAAAATTTAATAATTTTTCAGATAAACTCATTTTTTGTTTTAGTAGTTCTTTTTTACCTAGAAAAATTGTTGCTTTGATTAATTTGGCTTTAAGACCAGTTTGTTTTTTCATATTCATATTTATTTTGTTATAAAGATTTTGGTAAAATCGAGGAACTGCGGTCATAATGGTCGGTTTGGCTTCAGAAATATTGTCTAAAAGTTTTTCTATTTTTTCTGCATAAAAAACTTTTGCCCCAACTGCAATTTGTGCAAATTGAACGGTATGTTCATAAGAATGTGATAAAGGAAGCCAGGTCAAAAAAATTGGTCTCTTATTTATTAAGGGTCTTAATATTTCACATGCTCCTTCCAAATTATTTAGTATACCTCCATGACTTAAAATAACTCCCTTTGGATTTCCTCCTGTCCCTGATGTATATATTATACAGGCAGGTGAAGTTCTTTTTAAATTTAAATTTTTTATTTCATCACTTTCTGATAGATTGCTTTCAATTATAGAGTTAAAATCCAAATATTTGTTTTTATAATTTCTGCTATTAATTTTTTCAAAAGTAATTACTCTTTTTATAAAGTCTTTTTCCTCAATTATGTTTTTTAGTTTGTCGTGCATTTCATTGTTAGAAACAATAATTACTGAAGGCTGACAATCTTCGATTAAATATCTATAGTCATTTTCAGTATACGTAGTATAGGCTGGCACAGTTATGCCGTTTGCTAACATCACTGCAATGTCAGAAACTAACCACTCCGGTCTATTCTCAGAAACTAAAAGACATCTGTCTCTATCTACGATATTTTCTTTTATAATTTTTGCAAGTTTGTGAATATTTGATGATGTTTCTGACCAAGTAAACCTTTTTTTATTTTGAGGATTAAGCCATTCCAAGAAAATGCTTTGGGGATTTTGTTTTTTTGCTTGATAAAAGTATAAGTCTATTAAACTGTTAAATTCATTTAAATTCATAAAATTTTGGTGGGCGAAGAGAGACTCGAACTCTCACAGTCTTGCAACCATTGGATTTTGAGTCCAACGCGTCTACCAGTTCCGCCATTCGCCCGTTCCCTCATTTAGTTAATGTTTATACGAACATTATGTTTTGAATTTATAAAATACGCAACTAAAAATTATTTTTTACTCTAGGCTAAAATCTTATTAAACTAATCAAGATTATTAATTTTAAAAAGTAAAAGCAGTCCAATAATCAGTAAAAAAATAGCAGCAGAAAATCCAATTCTTTGGTTTCCACTAACAAAGGTCAGGGTACTAACCAATACAGGACCAAGAAATGAAGTTAATTTTCCTGAAGTTGCAAATAAACCAAAACCTTTACTCTGATCTTCATTAATTAACATTTTTGAAATAATAACCCTGCTTGCCGATTGGATTGGACCTATAAATAAACCATTTATAGTAGCAAAAATAAAAAAAAATATTTTGGTAAAGGAAAATAAAATTAAAATAGAAGAAATAATTAGACCTAGTAATGACAAGACAATTATTTTTTTTGAACCCAAAATATCGTTAAAGTACCCACCAATTATCGCACCTATCACTGCAGAAACATTCATTAAAATTGATAACTGAAGTAGCTCTTTTATCGATAATTGAAATACCCCAACAGCAAATATTCCACCCATTACTATTATTGCATTAAGTCCGTCTGCATAGAGCATTCTAGCAATTAAAAAGATTCCAACTTTTTTTAATCCCTTATCCCAAACAAGTTTTTGGATCTGAGAAAATAGACTCAACTCATTTTTAGTTTCTATTAAAGTTTTTTTTGTACTTATTAACAAAGGTATTGAAAATATTAAAAACCATAAGCTTACAAAAAACGAAATTGCTCTAACATTTTCATAATTCTCTTTATTTAGACCAAATATAGGGTTTTCAGTATCTATAAATAATTTTATTGCCAAAAGCAAAACTAATATGCCACCTAGGTATCCTAACGCAAAACTTACTCCAGAGGTTTTTCCAAGATTTTTTTCTGACGAAACAGTTTTGAGCAAAGCATTGTAAAATAACAAACTTAATTCATAAAAAAAGTTTGCAACTATTACAATTATTAAAGTGAAAAAAATATAGTCTTTTGAAGGTTTTGCAAACCAAAGTAAAGTAGTTAAAATAATGCATGATAATGAAAATATTCTTAGAAAAGCAACTTTTAAATTTTTTTTATCAGAAATGGCACCCAAAAATGGTCCGATTACTGCAACGGCAAAACCTGAAACTCCAATGGCCCAGCCCCAATAAGATTGTCCCAATATAGGATCTTTTACAATTTGTTGTGCAAAATAAGTTGAAAAAATAAAAGTAATGATAATTGTCGTAAAGGATGAATTTGCAAAATCATAGAGTGCATAATTAAGTATTTTTTTCATAAATTTATAAGGATAATCGCTTATTTTCTTATATAACAACAATATTATCTTAATTAATACAAAAACCGAAGATTACCAAGTGAGCAAAGTTATCGAATTGATAAAAAAAATACCAAAAGCTGAATTGCATTTACATATAGAAGGTTCTCTAGAACCAGATCTTATGTTTGAACTGGCTAAAAGAAATAAAATAGAAATCCCCTTTAAAAGTATTGATGAAATCAAGACTACTTATAATTTTCATAACCTTCAATCCTTTTTAGATATTTATTATCAAGGAACCAAAGTTCTAATTAGTGAGCAAGACTTTTTTGACCTTACTTGGGCTTACCTGCTAAAGTCCAAAGAAGATAATATTGTTCACACAGAAATTTTTTTTGATCCTCAAACTCACACTGGTAGAGGAATTGAATTTGATCTAGTAATCAATGGTATTCACGGGGCCATTTTGAAAGCTGAAAAAGAACTAGGAATAAGTTCTAAAATTATCATGTGTTTTTTAAGACATCTTGATGAACAGTCAGCTTTTAGAATGTTAGATCAGGCCTTGAAACATAAAGATAAAATTATTGGAGTAGGCCTTGACTCTTCAGAAATTGGCAATCCTCCATGCAAATTTGAGCGTGTATTCAAAAAAGCAATGAGTGAAGGTTTTTTAACCGTAGCTCACGCAGGAGAAGAAGGACCACCTGAATATATTTGGGAGGCTTTGGACCTTCTTAAAGTAAAAAGAATTGATCACGGTATCCATTGCTTAGAGGATGAAAAGCTCGTTCAAAGACTACGGGATGATCAAATCCCCTTGACAGTTTGTCCGCTTTCAAATGTTAAACTTTATATCTTTGAAAAACTTAAAGATCACAATCTAAAAAAGTTGTTGGATAAGGGCCTGATAACCACTGTTAATTCCGATGATCCTGCTTATTTTGGAGGCTATCTAAACACAAACTTTATTGAATGCCAAATAGCTTTAAATCTTACTAAAGAGGATATAAAAAGACTGGTCATAAATTCATTTAGATCATCTTTTTTGAGCGAAGATGAAAAAAAAAAGTGGATAGTCAAGATTAATAATTTTGTCTAATTGAATATAGGTGTTTTTATTTTTTTTCTAAATATGTTTTCCATATTAAATTTAAACAATTTTCAAAATGTTTAGCATATTGTTTTGCATTACTTAGGGGAGATTTTAGAAACTTATTTCTTAATTCTTTTTTAATTTGAAACAATTTTTTCAAATCTGAAGCCTTAGAAATAGCTTTTGAAATATAATCTTTATCATTATTTGCTATCCAATCATCCATACCCAAATTTTTATTTATACTTACTCCAGTTCTGGAATAGAAATTGTTTCCTTTTTTTGTAAGTAATGGAACTCCCATCCAATTCGCTTCTAAACTTGTGGTAATCCCCGAATAGGGAAAGGGATCCAGTGCAATATCAATTTGATTGTATTTTTTTAACATTTCTTCCCTTGTTTTAGATCTACCCTCGGTGATTATTTTTTCAGTACTTATTCCGTTTTTTTGGAATTTTTTTCTTATATTTTCCACTATTTTCAGATTATCCAATTGTTTTGCTTTTAGGAAAAGTTTTGAATTTTCAACTCTTTTTAATATTTCTGACCATATATCTATTACATTGTCATTTATTTTAGAAAGATTATTAAAACTTCCGAAAGTAATTTTTTATTTTGGTATCTACTTTGATCAATTTTAATATCGTCATTTATTGAAATACATTGAAAAGTATTTGGTAATTGAAAAATTTTTTCAGTAAAATATTTTTGATCACTTAGTGGCACAACATATGGGTCTCCTATAATATAATCTATTTCTTTAAGACCGGTAGATGCATTATAACCCAACCAAGTTACTTGAACAGGCGCAGGTTTATTTATAAAAATTGATAATCTATTTTTTGCAGTATGGCCAGAAAGATCAAATAAAATATCTACTGAGTCTTTTTTAACTAAATTAATCACTTCTGTATCATTTAAATGATTAATTTTTCTCCAAACGTTAAATATTTTTTTAAATTCTAAAGTTATTTCATCCATTCTATTTGAGTTTGAATAAGCTATTAATTTAAATTTTTCGTCACTTATATGATTTATTGTATTTAATAGATAATTACTTACAGGATGATTCCCATAATCTCCTGATACAAATCCAATTCTAATTTTTTTGTCTGTTTTTTTTATTTTTGGAAATTGTCTTATTTTACCTAAATCAATCTTTGGTAAACTTTGCTTGAATTCTTGCGCTAATCTAAGATAAAGATTTAAATCAAAATATTTACTGAAATTTAAACAAAATAAATAATTTTGATATGCTCCGGAAAAGCTAGGATTTATTTTGATTACTGATTTGAAGTTTAATATAGCTAGATCAAATTTTCCAATTTCTTGGTACAAGGCTCCTAAATTGTTGTAGGCAGCAAAATAATTTTTATTAAATTTAATCGCAAACTTATAATTATCAATGGCCTTTTCATAATCTACTTTTTTTTTATATAAATTGGCCAAGCTATAGTATGCATTACTATCTTCTGAATTAATTTTTAGTATTTCGCGAAAATATTTTTCAGATTTTTTTTCCTGATTTAATTTATTATACAAGTTTCCTAGTAATAGTAATGTGTCTGTTGATTTTGAATTAATTTTTAAGCATTTTTTTGACTGTAAAATTGCTTCATCGTATTTCTTTAAATCATAAAGTAATTTTAATAAGTTAAAGTGTGCCTCAAAAAAATTTGATTTTATTTGGATAGATCTTTGAAAATAACTAATTGCTCCTTCTGTCTTATGAAGTTTTAGTAAAATTAACCCATAAATATTGCATAATTGATAATCTTTTGAGTTTCTTGCAAGTAAACGTTTAACTAGATTTTCCGCTTTTAAAAAATTACCCAAATTATAATTTTGAATTATTTCTTTAATTTTTTCTTCAAATATCATGATATTTTTTACCAAATCAACTAAACTAATTTAAATCAAATATCATGATATTTTTTACCAAATCAATTAAACTAATTTAAAACGTAAAAATGATCAAAAAATTATTTGACAAATGTGTGCATTGGGGTGGTCAAAAATATGCTAATTTTGCCTTGGCTTTTCTATCCTTTATAGAAAGCTCCTTTTTTCCAATACCTCCTGATGTGATGATTGTTCCCATGGTTATCGCAAAAAAACAACAATTTATTAAAATAGCTTTAATCGCAACTATATTTTCTGTCCTAGGTGGTCTGTTCGGATATTTAATAGGATATATTTTTTTTAATGAAATTGGTTATAAAATTTTTCAAATTTACGGCTATGAAAATGTAAACGTATTAAAAGAAATGTTCTCAAGTAAAGAAGGTATGTTTTCCTGGTTTGGTCTTTTATTTGTTGCCGGATTTACTCCTATACCGTTTAAAATATTAACAATCACTAGTGGATTTATACATTATAATATTTTCACTTTTATTTTTACTTGTATTTTTACTAGAGGTTTAAGATTTTTTTTGGTCGCATTTCTAATAAATAAATTTGGTTCAAAGATAGGTCCCTTTATGGAAAAAAAAGCTGGTAAATGGACATTTATAATTGCTGGGGTAGTAATTTTATTATGTGCAGTAGTTTATTTTTTAATAATGAATAAATGATGTTAAATAAAAAAAACAATATAATCTTAATTATTATTTTTTTTGTAATTTCACTCTCAATTATTTCTGCATTAATAATTGAATATGTTCTAAATCATAGACCATGTAGTCTTTGTCTTTATGAACGAATTCCCTATTTCCTTTCCGCTCTATTAATAATTAAAATATTCTTTTTTAAGAAAAATGAAAAAATCACCTTATTGATATTGTTTTTAATCTTTACAATTAGTACATTGCTTGCATTTTATCACTTTGGAATTGAACAAGGTTTTTTTGATGAATCTTTTGTCTGTAATGTAGAAAACCAATTAACAATTTTGTCAAAAGAAAATCTGCTTAAAGAACTAAATAAAAATATTGTAAGCTGTAAAGACGTAACTTTTAGAATATTAGGTTTATCGCTTGCAGCTATTAATACTATTTTATCTGTTGTATTAAGTATTATTTTTTTAAAATTATTTTTTAATTATGGTTCCAGTTCAACATCCCAATACAAATAATCCATCCAACTCTC
>Ga0208467_1000428_pt1 | contig 11586 bp, 9 predicted proteins | sample DeeseametaMP2098_FD_184176 | JGI IMG/M metagenome (GOLD analysis project Ga0208467, IMG submission 184176) | Marine microbial communities from the Deep Pacific Ocean - MP2098 (SPAdes) | ecosystem: Environmental > Aquatic > Marine > Oceanic | place: North Pacific Ocean | collected 2011-05-26 | reverse complement strand
TAGGCTTGGACTCGACTGCATCAGTATGGGAGAAGTCATTGCCTGGCTTATGGAATGCAGACATGAAGAATTGATATCAGATGCGGATATTGATGGTATCGACCTATCTTGGGGTTCGAAAGAGGCACTGCTTCGACTTCCTGAAATGGTTGCTCACAGGGAGGGAATAGGTGACCTGCTGGCGGAAGGGACAAAACGTGTAGCAAAGCAATTTGGTGAAGAAGCACAAAAACTGACAGTAGAGGTGAAGGGGTTAGAATTGTTTTCAGCCGATCCCAGAGGGATTAAGGGATATGCTCTCATGAACGCTGTTAATTCCCGGGGAGGAGACCACTACCGCGGCGAACCGTCCATTGAGCTGACTGGAGATGAAGAACTAGCCATGAAGCGTATCGGCAATCGGGATGCTGCCCATAGATTGAAAGAAGAAGGAAAGGGATTGCTGGTCAACTATGCCGAACATATGGGAATTCTTTCTGACAGCATGACTATCTGCAAGAATATCTCCTGCTGTATGGTGGACGTCATCGGTTTTGACTTTGCTGCGGAGGCTTACTCTGGGCTGCTTGGTCACGATATAACGGCACAACAGCTTTGGGAAATCTGTTCCCATGTAAGCCAAGTTGAAAGAGAATTCAACATTCGTGAAGGTCTCCGCCCAGAAGACGATACTCTTCCTGTTCGATTTTTGGGTCAACCTATCCCAGATGGTCCAGCTAAGGGGACGGTAATAGATATTGACAGAATGGTTCAAGATTATTACAAAGAAAAAGGGTGGAAAGAATAATTGTAGAGGGAAATCGTGTCTTATATTGAAACTGTCAACTCTGAGGAAGCTGATGGTATTGTAAAGAAGGAGTACGAGAAAGGGATACGTAGGTCTGGGAGAGTATTTAATATATTAAAGATCATGAGCCTGAGCCCACAGGCTCTTCAGGCCTCCATGCGGATGTATCTGGCTATCATGTTTGGTGAGTCAGATCTTTCCCGGGCCCAGAGAGAGATGCTTGCCACGGTAGTGTCGTGGACCAACGACTGCTTTTACTGAGTGGAGGCTCACGGGGAAGACTTCCGGGCTGAAGTTGGAGATAATGCGTTGGCAGACCAACTAAAGCAAGATTGGCAAACGGCAGAGCTGGATGATGCTGACCGGGTGCTGTGCCAATGGGCAGAAAAACTGACCCGATCACCGGACAAGATGACCCAGGCTGATGTAGACTTTCTTAAAGAGAGGGGATTCAGTCAGTCAGCTGTCAGCGATGCAGCACAAGTCGTCGGCTATTTCAACTATATCAACAGGATCGCAGATGGCTTGGGTGTGGACCTGGAGCCGGAGATGGAAAAAGTGGATGAAAGTCTGCTTTAACTATTTCTTGACTGTCGGATATTTGATCCCCAGTTGTTTGAGATAGCTATCGTACTTTTTAGGATTGTAGTAATATTTCTTCATTTCATCCCGGTAAGTCGCCATGATCTTTCTGTTCAGATCGATGGCTGGAGTATCTTCATCTCTGATCATTGGTTTATACTCCATCTTAGAAGCCTGTTCCTCTTGATAATATTTTTTAGCATCAGTGACAATGGAAGGTTCTGTGAATAAGTCTACCAGTGTCATAGCCACAACTTTTGCTCCTGCCACGGCGCCCTTATGAGCTATGGGGGTTGCCATTGCAATGGAATTGAGCCAATTGTGGCCAGGCAAACCAGGAATGTTTGACGGGAATCTGAGCGTTACTGTAGGTACTGCCCAGCTGATATCACCAATGTCATCTGAACCGCCGCCTTTATTGTATTTCTCAGGAAGTGGCTCTCTTAATGTGTCGAGCTCAGTGGCCAGTCCTTTAGGCTCTTCATGGCCAGCCTCTTTCTGAACTGCTTTTGCCAAAGTCTGATCGGCATTACTCCATTCTGGGATGCCAACATCTATAATATTATCGTACATAGCCGTGGCGACAGGTTTGCTGAAGTATCGTGGCCAAGCACTACCAAGGATACGCGTTTGAATGAGTTCTGTGTTACTCATAAGAGCAGCTCCCTTGGCAATATTATTTGACATATCAAAAAGATCCATAATATGCTTGTAATCAATTTCACGAAGATAGTACCAGACAGAAGCATTCCGCGGAACCACATTAGGTTGATCGCCACCATCGGTAATGACGTAATGGACCCGATAACTGGGACGAAGATGTTCTCTTCTGAAGTTCCATCCGATATTCATCAGTTCTACAGCATCAAGAGCACTTCTACCTCGCCAGGGCGAACCAGCAGAGTGAGCTGTCTGTCCTTTAAAAGTGTATTCTACTGAGACAAGGCCGTTCCCACCCCCCTGACCGTAGGAGGTAGACAGGTTGCTACTCACATGTGTAAATATGCAGATGTCCACATCCTTGAAAAAACCGTCCCGCACAAAGTAGGCTTTAGAGCCCAGTTGTTCTTCGGCTACACCCGGCCAAACACGAATGGTCCCTTTCATTTTTTCTTTTTTCATGATTTTTTTAACAGCCAAGGCAGCTGCAACAATTACTGCCTGTCCTGAATTGTGTCCCTCTCCGTGACCGGGGGCACCTTCTATGATGGGATCGTGATACCCCACACCAGGTTTTTGAGATGCTTTCGGAATGCCATCAATATCGGAGCCCAGAGCGATAACAGGTTTTCCCGAACCCCATTCAGCCATCCAGGCAGTGGGCATGCCCGAGATCCCTTCCTGAACCTTGAAGCCATTTTTCTTCAGAATTGCGACGAGGTATTTTGATGTTTCTATTTCTTGAAATCCCAGCTCCCCAAAACTGAATATCATATCCACCATTTGCTGGATCATTTTGGCATCTGCCTCAACATAATCTACGGCCAGGGTTTTCAGTTCGCTGGAACTCTTTGGCAAACCAAAAATATTGCTCTGAGAAAATGCAAGAATGAAAAAAGTAACCGAGGCTGTCTTGAAATATCTCATTGTCTCACTCCTTAACTTAAACTGGCAAAAGTTAACTGGACAGTTTGGCTCGTCAAATGATCATTTTGAAAACCTACACCCCAATTGATTAGACTGTAAATTAAGAAAATTATGTTTAGCATGAACCATTTGTCACTATACTTTCCCATCTCAATAGAGGACGCTTTTGACGGACCCTGTTACCTATGCCATGCCCTTAGGCCTGCTGGGGCGCTTTATGCACTGGCTTACGGTCCGCAGGCTGTTAGACAACATTATTAACTATCGCAGAGAAAAACTTGAGGAAATTTTTTCTCAAACAAGATCTGAGGAAATTAGTATATGAAAGTAGCAGTTTTTGGTGGCACAGGTTGTATTGGGAGCTATGTTGTTGAGGCGTTGCTAGATGGTGGTCATGACCCCGTTCTTCTTGTCCGGGAGGGGAGTGAGCAAAAGGTGGTTCGGAAAGACGAATGCCGAATTGTTATTGGCCATATTGCAGATGAAGATTCTGTGCGGAAGACACTCGCCGGTACAGAGGCTGTTATCTATCTTATCGGCATCATTCAGGAATTCAGGCGAAAAGGGATTACATATGAGGCACTTCACTTTGCGGGGGCTAAGGAGTGTATGAAGAAAGCGCAAGAGTTGGGCGTAAAGCGGTTTCTACTCATGAGTGCTAACGGTGTGAAACCTGAAGGTACTGGTTATCAGATTACTAAATATCTTGCTGAAGAATACCTGAAAACGACTGATCTAGAGTATACCATTTTCCGCCCTTCATTGGTATTTGGAGATCCCAGAGGTCAGAATCGTCCCGAGTTCTGCACCCATTTACGTGATCAGCTTATTCGGTTGCCCCTGCCAGCACCACTTTTTTATTCCGGCTTTTTGCCTAATGATGCGGGTAAGTTTGAAATGTCTCCTGTCCATGTAAAGGACGTGTCCTCCATCTTAGTTCAATCTCTAAGCAGGAAAGAGAGCATCGGTCAGATCTACGAACTGGGCGGCCCTGAAAATCTTGATTGGAAAACCATCATTAAATTCATCGGAAGAGCGGTGGATAAGAACAAGTGGACTGTTCCAACTCCCGCTTTTGGGATTAAGTTTGTGGCGGCACTGTTTGACAGATTCGCCTTCTTTCCAATTACGCGCGAGCAGATAACCATGCTGATGGAAGGGAACTGTTGTGATTCCAAGGACATTTTCGAGTTGTTTGGTTTGAAGCCAACCTATTTTGACAAGAAATCCCTGAGCTATTTGCTGGCTGATTAAAGAGCAATACGCCATAAATTGCACATTGTTTTATCACAAATAAAATGTTGAGAAACGGAACTATTCTAATGTTGATTCTCGGCCTATGTGTTGGTGAAAATGTGAACGTACTGAAAGAAGGGGATATAGCTCCCGATTTCGTTCTACTTGACCAAGATGGGAATGAAAGGAAGCTGTCTGATTATCGTGGGCACTACGTTGTTGTCTATTTCTATCCCAAGGCTAATACACCTGGGTGAACGAAAGAAGCCTGCAGTTTGCGGGATCATTACAATGGATTCAGGAAGCAGAAAGTCACTGTTTTTGGCATCAGTTACGACTCTGTTGAGTCGCAGAAAAAATTTCGAGACAAGTATAACCTTCCATTCATACTCTTAAGCGATAATAAACACAAAGTAAGTAAACTGTACGGGGTCGACAAAGGTTGGTGGACAGCACGAAAAACCTTCATTATTGATCAAGAGGGGAAGATTATGAAGATTTATGATAAAGTTTCTGTGACCACTCATGGTGAAGACATCCTTGAATTTTTATCTGTGTATAAGCTGGAATCAGCAGAAAAATAAGCTCCACCATACTCGCTTTATCTTCGTGATTCATTTTTTTGTGAATAAAATGATTATACACAAAACACTGTCCTTTTGGCTGAACAGGCGTGCGTAGTATAATTGACTATCTGAGAGTTTCTTGGATCGGGATGAATATGGCCGTGGCTTTTATTCTTCTTGCACCTTTTGATATACTCTTGACCGTTCTCTTTCGCAACCGCCGCTCCTGGTTTTTTACCTGGCTCTGGTCCAGATGGGTTTTTCTTATGGGGGGAATTCGATACAGGCTGGAAGGGGAGGGAAACCTTGTTTTAGGGGAAAAATATGTTTTTATGAGCAACCACACCCATGAAGCGGATATAGCACTTCTCTATTTGGCTTTGAAGCGGGATATTGTTTTTGTATCGAAGGGAGAATTCAAAAAATTCCCCTTTGTCGGTTGGTATGCGGTACTGAAAGGGCACATTTTTGTGGATCGCTCTAATCCCACAGGTGCTCAATACACCATGATGAAGGAAGCGGAAAAACTGAAGCGGTGCCGAAGATCTGTAGTGATTTTTCCAGAAGGGACTTATTTCAAGGACAGAGTGATAAGGTCTTTTATGCCCGGCGGTGCCGTGCTGGCTGTGGGAACAGGCATGAAAGTGGTCCCTGTTGCCATCCATTCAAAGGCTAATATAGACAGTTTGCTCATTAAGGGAACTTGGAAGAATCCTCTCAGGGTTATCATCGGGGAACCGTTCTCCGTGGAAGGGAAAACGTACGATGACAGGTACGACGTAGCAAAACAGACCCGGGAGGCTATATTGGATCTCATCAGCTCTGGCTCCACATTGTCAGGCACCAAAGGGGATTCTCCCGATCAATAAAGGGTCGAGACGTGAAATTGTGAAGTTGCGGATTGTACTAGCTCTATTTTTACTTTCCTCATTATCCTGGACTCAATCCGGTCGCATAAACGGCTTTATCACCGATGAAGAGACAGGAGAAGTTCTCATGGGTGCGAATGTTTTTTTCCTGGAAACCGGTGAAGGGATGGCTACAGATATGAACGGTTACTACGTCTTGGATGGCATCCCTCCCGGTGAATATACTTTTCTTGTCAGTTATCTCGGCTATGAAGAATACCGTGAAAAATTCACTTTCAAGGAAAATGAAGTTGTAAACAGAAACATCGCGTTGGCTCCCATTGTTCTTGAGTCAGAAGAAGTGATTGTGGAAGGGGAGAAGATTCAGCGTAAGGTCAATATTCAGCCGGGCAAAGTGAACCTGAATCCCCGCCAGATAAAGGCCTACCCTGCTTTGGCAGAGCCGGACATTTTTAGAGCCATCCAAGCCCTTCCTGGTGTCCTTACCTCCTCGGAATTCAGCACAGGTCTCATCATAAGGGGTGGCAATACGGATCAAAACCTCATCCTTTTGGATGGCATTACTGTTTATAATCCATCGCACTTAGGCGGAGTTTTTTCAAACTTTATTGTGGACGCTGTAAAAGAGGCAGAGCTTATCAAAGGGGGATACAACGCTGAGTACGGTGGCAGGCTTTCAGCTGTACTTAACGTTATCAGTAGAGAAGGAAACCGGAAAAAATTCGATGCAACTGCTAATGTATCCTTACTTTCAACGCAAACCACCATGGAGGGACCATTCTACAACGGAGCATGGCTTTTAGCCATGCGCCGAACCTACATAGATAAAGCGCTTGAGTTAGCCAATGATCTCAACTTAACCACCACGAAAGTGCCTTATTACTTTTATGATATTCAGGGTCACGTTTTTTCGGATCTTTCAACAAGGGACAGAATCAGCCTCAGTTTTTATGGTGGGCTTGACGATTTTTATTTTGATGATCTCGGTTTCAATGCCCAATGGGGTAACCAAACATTCAGTCTTGCCTACCGGAAACTGTTTAGTGATCTCCTCATCGGGAACTTTCTTGTGGCCTCAAGCCAGTTCAAAACACTGTTTGGATTGGGTGGTGAATCGGGGTTTGTCAATGACAATGTTATTGATGACCAGACAGTATCGGCTAATTTTACTTATTTCCATAGCAAGGACAATACCTTGAAGTTCGGCTTCCAGGCTAAAAGGCTTGGTTTTGATTACGTCAGTTCATTTGGGGACACCACTCTTTTTAGAGTTGATAGAGCTCCTTATGAGATGGGACTTTATTTGAAAACAAAAATGTCCTTTGGAAAAAAAGTTATCTTTGAACCAGGCTTTCGACTAAACACATACACCGATCAGACTGACATTCTTTTTCCTGATTTCAGGCTCGGAGTCAAGTATCTGGTGACAGACGACCGTTATATCAACTTTGCAGTTGGTAATTATCACCAATTCATTCAGACGGTTCAGGATGATTATAATCCTACAATCCTCGACTTCTGGGTAGCCATTGACTCAAGCGTTGGTGCTGGCGCGTCTCAGCAAATAGTGCTTGGTTACGAGGAATACATTGGCGGCAGTTATAAGATTCAAGTGGAAGGATATTATAAAAATCTCCAAAATATGCTGACATTTGTTGAAACTAGGTCCTCTACCGATGAACAGCTTGCCAATGAACAGGTGTCAGATAACTTTGCTCCCTCTGATGGAAGTGCGTACGGTCTGGAAGTTTTTACTCAGAAAATGATGGGCAGTTTAACTGGATGGATTGCCTATACATATTCCATTTCTAGAAAAACTCTTGATAACAGAACTTATTTTACAAACTGGGACCGGCGTCATGCTTTCAATGTTATTGGGAACTATAATATCAATGAAAAATGGGATCTTAACTGGAAATGGACCTACCAAAGCGGTCAGGCTTTTACTCCAATTCTGGGTTATTTTCTTGAGGACCTAGAATACGGAGTTTCTGGTGCGGGCACCGTTAATTTTAGAACGATTCCTGGTACGAGAAATTCTGGCCGGTATCCACCCTTCCATAGACTGGATTTTTCTATGGTTCGTCATATTCAAACGAAAAAATTTGAAAAGATGGATTTTTATTTTCAGATAATTAACGCATACAACAGACAAAACATTTTTCGTTACGCTTACACTTCTGGTAGTGCTTTCAACGGTTTGGATGATGATGGCGACTGGGATGTGGAAAGTCATGATACGAACAAGAATGGCAAACCCGATCCCGGTGAACCCAATGTGGATGAACCTGATGAGGGTAAAGTGATACGGAATGATATTTCTGTCTTCCCTCTGATTCCAACTATAGGTCTTTCCATTGATTTCTGATATGAAAAAAGGGCTGATTATTATTCCGTTTTTGCTTTTTTTCAGCTGTATAGAAGATGATCCTGCCGTTTACGATGAAAAACTGGTGGTGTTTTCTAGTTTAACAGCCGGGTTTCCCATGGGTGTGTTGGGGGACACATGTACTGTTTCTCTTTCAGCGGATATTGCTGAAGAGAAAGATCCTCAGTCTCTTTTTGTAAGTGACGCATTTGTTACTATACAAGCTGTGGGAGAAGCCGAGCGGGACACGCTCTTTCCTGTCCCCGATTCTCCTGGTCGGTACCTGTCCAGATCCTCGGTTATTTTTGAACCGGGTAAAACCTACAGACTGGAAACCAGCTGGCAAAACTATACGGTATATGGTGAAACTACTGTACCTGAGAAGATTGAATTTTTCAGCCCATCTGGTGAGACGTACATCTGTGATGGTGAAGAGAGAGTGGTGGATGTTATCAATACGGACAATTTTGACATCACTTGGTTACAGCAGGTGGAGAGTTTTGAAGAAGTATTACAAAAAATTGACTTTACAAAAATCTCTACAGCGATCTACAAAAATGAAAGATGTTATGTAGGCAATTTTGCATCTTTTCCTCTCTTCTTTCTGAATTTCAACTCTGAGGATTACAATACAATTCAGGTATCCTCATTTGCACTAGAGGGTGGGAAACGGGACTTGGAGCCTTTCAGTGAAAACAGCAGTATCGACTATTTTGATTACAACAGAAACGGAATACGTGATTCCACTTTTGTGAATCTGATCTATGACACTACACTGCTTTATCAGCTTTGGAAAGATGACTACTTGCGCCTTGAGAATGGTGATCCATACCGAATCAATCCATTCCAGTGGCAGGTGGTGGAATCCCCAGTCCCTATGAGTTGGTTGTTCTTCAATTATTATGGACTACACCTTATTACTCTTTCCGCCACTGATGAAGCTTATTACAACTACTATAGTGGAGATCCGGTCGCGCAAAACCAGTTTCTTCTCCCCCAAGGCAATATTGTGGACGGATACGGCCTTTTTTTTTCCAGAGCCTCCAGAGGATTCCTGGTCAATATTGCACGTGATTCAACCTCTAGGTTTTAAATTTCCCCTTCATGAAAACAGTTTTTTCTGAGAAGGTGGACCATCTCATCCTATAGAACCTCTTTTGGTTCAGGCCCCACGGGCCTGGCAGTCACCTTTTCCATCTGGATTGTTACTGTAGGGGTCAATCAGTTCTTATCTCTTCCCTCCATTGTGATGCCGGAGGGGATGTGGTGGTTCCTGTTTGTCCTTTTTGTTATCGATTTTTTTGTCACCATTGCCTGGAGCTTGAAACATTTACCTTTTTCAAAGCGTGGGAAGGAGCTGGTTACAACGGGCCCCTACGCTTGGAGCCGTCACCCACTCTACAGTGCTTTCATCTGGAGCGGCACGGGTATTGTTGTTCTTTTGTCTCGGTCTTGGGCGGTGCTATTTTCAGTGATTCCCATAAGTCTTTTTTGGGCTTGGCATATCACGAGTGAAGAAGAGTTCATGCTTGAAAAATTTGCTGATGACTATAGAAAATACATGGAGAATACCGGACAGTTCTTTCCAAAACTGAAGCGAAGTGAAAACAGGGAATAGTAAAGCAGTAATTTTCCTTGCCATCTTCGGCGTTTCGCTTTTCTTCTCGCTGACGCACATTGCAGCGAAAGAGGCTGTCATGAAGCTGTCTCCCTGGGCGGTAGCTTTTTTCCGGTTTATCATCGGAAGTGCAACACTGTTTCTTCTCATGAGATTAACAGGAAAAAAGATTACCATCCAGCCTGTGGACCGTTGGCGGTTTGTGACACTGGCTTTTCTGGCAGTCCCTTTGAACCAGATGACATTCCTTACAGGAATTCATTATACACCAGCGTCTCACCCCGCCCTCATGTATGCCACTACGCCAGCGTGGGTATTGCTTCTTACACTTTGGTTAAAGATTGAGAAATTAAGATGGTGGAAGTGGGCGGGTGTTGCGCTGGCCATGTTTGGTGTGGCCGTTTTGTTTGCTGGAGAACTGCTCTCTTTCAGACAGGATACAGTTCTGGGTGATCTGTTGATTCTTGTGGCAGTGCTGTCTTGGGCCCTTTTCACAGCCTTGGGGAAGCCCATCGTTGAGCGATACGGTTCTCTTGAAACTACTTTCGTAGTCATTACGTTCGGCCTGTTCCTTTATTTTCCCTTTGGCCTGATTCCAGCAATCAGAGCGGATTATTCACAAACGACCATTACTGTCTGGCTCTCTGTCGTTTACATGGGCATTTTTGCTTCCGGCCTGGCCTACTTTTTGTGGTACTGGCTCCTTGAGCGAATTCGACCGTCGCAGGTTGCCATCGTCACTTGCACGCAACCTCCCCTGACAGCCCTTCTGGCGTGGATCATTTTCGGAACGGTCCCTACATATAATCTTTTGATGAGTGGAATAATAGTACTAACGGGTGTCTTCCTAATGGTGGGTTACGGTGGTACAAAACGGGGGCTCGATGAAGCGTAAACTTTCAGCATTGCAAAAATTATTGTGGTTAACACTTTTTGGTGTAGGGTTTGCAATGGTAGAAGCTGCCGTTGTTATTTACCTCAGACAACTTCTCCATGTAGAAGGGAGTAATATTACTTTGTCAGGTATCCCTCGTGGGATTCTCACTGTAGAAATTGTCCGGGAGTTTACCACTCTGGTAATGTTGATTTCTGTTGGGGTTTTGGCAGGAAGCAGACCTATGGGCCGGTTTGGTTCATTTATTATTGCTTTTGGAGTCTGGGACATATTCTATTATGTATTTCTCTCGATTTTTCACGGTTGGCCCCGTTCTTTTCTGGATTGGGACCTCCTTTTCCTTATACCGGTTCCCTGGATGGCGCCGGTGCTGGCCCCAGTGTTGGTAAGCTGTGGATTGATTTTTAGCGGATACTGGCTTTTGATTAGAGAACAGCAAAAAAAGAGACTCGTTGTTTTTCTTTCTGACTGGATCATTGAAGCAGTTGCCACTGTACTTATCTTATACAGTTTTACCAACAATAACGGTGTCACTACTCCAGAAGTTTTCTCCTGGATAATCTTTCTTACGGGACTTGCCCTGGGTGTGGGCTATTTCATTTGGCGAATGATGAAATCATCCGTCAAATGATAACTACGCTTCGGCGGATTATTCTTCCTGCTGATCCGGCAGTTTCTCGACGGGTTTTTACTTTAGCTTTTCCTATCATCCTCGGCAATCTCAGCCGCGTGCTCATGAATGTGGTTGATGTGGCAATGGTGGGCCGCTTAGGTGCTAAATCGCTGGCGGCAGTGGGGTTGGGTGCTGTTCTTATATGGACAATACTGAGCATCGGCATCGCTTTCCGAACGGGAGTGCAAACGGTGACATCTCGGCGATACGGCCAGAAACGGTTCAACGATTGCGGACTTGCTTTGAATAGCGGACTGGCGTTGGCAAGCATAGTAGGTGTTATTCTTGCCATAATGGGTTATAAGATGGCTGGAGTGGCCATTAGATTTCTCATAGATGACCCGGTCGTTATCCCACTGGCTCTGGTATACACCCAGTGGTCATTCGTAGGGGCGGCCTGTATCA
>Ga0208467_1000418_pt1 | contig 11741 bp, 9 predicted proteins | sample DeeseametaMP2098_FD_184176 | JGI IMG/M metagenome (GOLD analysis project Ga0208467, IMG submission 184176) | Marine microbial communities from the Deep Pacific Ocean - MP2098 (SPAdes) | ecosystem: Environmental > Aquatic > Marine > Oceanic | place: North Pacific Ocean | collected 2011-05-26 | reverse complement strand
CGGTGCCTGAGCCGGTGCCTGAGCCGGTGCCTGAGCCGGTGCCTGAGCCGGTGCCTGAGCCGGTGCCTGAGCCGGTGCCTGAGCCGGTGCCTGAGTCAGAGGCACCAAAGGCCCGTGTCATTTCTTCGAGCGGGTCATCGGCTCCACCCCGGCGCGACATTGAGCCCGAGGTTTCTGTCGAGCCTTCTGTCGAGGTTCCTGCCGTGCCTGTCCATCACGATGAGACTCCCTCAGTGCCCGATCCTGCCGCACGTGTCGATATGGGAGCGCGGCTGCCTCCTCCAGGTTCGACTCCGCCCCTGTCGTCGTCCGGTAAGCCGATTCCTCCGCCCCCTGGTCCTCCGGTGTCCGACTCGGGTCGCAGGATCTCCCCACCTCCGGGCACAGCCGGTCGTCGAAACGCGCCTCCTGCAGGTGGAGCTCCGGGCCGTCCCGGTGGCCCTGCTCCAGCGGGAAGACGGCCACCGATGGGTGGCGGTCCGCGACAGTCGGTTCCAGGAGCAGGTCCGAGGCCCGGTGGTGGCCCTGGCGGACGTCCCGGTGGTGGCCCCGGCGGACGCAGGCCGCCTCGTCGCAAGGGTCGCAGACGTCGCAGTCGCGAAGAACTCCAGCCGATGGATATGCCGAGCTACACGCCAGACGACGCGGCTGTTCCAGACGGTGAGGTAGTTGTCGAACGCGCCTGCACTGCACAGGAGCTGGGTCCGAAGTTGAACAGGACCACCGCCGACGTCATTCGATTCCTAATGCAGCAGGGTGAGATGGTCACAGCCACCCAGTCCCTGTCCGACGACATGATCGAGTTGTTCGCAGCCGAACTCGAGGTCGAGATCCGAATGGTGGATCCGGGCGAGGAGCAGGAGGTCGAGCTGCTCAAGTTGCTTGACGTGGTCGACGATGCCGATGACGACGACGCTCCGCTGCGACCGCCGGTGATCACGGTCATGGGCCACGTCGATCACGGTAAGACGAAGTTGCTGGACCAGATCCGCAACACGAACGCAGTTGATGACGAAGCCGGCGGGATTACCCAGCACATCGGCGCATACCAGGCCCGTTCAGGTGACCATGCGCTCACCTTCCTGGACACCCCCGGGCACGAGGCCTTCACCGCCATGCGGGCACGTGGGGCTGGGGCCACGGACATCGTTGTGCTGGTCGTTGCCGCCGACGATGGCGTGATGCCCCAGACGGTTGAGGCACTCAATCACGCAAGGGCGGCCGACGTTCCGATCATGGTCGCCATCAACAAGGTCGATCGGGAGAACGCAGATCCGCAGCGGGTCCTCAGCCAACTCGCTGAGCACAACCTTGTTCCCGAGGCATGGGGAGGTGACACGGTAACCGTCGAGGTGTCGGCACTCGTGGGTACGGGCGTCGGTGAACTGCTCGAACACCTTCTGGTGCTGGCAGAGGTCGAGGATCTCCGTGCCGATCCCGAGGGTCGGGCACAGGGGGTCGTGCTTGAGTCGTTCCTCGACATTGGGCGAGGTCCTGTGGCGACGGTTCTGGTCCAGCGTGGAACCCTCAGGGTCGGAGACCCGATGGTCGCTGGTGCCGCATGGGGCCGCGTGAGGGCTCTCGTCAACGGCAGTGGGGAGCAGGTCGATGAGGCTGGCCCATCCGTGCCGGTACAGGTATTGGGCCTTTCCGACGTCGCAGACGCCGGCGAGGGCTTTGTCGTGGCGCCCAACGAGAAGGTCGCCGGGCGCGTGGCTGACAAGCGCGGGCACTGGCGGCGGGTGGCGAACATCGGGCGTGACGCCCACGCACTCTCAGGTGGAGCCAGGCTCGAGGACATTTTCGAGCAGGTCCAAAAGGGCGAGGTAGCCAACCTGAACCTCGTTGTGAAGGCCGATGTCAACGGCTCGCTCGAGGCGGTCGCCGAAAGCCTCCGCAAGCTCGAACGCGAAGAGGTGAAGCTCTCGTTCGTGCATCGTGCCGTAGGTCGAATCACCGAGAACGACATTCAGCTCGCGGCCACGTCGAACGCCACGATCATCGGATTCAACGTACGTCCCGAGCGCAAGGCCCGGGAACTTGCCGATGCCGAGAACGTCGAGATCCGTACCTACGAGGTCATCTACAAGCTGATCGAAGACGTCGAGGCGGCAATGCTCGGCATGCTTGCACCGGAGTACGAAGAGGTCGTTACGGGCGAAGCCGAGGTTCGTCAGGTCTTCTCGGTTCCCCGGGCCGGAAAGGTCGCTGGCTGCTACGTCACCAGCGGTACGATCACCCGCGGATCCAAGGTCCGGTTCCTGCGAGACGGCACGGTTATCTGGAAGGGTGACATCAGCTCGCTGCGTCGGTTCAAGGACGATGTGAGAGAGGTCCAGTCCGGCTATGAGTGCGGTATCGGCCTGTCCGACTACCAGGACCTAAAGGACGGCGACGTAATCGAAACCTTCGAGGATCGCGAGTTGGCCCGCACCTGAGCGGTCGACCATGGCACGGGCACGACGCCGCCCCGCCGGCGGAAATCGCGGATACGACAGGACCGACCGGCTCAACTCGTTGCTCTTTCGGATTCTGGCCGAGGAACTCGAGGTGATCGACGATGAGCGCTTAGGCTTCCTGACCGTCACCGGCGTGAACACAGATAGGGACCTAACGACTGCCAGCGTGTTCATTACGAGCGACGCCGAACGTGAGGACCTGTTTGAGGCGCTCGAGGAGCATCGGCCCCGACTCCAGAAGGCCATCGCTGAACAGACGAGGGTAAGACGGGTTCCACCACTGCGTTTCGTATCCGATGAGGCAGTGCAGTCCGCCGATCGAATCGAGGCCATTCTCCGTGACCTTGAGGCCGGAGATGCCTGAGCCACTTAGGGTCTGGGCAGGGTGGCTCTGCGCCCGGGTCGTTACCTGATGTCGGGCGGGCGACAAGGTCCCGATGGCATCGCCATCGTCGACAAGGAGGCTGGTTGGACCAGCCACGACGTGGTGGCAAGGGCGCGGGGAGTCCTGGGGACGAGAAAGGTGGGCCATTCAGGCACACTCGATCCCGATGCCACCGGTGTCCTGGTTCTCGGGGTCGGTCGGGCAACCCGCCTGCTGCGGTTCCTGACGCTCCTTCCCAAGACGTACACCTGTCAGATCCTGCTCGGAACCGAGACGTCAACCCTGGACGCATCCGGTGAGGTGACTGCTGAGCATGACATGTCGGCCGTCAGCTTCGAAGAGGTCGTGGCTGTCACAGCGGGACTTGTCGGCGAGATCTCCCAGGTCCCTCCGATGGTCTCTGCCATCAAGGTCGACGGCCGAAGGTTGTACGAGATCGCCAGAGAGGGCGGCGAGGTGAAGCGTGCAGCCCGGTCTGTGACCGTCCACCGGTTCGATGTCTTGGAAACAGATGACCCGGGGATCTACGAGGCGCTGGTGGAGTGCTCCTCAGGAACCTATGTCCGCTCCCTTGCTGCAGACCTGGGAACGGCGCTCGGTGGTGGCGCACACCTTGACGGCCTGCGCCGATTGTCGGTTGGTCCCTTTCGCGATGCGGAGGCGACCTCTGTCGAAGGAATCGACCTGTTGCCGATGGCCGAGGCCTTCAGGGGTGGGGAACGGGTCGTGGTCGATGAGGATGTGGCGGGCGATGTTGCCCACGGAAGGGTCATGGACCTCGACCGCCTCGGGGTTGGTGGGACAGGACCCTGGCCTGTCCATACCGCCGACGGTTCCCTGATAGCCGTCTACGAGCCCCACCGTGACAGGGCAAAGCCCGCGGTGGTGCTGGTGGGGTGATGTCGTGACCCTGGTCAACGTTCTGCTCCTGCTGGCTGGAGGCCTTGGTGCCGGGGTCGTCAACACCATGGCTGGCGGTGGTTCCCTCCTCACCGTTCCCCTCCTTGTGCTGGCAGGGGTTCCCGGGAATGTTGCCAATGGCTCCAACCGGGTCGGCATACTCACATCCACGGCGACCGCGGCAGTTGGGTTTCGCCGCCTGGGACACTCCGGCCTGTCCAGAGCACTTCCGGTGCTGGCTCCTGTTGCCATCGGGGCGGTCATCGGTGCCGTCCTGGTCGAGCAGTTGACGGACGAGGCGTTCGAGCGCGCGTTCGGGTTCCTGATGGTTCCGCTGCTCCTGGTCTCGCTCAGGCCGCCCCGGGTGTCGGCATCGTCGTCTGGCCCGACATGGTCGGGGCCGGTGGCGACGGTCGTCTTCCTGGGTATCGGTATCTACGGGGGGGCATTCCAGGCCGGGATCGGCCTGCTGCTGGTGTTGGCCCTTTCGCGTTCCGGGGTTGACCTTGTGCTGGCCAACAGCATCAAGGTCGTAGTGGTCCTGGCCGTGACGGTCATGGCCCTGCCGGTGTTCGTGATCGGGGGCAGCGTCGACTGGGGGCCGGCCCTGGTGCTCGCCGCCGGGTATGCGGTCGGCGGCTTCATGGGGGCCCGCGTCACCGTGGTCGGAGGCGAGAAGGTGGTTCGGCCGGTCCTGGTGGTGGCCGTCGTGGGCTTTGCCGGTCGGCTGATCGGCCTCTACTGAGGTCTTACCGGGGGGCAGTGAGGGGAATCAGTCGCCCCTGATGGTGTTGAGGGCTCCGCTCATGGCACCCTGCATTCCGCTCAGGTCCTCGGCGATCGTGACGATTCGGAACCCCTGTTCAAGCCGTCTGGTCGCCAGAGACGGGTTGGCATGAATGCCGGGAACGACACCGTGTCGGTTGCAGGCATCCAGCACGGCTGTGAGGGCGTCGTCGAAGGCTGTCTCGCCGTCGTGGTTGCCCGGACCCAGCCCCAGGCTGACGGAGAGGTCCGATGGGCCGACATAGATGGCGTTGACGCCGGGCTGGGACAGGATTCCGTCGAGTGAATCGAGTGCTCCGGTGGTCTCGATCATCGGTATGCACTGGACGGACGTGTTCGATGCGTGGACGTAGTCGTTTCCGTAGATGACGGCGGCGCGGGCCGGCCCGGTGCTCCGGTCGCCCCGGGGTGGGTACATGGCGGCCCTCACGGCGGCCTCTGCCTCGTCGGCGGAGTTGATCAGGGGGACGATGATCCCGGTGGCGCCGGCGTCGAGGCACCATCCAATGGTCGACGGGTCGTTTGCCGGCACCCGCACAAGCGCCCGGGGTGAGTGCGGGTGGACGGCCTGGAGCATCGGCGTCAGGTCGCTACGGCTCAAGAGCCCGTGCTGCATGTCGATGCAGACGTAGTCGAAACCGAGAAGCGAGGCGGCCTCGGCTGCGATGCTTGACGGCAACTTCAGCCAGCAGCCCAGTTCAGTGGTTGCGGGATCGAACGGTGCCGGTAGCTCGGGTGAGGTCATCGGGTGACAATACCCGCGTATGCCTACCGGTCGTTTCGCCAATAGCGTGTGTTGTCATGCAGGTACATCGTCGGGGTGACAGTGAGTTGGTCGACCTGCGCACCGTGGCGACGCTGGGCACCTTCGACGGCGTCCACCTTGGCCATCAGGAGGTCCTTGCCAGAACGGTTGGTGAGGCACGTCAGCGTGGAATCGAATCTGCCGTGGTCACCTTTGTCGGGCACCCGGCGGTGGTTCTGCGGGCCGAGAGCGCACCACCGCTCCTTACGAGCCTCGATGACCGGTTGGACCTCATTGGCGGATGCGGGGTCAACCATGCATTCCTGGTCGAGTTCGACGAGGTCGAGGCACGCCGTACTGCCCTGGATTTCACCGAGGAGGTCCTGCTGGGCTGGGTCGGAGCAGAGGCACTGGTGGTCGGCTATGACCTGCACTTCGGGCACAAGCGCGGCGGGAACCTCGCGTTCCTCGAGGACCTCGGCCGTGAGCGCGGTTTCGACGTTGTCGGCGTCGATGCTCTCAAGGAGATGCCTCTCACGCTCGAGCCGATCTCGTCCACCGCTATTCGCCGTTCCCTCCTCGGAGGTGACGTGGCCCATGCAGGGAGGATGCTCGGTCGGCCCTACGAGGTGGTGGGGGAGGTGGTCAGCGGTGACCAGCGCGGAAGGCAGATTGGTTTCCCGACGGCGAACATCCCGCTGCCCCCTGAGAGTGCCATACCGGCCGATGGTGTCTATGCGGGTTGGTTGGAGAGGTCAGACGGGTCCAGCCATCCGTGTGCGATAAACATCGGCAGGCGTCCGACCTTCTACCTGCACGCTGAGCGGTCTCTTCTCGAGGCCCACCTGCTGGACTTCGACGGTGACCTGTATGGGGAGGTCTGCCGGGTCTCCTTTGCCGACTTCCTGCGTGGAGAGCGCCGCTTCGACGGCGTCGAGTCACTGGTTGCCCAACTCAAGGACGATGTGATCGGGGCACGCCGGGTCCTGGGTTGCTAGTTCGGACCTCGATTGCAGGGCTGGTGGAACAGCACACAATCGAGGGTCGACATGCAGGGATCAGCGACCCGGCTCTTGGGATTACGTCGACCCTGGGTGCGGGTCCCGGACACACAGATGGCCCGTCTGAGGTATAACAATTGATGACGGTGACAGATGATCTGCGGTGTATGGGATTCTCGGGTGGTCCGCTGACCTTCGGCGGGGCATGGGGCAGGAGCGTCGAACAACGGGGTGACAGCCAGTTCCTGGTTTTTGAGGGAGTGGACGGGGCTGTCTCAACATGGACCTACGGTCAGTTCGACGACGTTGTATCACGGGTTGCCGGAACGCTCTCATCTCGCGGCGTGACTGCCGGGTCAGCGGTCCACATGGCCCTCGCCAACTCTCCGGCGTTCGTAGCGGTCTGGTTGGCCGCGGTCAGGCTGGGCGCATGGGTGGTCCCGTCGGACCCCCTGGGTAGCGTCGCCGAACTAGAGGGACACATTCGACGCACGGGTCCGGTGGTGGGCGTCTGTGCGTCACAGCGATCAGATGTGTACCAGCAGGCTTGTGGAGGTATTCAGGCCGTCCAGGTTGATGAGCAGGATCCCGGCCTGCCTTCCCTCCTCGGTGATCCGTTCACCTCCTGGTCGCGGCCGGGCCCGACGGACCGGGCTGCCGTCATGTTCACTTCAGGAACGACCGGTGACCCCAAGGGTGTGGAGGTGACCCAGGCCAACTATGCATTTGCTGGTAGAACGATGGCACTGGCTGCGGGCCTGGACGAGACGGATCGCCAGTTGGTAGTTCTTCCGATGTTCCACGTGAACGCCCAGTACTACTCGTTTGCATCGGCTATCTGGGTTGGCGCAAGCGTCGCCTTGATGCCCAGCTTTTCGGCCAGCGGTTTCTTGCCGCAGGCCGCCCGTTACGGTGCCACGGCGGCCAGCCTGTTTGCGGCGCCTCTGCGGATGATCCTCGCCAGGGGAGCCTCTGTAGAAGGCCTGAGGCTCCGGCACTGCTGGTACGCCCAGAACATCACTGCTGACCAGTACTCCATGGTGTCCGAGTGGTTCGGGTGCCGGCCAAGGCAGTTGTACGGGATGACCGAGACCATCCCTGCAGTCCTGACTGAAGAAACCGAGGATCCTGAGCCGTCATCAATGGGCCGGGTGACAGCCGGATGCGTCGTTGACGTCCAGCGACCTGACGGCACCTCGGTGGACATTGGCGAAGTTGGGGAGGTCGTAGTCGGAGGTAAACGCGGCATGACCCTGTTTGCCGGCTACCTGGACGACGCTGCCACAACTGAAGCCAGCTTCCGCGATGGCTGGTTTCTGACAGGCGATCGGGCCAGACGCGACGACACGGATCGGCACTACTTCGATGGTCGGCGATCCGACGTGCTGAAGGTCGCGGGCGAAAACGTCTCTGTGGTTGAGGTTGAGGCCGTGTTGGCCCAGCACCCCGGGGTGTTGGAGGCTGCAGTGATCGGACGTGATGACGAGATTCGTGACGAGTTGCCGGTCGCCTTCGTGGTGGCTGACCCCTCGACGCACCCGCCCTCGGTGGCTGATCTGAACCAGTGGTGTACCGAGAGGCTGGCAAAGGTGAAGAGACCTGTCGAGATCACATTCCTCGACGAGCTTCCGCGTACGAGCGTTGGGAAGATCCGCAAGTTCCTGTTGCACCACCCTGGGCCCGCAAGGAAGTCCGAGTAGATGGGCCTCGTCTACTCGGAGTCGCGTTGCACTGCGTCGATGCTGGAGGCTTGACCGGTGGGTACCGCAGCAGTTGGGGATGCAGTTGAGGGGTTTCGGTCGGGTCGCCCGGATACTGAACACCAGCTCCGGCCAGGAACGAAGTTCGTGTTTGAGGGAGGGTCAGCGCCCGTGCCGACCAGCGTTGGCACCTTCGAGGGGCACGTGTTCACCAGCCTTGTCGACGGCCTTGAGCACCTGGCGCTTGTGTTGGGCGACGTTGCCGGTGAGGATGTGGTGGCACGGGTGCATTCAGAGTGTCTGACAGGTGACGTGTTCGGTTCCCGTCGTTGCGACTGTGGAGCCCAGCTGGAGATGTCGCTTGAGCGAATCGCTGAGGAGGGTCGGGGCGTCGTGGTCTACCTGCGTGGCCACGAGGGCCGTGGAATTGGCTTGGCGGAGAAGCTCCGTGCCTACCGGCTTCAAGATGAGGGTCTTGACACGATCGAGGCGAACCTGGAACTTGGCCATGCCGCAGATGAACGCAACTACGGCGTGGCGGCACAGGTTCTCTCTCACCTCGGGGTCGAGTCGGTCGTCCTGTTGACCAACAACCCAGCGAAGGTCGGCGGCCTGACCGAACTGGGGGTCAGGGTTGTCGGTCGCCTGTCGCTCTGGAGTGAGCCGACCGTCGAGAACGAGCGGTACCTGTCGACAAAGAGGTCTCGGTTGGGCCACCTGGACCCTGAGGTCTCCTGAGGTCTGGGCCCACTCGGTCGAATACAAGAAGCCGGCTCCCTTGGTGAATGGACCGGTCTGACCAGTCGTGGAACTCCTCGTTCTCCAGGCACACCGGGTGCGTTCGGGAGCCCGGGTGGGCCTACCGCAACCCGCTGGTAGTCTTTGCACCCGTGGACGACCCAACCGGGTCGTTCGGGGTCGGATCCGAAACCTCCGGCCCTCCGTATGGCTTCCAGCGACGCACTGCGCGCTACGAGGCCGGGTCCGATACCCGAGGTACCGATGCCGACCAACCTGCCCCCAAAGGCTGACACGATCACAGAGCACAAGCTTCACGAGACCGACACCGGTTCTCCCGAAGTACAGATTGCCCTGCTGAGTGACCGCATCAACCACCTCACCGGCCACCTGAAGGTCCACAAGAAGGACCATCACAGCCGGCGAGGCCTGTTGATGCTGGTGGGTCGCCGCCGACGGCTGCTCGACTACGTCATGGCAAATGACGTCGAGCGCTATCGGGCGATCATCGCCAAGTTGGGGCTGCGCCGGTAGGCGAAGTACCTGGAGTACGGCGGCCACACGGTCGTCCATACCCCTGTCGGGGGTCCGGACCAACGGAACCGACAACCAATACGACGACCCCGGGTCCCGGAGGTCATCAGTGCCAGTTGCATGCCGCTCGACAGGTTCCTCCCACGGGGGTGACCGGGTCGGGATGTATCCAACTGGAGGCTGGAGGCCAAGGGTTGCCCGGTCTGCCGCAAGGAGCGGCCGTCGTCCCGGCCGGAGGAGTTCCAGCCGGGATCAAGAGAGGAAACAATGACTGAAGTAAAGACCGTGTCCCGCACCTTCAGCGGGTCCGAAAAGACAATGTCGTTCGAGGTGGGCCGTCTGGCCGGCCTCGCCGACGGTGCCGTGCTGGCACAAATTGGCAGGTCCACCGTCCTGGTGACCGCCACCGGAGCGAGGTCACCCCGACCGGGTGCGAGCTTCTTCCCGCTTACCGTCGACATCGAGGAGCGGATGTACGCCGCCGGCAAGATCCCCGGCTCGTTCTTCCGTCGTGAGGGCCGTGCGCCCGAGTCGGCGATCCTGACCTGTCGTCTCATCGACCGCCCGCTGCGGCCGATGTTCCCCGACGGGTTCCGCAATGAGGTACACATCGTCGGCACCGTCATGGGAGCCGACATGGAGAACCCACACGATGTCCTGGCCCTGAATGGCGCCTCGGCAGCGTTGATGCTGTCCGGCATTCCGTTCGACGGTCCCATCGGCGCCGTGCGCATCGCATGGTCCGCTGCCGGCGAGTGGATTCCACACCCCACCTACGAAGAGGGATCCGAGTCGGCATTTGAGATGGTCGTGGCAGGTCGCCTGCTCGACGACGGTGATGTCGCCGTGATGATGGTTGAGGCCGGTGGTACGGCATCCACCTACGACGCCTACGAGGCCGGTGCCCCCAAGGTCGACGAGGCAGTACTGGCCGACGGCCTTGACTTCTCAAAGCAGTACATCCGCGAGGTCATCGAGATGCAGTTGGAGCTCATCGAGGCCGTGGGTGCACCCGAGATCATGCCTTACGAGGTCACCGTTGACTACAGCGACGAGATCAGGGCAGCGGTCGATGCCGCAGGCCGGGACCGCATTGCCGAAACCCAGACAATCGCCGTGAAGGCGGACCGTGGCGTGGCAGAGGCAGCCGTGAAGGCCGCCCTCCTCGACGAACTACTTCCGCAGTTCGCCGAGGTGGACGATGCCGACAGCCAGATCAAGGGAGCCATCCGGTCGGTCACCAAGGACGTCGTCCGTGCCCGCATCGTGTCCGACGGAGTCCGCATTGACGGGCGTGGAACCGTAGACCTGCGGCCATTGTCGTCTGACGTGGCAGTCATCCCCACGGCACACGGATCCGGCCTGTTCCAGCGGGGCGAGACCCAGGTGCTCAACTTCACCACCCTCGGCACAGGACGCATGGACCAGATGATCGACGGAATCGACCCCGTCGACCGCAAGCGCTACATGCACCACTACAACTTCCCGCCGTTCTCAACAGGCGAGACCGGGTTCATGCGGGGTCCGAAGCGGCGTGAAATCGGCCATGGTGCGCTCGCCGAGCGTGCCCTCGTGCCGGTCCTGCCAGCCTTCGAGGATTTCCCCTACACCCTTCGCCTCGTGTCAGAGGTTCTGTCATCGAACGGTTCGACCTCGATGGCATCGGTGTGTTCGTCGAGCCTCTCGATGATGGACGCCGGTGTGCCGATCAAGGCTCCCGTAGCCGGAATCGCCATGGGCCTCGTCTACCTCGACGGTGAGTACGTGACCCTGACCGACATCCTCGGAGCCGAGGACGCCTTTGGCGACATGGACTTCAAGGTGGCCGGTACAGCCGACTTCGTGACCGCCCTGCAGTTGGACACCAAGATCGACGGCATCCCCGCAGATGTCCTGGCGGCAGCCCTGAACCAGGCCAAGGAGGCACGTCAGGCGATCCTGGCATCCATGGCCGAGGCCATTCCGGAGCCGCGTGACGATGTTGGCGAGAACGCCCCGAAGATCGTCAGCTTCGAGATTCCGATAGAGAAGATCGGTGAGGTCATCGGCCCGAAGGGCAAGATGATCAACACCATCCAGGCTGAGACCGGCGCCGACATCAGCGTCGACGACGACGGCATGGTGGGCATTGTCGCCATCGCCTCGCCCGACCGTGGTGCCGTGGCCGAGGCCGAGCGTCAGATCCAGTTGATTGTCGACCCGCCGACCGCCGAGGTCGGTGCCGTCTATGAGGGTCGTGTCGTGAACATCACCAAGTTCGGTGCGTTCGTCAACATCCTTCCCGGTCGGGACGGCCTGGTGCACATCTCCAAGCTGGGTGGCGGCAAGCGCATCAACAAAGTCGAGGATGTCCTCGAACTGGGACAGCCCCTGACGGTCGTCGTCGAGGACGTCGACCCGAACGGCAAGATCTCGTTGATGCCGGCAGGTGACGAGTCCGCTGAAAAGGCCGAGGCCGCCGAGGCTCCCGTCGAAAGCGACGAGCCGGTTGAG